>Ga0116152_10000364_pt1 | contig 37059 bp, 38 predicted proteins | sample AD_UKC119_MetaG_FD_89894 | JGI IMG/M metagenome (GOLD analysis project Ga0116152, IMG submission 89894) | Active sludge microbial communities of municipal wastewater-treating anaerobic digesters from Hong Kong - AD_UKC119_MetaG | ecosystem: Engineered > Bioreactor > Anaerobic > Digestate... | reverse complement strand
TTCTAATTCATTCATTCTTAATTTAACCTTTCTCATATATATCACCTTGATGATATATTATATTATAAGTGAGACATTTTCTAAAGATAACACTTAAGACATTATCATAAGATAAACATACAAGGTAAAGGTAGATAAGCTTTTTCTTGATTATTTTATCTTGTAGTGTTATAATTACAATGCAAATGGATTGTTAGCTCAGTTGGTAGAGCAACTGACTCTTAATCAGTGGGTCTAGGGTTCGAATCCCTAACAGTCCACCAAATATGTAATAAAAAATCTAACATTTTTGTTAGATTTTTTGTTAGTTTGTTTATTTGAAAACGAAACTATATTTTTCAATCATCGCTTTTAGTTACAAATTTAATATTAGGATTATCATTATAGTATTTCTTGAGTTTATTTATTCTATTGATAAATTCAATAAAGAATATATTGAAATAACAGTTATAAACTTATCAGAACTACTAGAACTTTTTCTAGTTCCAAATAAAACTGTATCAATTACTTCTTGTTTTTATTTTAACGTCTTTTAAAATATTTTATTATAAAACTATTAAATTTCAGTATTTTATGCTAATATATATCTAGTATTTATTGCCATGTGGCCAAGTGGTAAGGCATCGGACTCTGACTCCGAGATGCGCTAGTTCGAATCTAGCCATGGCAGCCAAAGTATTTTAAAGAACATAGTGTTCTTTTTTTAATTTTAATGTATAATGATAATGGTGATAAGATGAAAAAATTATCTTTAATATTTAAAGGCTTAGGAATATGTATTTCTATATTAGGACTAGCATTGTTATTTAATTTTGGCAATAGTTTTAATATGATAAATTATTACACAGTACAAAGTAACATCATATGTTTAATATTATTTATTTATATGTTTATTTGTGAATTATTGGGAAAAGATCATAATAATAAACTTTATCCAGTAGTAAGAGGAGCATGTACTATATGTATTATTATTACATTTTTAATATATAATTTTGTTTTAAAACCACAAATGTTTAAAATGGGTAGCGGTTATGATGCTAATAATCTATTTGATTTAATAGTTCATACTATTTTTCCACTTATGGTGTTTTTTGATTATTTATTATTTGAAGAAAAAGGAAAATATAAATATATTAATTGTCTTTACTGGGCAATAATTCCCATACTATATGCAATATTTGTCTACATAAAAGTTTTGGTATTTAATAGCCCATTTGGTAAAGATTCAAGATTTCCATACTTTTTCTTAGACATTGACAAACTAGGAACATTAGGAGTTATTAAATGGATAATAATAATAGTTTTATTAGAAATAGTGTTGTCTTTGATATATATATTTATTGATAAATTATTATATATGTTTAAAACTAGAAAAAACTAGTTTTTTAGTTATTTATTTGTTATAATTTTATTGTAGAGGGTGTTAGATATGTACTTAAAAGAAATACAACTATCGGGATTTAAGTCTTTTGCAGATAAAACAAATATTAATCTTGATAATAATATAACTTGTATAGTAGGTCCTAATGGATCCGGAAAAAGTAATATTGTTGATGCTGTAAGATGGGTATTAGGCGAGCAATCAGTTAAAAACTTGCGTGGTAATCAAGGTATGGCTGATGTTATTTTTAGTGGCAGTAAAAATAGAAGTTCTCTTAATTTAGCAAGTGTATCTTTAATATTTGATAATAGTGATTCATATCTAAAAGCGCCTTATAGTGAAATATCAGTAACTAGGAAAGTATTCAAAACTGGTGAAAATGAGTATTATTTAAATAATGAAAAATGTCGATTAAAAGATATTTCTGAAATGTTTATAGATAGTGGAGTTGGTAAAAGTTCATTTAACATTATCTCCCAAGGAGAAATTGCCAGTATTATAAGTGACTCCTCACAAGATAGAAGAGTTATATTTGAGAGTGTTGCAGGTGTTTTAAAATATAAAAAAAGGAAAGAAGAATCTCTTAAAAAATTAGATAAAACTAATAATAATTTATCACGTATCAAAGATATAATTACAGAACTTGAAACAAATATTGAACCATTAAAAGAGCAAAGTATTAAAGCTAAGAAATACTTAGATTCTAAGAATCATTTAGAAAGTATTGAAATAGCCCTTCTAGCTCACGATATAGATAAGCTAAATACTGAATATAAAAAAGAAAAAGAAGAAATTGAATCTATTCAAGATAAAATAATAAGTTCATCTACTAATAGTTCTAATGATGATATTTTAGTGTCATCTAAAAAAGAAGAACTAAACAATTTTCAAAATTCTTTGAATGAGCTAAATCAAAAACTTTTATTTTTAACTAAAGAAGAAGAAAGACTAAATGGTGAAAAAAATATAATTCAAGAACGTAGTAAATATGCTGTAGAAGATCAAAAAATGTATGAAAATATTAGTAATCTTAAGGAAAACAAATATCGCTATGAAAATGATTTAGATTCTATTAAAAAAGAAATTGCAGTTCTAGATGCAGAAAAGATAAAAATTACTGCAAAAATAGAATCTAGAAATAATGAACTTAGTTTACTTAATGAAGAAAAAAATAAAATATTATTAAATATTAATAATAATAAGCAACTAGAAAATAGCATTTCATATAAAATAAAATCACTTACAGACTATATAGAGCAGGGGGGCAATATTAATCCAAATGTTAAAAGAATAATTAATAATCCAAAACTGACAGGAATTCATAATACAATTATAAATCTAATTGATATTGATAATGAATATACTTTAGCGCTAGAAGTAGCACTTGGTGGTGCTAAAGACTATGTTGTAGTAGATAATCCTAATATTGCTAAAATTTGTATTAATTATTTAAAAGATAATAATTTAGGAAGAGTTACTTTTTTCCCGCTTGATGTGATTAAACCTAGAGGCATAGAAGATGACATCTTAAAACAACTTAAAAATGATTCTGGTTTTATAAGTGTACTAGCTAATCTAGTTAAATATGATAGTATGTATTCTGATGTTATTAAAAATCAATTAGGGAATGTTATTTTAGTTGATACTATTGATTCTGCTAATAGAATTGCAAAAATTATTTATAATCGTTATAAGATTATTACCTTAACTGGAGAAGTAATCAATGTAGGAGGTTCAATTACTGGTGGAGTTATAAAAACTAGTAGAAGTATAGTAAGTGATAAATATGAACTTGAAAAACTATATAATGAAGCAGATGAATTAAATAAAAAGTCTAAAAGCCTTGATGATGAATATAAAAATTTAGATATGGAAATATCCAAATTAATTGAAGTGATTAAAAATATAGAATTAGAGTTAATAAAAGCAAATGAGAGTATTAATATAAAAGAAAGTAATAAATCACTTGTAAATGATAAATATGGATCTATTTTAAGAGAATTAAAAGGTCTTGATAATATTGCAAATAATACTTTATCTACTGAAGAAGATAATATTGTTAAAGAATATTATGATGTAATTAATAACAAAAATGATGTATTAAAACAAATTAATTTAATTAATAAAAATAAAGATGCACTAGGCGATGAAATTGAACACTTAGAGGCTAATTATCGTACTTTAAATACTAAAATGAGAGAATTAGAGTCTAAATCTAAAGAATTGGAGATTTCAATTAGTAAAAAAGATGTCAAAATAGATAATATGTTAAATATATTATCTGATACTTATAGTCTAACTTTTGAAAGAGCAAAAGCTGATTATATACTTGAAATTGATGAAAAAGATGCTAGAAAAGAGGTTAATACTCACAGAAGTATATTAAAAGAACTTGGTACCGTTAATCTTGGAGCGATAGATGAATATGATAGAGTTGAAAAAAGATATAATTTTTTAACCAAACAAAGAGAAGATTTAAATAAGGCAATTAAAATGCTTCTTGATATTATTGATAATTTAGATAAGGTAATGAATCAAGAGTTTGTTAAGACTTTTAAAGAGATAAATAAAGAATTTAATATTGTATTTCAAGATTTATTTAAAGGAGGAACTGCTTCTTTAAAACTAGATGATCCAAATAATGTACTTGATAGTGGGGTAGAGATAATAGTTTCTCCACCAGGTAAAAAACTTACAACTATGTCACTTTTATCAGGTGGTGAAAAGTCTCTAACAGCAATTAGTTTACTGTTTGCCATACTTAATGTTAGAAAAGTTCCTTTCTGCTTATTTGATGAGGTAGAAGCTGCTTTAGATGAGGCTAATGTTGATATGTTTGGTAAATATTTAAGTAAGTATAAAGGACTGACTCAGTTTTTAATTATTACTCATAAGAAAAAGACTATGGAGTTTGCTGATTCATTATATGGTATCACAATGCAAGAATCTGGTGTTAGTAAATTAGTGAGTGTTAAATTAATAGATTAAATTGCTTTACATAGCAATTTTTTTTATTTATAATATTAAGTTAATGAGGAGTAGAAGTAGTATGAATGTTAATGAAAAAATCGCAATTTTATTTAAAAGAAAACCAGTAAATAAAAGGGGAGAATTTGTAGTTATTCCTTTTGACTTTGTTAATGGTGTTGAGGAAGAAAGAAATTTCGTTCATGGTGAAGTGGCATATAAAAATATGAGTAGCTATGATAGCACAGAGTCTAGTATTGTTTATGGGTTTTCAATACCGATAATAAAGGTTGCGGAAGCACTTGTCGCTGAGGGATTTATAGATGTTGAAGAAGTAGACTGGAGTGAAGAAAATGATAATATAACTTCACTTATATTAGATTTTATGGATGAACTTTTATATAATTTTAAAAATTATAATATCTATCAGAGAATAGTAGATAAGAACGCTAAATTAAGCACTCATATGTTTAGAAAATATATTAAAAATTTGGAAACTATCGATACTAGAGAATTGCCTAAAACAATAATAGAAGGTGATATGGAATTTGTATTTCCAAGTGTAGATGATGATTTAATTAATCAAAGAGAAGAAGCAGTTTTGGCATCTGATGATGCTGTTAAAAATAACGACAAGAAATTAGAATCAAAGCAACCTAAAGTAACTACAACAACTTTTATGCCAGAAATTAAAAGAACACCAACTTTTATCGATGTTAAAGAACTATATCAAACAGTTTTAATGTATGTTATTGGTCAAGATGAACAGGTTAAAAGGATTGTCAGTGCAATAGCCCAAAATCAAATCATAAATAATCCGGCTGCAAAGCAAAACATATTAGTTGCCGGTCCTACTGGAGTTGGTAAGACTGAAATATTTAGAGTGATTTCAAAATATTTAAATTTACCTCTTGTTACTGCTGATGCAACTGAATATACAATGGCTGGTTATGAAGGCAAAAGTGTCGGTGAAATGCTGGTTTCATTATATAAAAGTGCTGGAAATGACGAAAAAAAAGCAGCTCGTGGAATACTAGTAGTTGATGAAATAGATAAATTAGCTGGTGGAGATTCAAATGAAAAAGTCTCAACAACCGGAGTATTAGAGTCTTTGCTTAAAATAATGGAAGGTGGAATTAATACCTTTAAAAATCAATATACGCAAGTAAGCATTGATACTAGTTTTGTTACTTTTGTTGGACTAGGGGCATTCTCTAATATGGATAAGATGGTTATTAAAAGAGAGGTTGGTTTTGCTAAGGAAGCTCCTACAATAAAAGAAAAATTTTCAACTGATAATTTTGAAAAGTATGGTATGCTTCCAGAATTTGTTGGTAGATGTAATACTAGAGTAATTATGAATAGTCTTGACTGTGATTGCTTAAAAAGAATCCTTTTGGAGGCAAGAACAAGCCAATTACTTTTAAAAGCAGAACTATTAAATGAATATGGTGTAAAACTAAATTGTTCTCCAAAGGCTATTGATTCTATTGCTTTAGCAGCGCTTAATAAAAAAACAGGTGCTAGAGGGCTTGCTACTGTTGTAAGCGAAATGTTATCAGAAGCATTATTTGAGGTACAATGTAATCCTGGTAAATATAGTTCTTTACAAATATTTGAAGAAACTGTTACTGATAATACTAAGTATGAATTGCATGCTCCTGTTAGAAAAATAAAAAGATAGTTGCCTATCTTTTTTAAATATAACGATATTTATCATAATCCTTAAATGGATCTTTTTTGTCTATTCTATCTATAAAAAGAATACCATTTAAATGATCTATTTCGTGTTGAAATGCAATCGCTAGTTCTTCTCTAGCTCTATATTTTACTTTATTGCCATCCATATCAAATCCTTCTATTGTAACTCTAGCATGTCGTGGAATAATTCCTTCATAAGGACGATTAACACTTAAACAACCTTCTCCTTCTTCAACAAAAATTATTTCTTCTGAAGATGATGTTATTGTCGGATTTACCACAATATAAGTTTTAAAAGTTTCTTTTTCCTCTTGTTCATGAACAATGACAATAAATCTTTTTAATATTCCAAGTTGAACTGCTGAAAGTCCCATACCTGGCCTTAGATGATACTTTTTTTCTAAGGTTTCTATTTGACTATTTGTTAAATATTCCTTCATTAATTCTATGGCTTTTTTATCTTCTTCAGTTAATGGAAAAATAACTTCCTTACTAACTTGTCTTAGTCTTTTATCTTTTTCATCTAATATATCTTTTGTTTTTAACATATTACCACGCCCTTAAAACTGCTTACATTATATCATAAAATATAAAAAAAAGGAATACAATTCCTTTTATTATTATTATCTAGGTTGTCTAGATCCAATTATTATAACAAGTAAAATAAATAAAACTAGAATTATTGCATAATTAGATCCATATCCATAACCATAATATGGATATCCTCCACATCCACCAGTGTTTCCACAACAGTTTGGTGAACCATATCCATATGAGTTTCCATAATAGTACATAATACATCCTCCTTTTTAATTTCTAGTATATTTTATTAGAATATGTAACATTTTGACATTATAAAACACCTATTTTTGTAAAAATGTTTAAAAAATACCAATTTTTATGTTATTATTAGTATAAGGATAGTCTATGAGAAAAGTGTTAAAAATGATTGATAAAAAACTTTTAATTGCAACTATTGCCTTATTTGTCTTAGGATTAATAATGGTTTTTTCGTCTTCTAATATAACTGCTTTTATGAGATATCAATATGATAATCCCGCTAGTTTTTTTGTAAGACAGCTTTTTTTTCTAATTCTAGGTGGAATTGGATTCTTAATTTTTCTTAAGTTTTCCACTAAATCATATCCTTTGATTGGTTGGCTAAGTACAATAATAGTCGGCGTAATCTTATTACTTTTATTAATATATGGTACTGCAATTAATGATTCTATAAGCTGGATAGGTTATAAAGGATTTGGAATTCAACCAAGTGAGTTTGCAAAAGTATTTCTAATAATTTTATTTGGTACATATTATGAAGTCAAGAAAAACAAATCTGAAGATTTTTTAACGATGATAATCCCGGTATTAATAGGTGGAGTGATTACATTATTAGTTTTATTACAAAATGATTTTGGAACTGCTTTTATGATTGCAGCCATGACACTTTTTATGTTTTTAATATCGCCAACCAAGAAAAAACTTAAGAAAAAAATCTTATTATATGGAGCATTAGTTATTCTTGCTATTTCTTTAATACTTGTCTTTTCTGGTAAAAGTCTTGGCTTAAATGAAAAATTAGAAAGATTTAATTTTTTAAATCCTTGTGATAGATATTTAACAACTGGAAATCAAGTTTGTAATGGATATATTGCAATTAATAATAGTAATGGTATTGGTAGAGGATTAGGAAATAGTACTCAAAAATATTTATATTTAGCTGAATCGCACACTGATTTTATTTATGCTGTTTTAATAGAAGAATTAGGTCTAGAGGGAATGCTAGTACTTTTTGCACTATATATTTTTGTACTTGCAAGGATTATCATAATTGCTAAAAATACAATAAAAGATTCACATGCAATGATTGCATATAGCGTGGCATTTTATATCTTTATTCATATCATTATCAACTTAGGGGGGGTACTTGGCTTGATTCCACTTACTGGAGTTACACTGCCATTTATTAGTTATGGTGGAAGTTTTACATGGTCTCTTATACTTGCTCTTACACTAGTGCAAAGAGTAAAAGTAGAAACTACTATGTTAGATAGAAGGATTGAAAAAAACATTATAAAAAAATAATGTTTTTTTAGGTCAAAATTTATATTTTAGAAATAATTATAATAGGAGGTTAGATATGGAATTATTTTTAAAGTATAAAAAAATTATAATTATAGGAGGAGTAGTTTTAACTTTGAGCATTTTATCTTTAATTATTTATTTTAATAAGACTGATAAAGTTTTGAATACTCCAATATCTGTTAATGCAGAAATAGTTAATGAGATCAAGGAAGAAACATCAAAAGTCTTTGTAGATATAAAAGGCGAAGTTAACAAACCTGGAATGTATATGATAGAAAGTGGAAAGAGAGTTTATGACGTAATAATTCTTGCAGGAGGTCTTAGTAAGAATGCTAGTACGAGATCTATTAATTTAAGTAAGACTGTTACTGATGAAATGGTTATAATTGTCCATAGTAAAAATGAAATAGATAATTGGCTAGAAGTTAAAGAAAAGCAAATAGAGATTGCTTGTAAATGTAATGAAGAAAGCTATGATGTGAAAAATGATGGTTGCATAGATAATCAATCAAGTAATAACAGTACCTTAGTATCAATAAATACTGCAACAATTGAGGCTTTATTAACATTACCTGGAATAGGCGAAGCTAAGGCTAAAAATATTATTAATTATCGCAATGAAATTGGTACCTTTACGGCAATAGAAGATATATTAAACGTATCAGGAATAGGAGAATCTATTTTTGCTCAAATTAAGGACTATATTACTTTGTAATTATGTCTATTATATTGTCCTATTTATGGCTATTTTATATACTTTGGTTTTTATAAAGTTTATTCCCCAAAACAGTATATATCAAAATATTACATCGTTTACTGGGATTATTACTAATATTAAAACTAGTGATAATAATATAAGTCTAATTATTAAAAACAAAGAAAAGATAATAGGATATATTTATACCAATAGTGGTATTGATATTACAAAATATAAATTAGGAGATATGGTAAAAATAACTTGCGAAGAGATAAAACTAAGTGATAATACAACCCCCAACGTATTTAATTATAAAAGATATCTAAATAATAAAAATATCTATCATATGGTTAGTATTTCTAGTATTTCACTTGAAAAATCTAATATATCTATTTTGTATAAGATAAGGAACTTTTTTATAAATCGTAGTTATAAACTAAAATATTCCTTTCCCTATATAAATTCTCTTATCTTAGGTAATAATAATTATATAGAAGATAATATTATAGATTCTTATAGAGAAAATGGGATAAGCCATCTTTTCGCTATATCAGGACTTCATATTTCTTTATTTACATTAGCACTATCGACTATACTAAAAAAAATAAAAATAAAAGAAAACATAAGATACATAATATTAATTTTATTTCTTATTTTTTATATGTTTTTAACTAATTTCTCTATGTCAATTATGCGAGCTGGAATATTTACAATATTTCTTATTATAAATAAAATCTTTTATTTTTATATAAAACCAATAAATTTACTTCTAATGACACTTGCAGTAATTATATTTATAAATCCTAAATCAATATTTGATATTGGTTTGCAATATTCATTTAGTATTAGTGCTGCTTTAATTATTTTTCAAAATTTACTAAAAAATAAGAACTATTTAATATCCCTTTTTTATACTTCAGTTTTGGCATTTTTAATAAGTTTCCCAATTACAATTTATAATTTTTATCAAATAAATGTATTATCAATAGTATATAATTTATTTTTTGTACCATATTTATCTTTTATAATTTTACCAGTTACCATTATTAGTTATATATTGCCATTTCTTGATAAAATATTGTTCTTTTTAATTAGAATAATGGAAAAAATATCTCTTTTTTTAAGTAAGATCAATTTCTTAAAGCTTGTTTTTATAAGACCAAGTTTATTAGTTGTTATATTATATTATGTCATTATCGTCTTTACTCTTTATATGGTTATGATTAATAAGAAAAAATGTATAATTATTATTGTTATAATCATGCTCATTCATTATTTTTTACCATATTTTAAAAATGAAAAATACTATTTTATGTTTGATATTGGGCAAGGCGATTCAACTCTTTTTGTTATAAATAATACAGTTACTTTAATTGATACTGGTGGTAGTATTCCACTTGATGATTATTATCAATCGCCTAAAGCTAAAAATATAATTATTCCATACTTAAAATCTCAAGGAATTAAAAAAATTGATAATCTTATTCTTACACATGGTGATAGTGATCATATGCAAGATAGTATTTATTTAATTAATAATTTTAAAGTTTTAAATATATATATTAATCAAAATGATATAAATTCTCTTGAAAATAGTTTGTTAAATCTAAGAAGTGATGCCATTTTTTTAAAAAAAGGGGATGTTTTAAAGATTGATCAATATGATTTTTATTCATTAAATTTTTTATGGAATAATGAGAATGATTCTAGTATAGTTTTATTTATTAATATTAATAATTATAAATTTTTATTGCTTGGTGATATTTCGAAAAAAGTAGAAGAAAAATTAATTGATGAATATAATTTAGAAAACATATATATACTAAAAGTAGCACATCATGGATCAAATACTAGCAGTTCATATAATTTTATTAAGAAGATAAGCCCACAATATGCACTTATTTCAGCAGGTATAGATAATAAATTTAATCATCCTAGTAAAGAAACACTTGAAACTTTTAACAATTTAAATATATCTTACTTTGTGACTAGTGAAGTCGGCAGTATCAAATTTGATATGAAAAATAATAACATAATTTTTTATAAGTAATATGATATATTATGACGCTATCGCAATAGCGTTTATATAGATAGAGAGGATTTTCCTCTCTTTTTGTATAAAAATAGATAGCATTATTCATTATATATGTGGTGATAAAATGGCAAAAAACAAAGTTGAAATAAGTGGTATTAAAACTTCTGAATTAATAGTATTAACAAGCGATGAAATGGAGATGTTATTTAGAAAGCTTATAAATGGCGATAAATCTGTTAGAGAAACAATTGCAAGTGGAAATTTAAAGTTAGTTTTGTCTATTCTTAAAAGTTTTAACCATAAAAATGAAAATATGGATGATTTATTTCAAGTTGGTTGTATTGGCCTAATGAAAGCGATAGATAATTTTGATTTATCACACAATGTAAAGTTTTCTACTTATGCAGTTCCTATGATATTAGGAGAAGTAAAAAGATACTTGCGTGATAATATCTCAATTAGGGTTGCAAGAAGTGTAAAAGATATGGCATATTTAGTTTTAAGGACAAAAGAGACTCTTACTAATATTAATAGCATGGAGCCTACCATTTCAGAGATAGCGAAAATATTAAATATTTCTGAGGTCGATATTGTCAATGCAATTGATTCTTTAAAGACACCAGTTAGTATATTTGAACCTATTTATAATGATGGAGGGGATACAATATATTTATATGATCAAATAGAGGATAAGAAGAGTAGACACGATTTAGATATAAAACTAGCAATAGAAAAAGCAATGAACAATTTATCGTCACGAGAGCAATATATTCTTGACCAAAGATTCTTTGCGGGCAAAACACAGATGGAAATAGCAGCTGAAATAGGTATTTCTCAAGCCCAAATATCGAGACTTGAAAAGAATGCACTTACACGAATTAGAAAACAAATATAACATAAAATATATTAGGTGGTAATATGCGTTTATCAGAATTACAACACAAAGATATAGTAAATTTAGATGGTAAAAAAATTGGTAATATTATAGATGCAAAAATTAATGAAGCTGGTCAAATTGAATCCTTAATTGTGGAAAATTCCAAATCTTTTATGAGAATAAAATCAAAAAATGAAGATAGTGAAGTACCATGGAATAAAATAAATAAAATTGTTCAAGATATTATTTTAGTCGATTTATAAATCGACATTTTTTTATTAGCTAGTAATTTAATATATTAATTGGTGATAATATGAAATTTAATTTTAAGTTTTTATTTCCAATATTTGTAGCAATTGTAATAGGTTTTTTATTTGGGAAAGTAATATTTAATGAATATAATAATACTTTAACTGTTACAGGAGAAGGGAAAATAATTTATTTTATTCAAAGTGGCATTTTTTCTAATATGGATGACATCAATAAAAAGTATTCAAATACAGATAATATTTTAATTCTAAAAAAAGATAATACCTATTATACTTATTTTGGTATGAGTCTAAATAAAAAAATAGCAACTAGAATAAAGGAATATTATGAAGATAAAGGATACAATATTTATATTGAAGAACAATTAATTTCAAATGAAGATTTTACCACTTCACTAGTAGAGTATGACAAAATTTTAAATATATCAAATGATGATAAGGATATTGAAATAATTGAAAAGGTGGTGATTTCTAGTTATAAGGAGTTGGTGGTAGACGAGTATTAAAATAAAAGATATTCCATTGCAAGAGCGTCCGAGAGAACGATTAATTAGATTTGGTGTAGAAAATATTTCAAATGAAGAATTACTAGCCATATTACTAAAAACTGGAACAAAAAATACTAGTGCTAAAGAAATTGCAATAGATGTCTTAAAAGAAGTAGAAACTATTTCCAATTTATCTAATATTAAAAAAGAACATCTTACTAAAATTAGAGGAATTGGGATGACTAAAGCTGTAGAATTACTGGCAGCGATTGAACTAGGAAAAAGAATGTATTTAATGCGTGAAAATAAGTTAGGCATTAAATATTTGTCTTCAAAAACAATATATGAAGATAATAAATATTTATTTATAGATAAAAAACAAGAATTATTTTACGTTTTGTATTTGGATAGTAAAAATAAGTTAATAGAAAGGAAATTATTATTTATGGGGACTTTAAATAGGAGTATTGTTCATCCAAGAGAAATATTTAAAAATGCTTACCTCTATTCTGCTGCTGGAATTGTTTGCTTGCATAATCACCCCAGTGGAGATTTGACACCTAGTAATGAAGATATTTTTTTAACAAAACATTTAATAGAAATTGGCAGAATTCAAGGTATTCCAGTACTTGATCACATTATTATATCTAATCTCGAATATTTTAGTTTTCATGATAATAATTTAATGATTTGTGATGAAAAAGATTATTAAAAGCAAAAAAAATAATAAAATTATTTATATAACAATTATTATATTAATATTCATATTTTTCGTCCTAATAAATATATTTGATATAAATACAAATGTTATGTCTTTTATTCGCACACCATTTACTAAAGTATATTCCTCTTTCTATAATACAGAAACTTCATCATTTAATGATGAGAGAGTAGCATCATTAAATGATGAGATTGTCTTATTAAAAGAGTCCTTAGGGTTAAAAGAAGTATTTTCAGAGTATGATTTGGTCTTTGCAACTGCAATATATAGGGATCCAACTTACTGGCAAGAATCCTTAATAATTGATAAAGGCAAGGACTATAATTTAAAAGAAAATATGGCAGTTGTAACATCAAAGGGATTAATTGGTAAAATTTCTAGAGTAAATATGTATAATTCAGTGGTAAGCTTAATTACTGATTCAAAAAATAATATCTCTGTTGGGGTTAAGAGTAGTGAAGGTTATATACATGGATTAATCACTGACTTTGATTTCGAAAATAATTTAATTATAGTTTCTGGTATTAATAATTATGATGATGTCTATGAAAATAGTAAAATAATAACAACAGGAATTAATAATACGTTCCCTAGTGGGCTACTAGTTGGATATGTTAAAGATATTAAGAGTAGCAATTATGATATAAGTAAAAAATTGTATGTGAAAAGTAATCAAAATTTAGATGATATTAGATACGTTGCAGTATTAATGGATTAACTATGCTAGTTTTTATAATTATTACAGTTGTTTTGGACAATATTTTTCATGTAATTTTTACTAATAATTTGTATTCTTTGATAATGCTAACCTCTATTATTTTTATAAATAAATATTTTAAGGCCAAAAAAGTTTTAATAATATCAATTATTTTAGGATTTATATTTGATATTATGTATTCTAATATTTTATTTTTAAATACTTATATTTTTATTCTATCAAGTATTTTGATAAATTATTATTTTAGAAAATATAAATTTAATATTATCAGTATAATTATATCTGCTAATTTAATAATTATTTTTTATCATCTTATTTATTATTTATTAATACTTGCAAGTGGAAATATAATAGATGTTACTGTTTTAGTTAAAGCCTATATAGATTCAATCGTTGTTAATAATTTGTATGTTATATTTTCATATTTTATATTAAATAGGGTATATAGTTATAAGAATTATTAATGTCAATTTTTGTTTGTGATATTTAGATTTAAAAATCATAAAATGTAATGGTGATAATAATGGAATATAGATCAATTAAAAAATTTAGAAACAAGAATTCAAAAAAGCCTAGTATAGTAAATAAATTTATGTTGTTGATTATTATTGTTCTAGGAGTGATGACTATTATTAAAATAGATGAAAATAATACTGGAACGATTAATAAATTTTTATCTAAAAATAATATTTCTTTTGCTGCTATAAAAAATTGGTATCAGAGCAAAATTGGAAATGTTTTACCATTTGAAGGAGACTCAGAAATCCCTGTTTTTTCTAGCAAAATTGAATATGATGAATTGATAGAAATTGACTATGGAGTTAAACTTGAGGTAGGAGAAAACTATCTAGTCCCAGTATTAGAAAATGGAATTATTGTTTTTATTGGCAAAAAAGAAGAATGTGGAAACACAGTTATTATAAAACAAACTGATGGAGTTGAAGCATGGTATTGTAATATTGAAAATATAACTGCTAGTATTTATGATTATGTAGAAAAAGATGAATTTTTAGGAGAAACTATAGATAATAATTTGTTTTTGTATTTTTACAAAGATGAGGAAGTAATTGATTATAAAAAATATATTAACTAAAATAGAAGTACATTATTTAAACTATATTTTAGCAATCATTGTTATTATTACTGGAATGTTTAAAGAGTCTTTAATTATTTTCTTCATCATCTTTGTTCATGAATTAGGGCATCTAGCATTAGCTTTAATTTTTAAATGGCAATTGGATAAAATATATATTTATCCCTTTGGAGGATGTGTAACGTTTAATGAAAGTTTAAACAGGCCGTTAAAAGAAGAACTTTTAATTATGCTAGCTGGGCCTATATTTCAAATAATATTTTTTATAATAATTACTATTTTATTTAAAAATAATTGCTTAAATTTGAGAACATTTTTAATATTTAAAAATTATCACTATGCAATGCTTTTTTTTAATCTGTTGCCAGCAATTCCACTTGATGGTGGACGCCTTTTAAATATTTTATTAAATTATTTACTATCTTACAAAAAAAGCATCAGAATTGCTTCTTCTATTGCTTACTTTGTATTATTTAGTACATTCTTTATTTCACTTTTCATAAATAAGAATATTAATTTACTGACTATAATCATATTTTTAATCAGTAAAGTATATATTGAAAGAAAAAATATAGATTATCTATATAATAAGTTTTTGCTTGAAAGATATTTAAATAATTTTAGGTTTAATAAAAGAAAAATAGTCGATAAAAATAATTTACATCAAGATTATAATCATACTATTAAAGATAATAATCATTATATAACTGAAAAAGAATATTTAAAAAAGAGATTTTATATTAATTAATATCTCTTTTTCTAATAACATGTGTTTCTTCATAGTTGGAAAGATGTTTATCAAAAACATAATCTACCAATTTATGAGCTACTGGAATAGAGGCAATAAATAGTATTTCACCTATAATACCATCTTCTTGAATGCATATGAATACACTGCTACCAATAGCACCAAAATAGAATGTTAAATCTCTAACAATCCTTTTTATTATTTTTATTTCTCTTTGATGTTCTAAATATTTTTCATTAGTAATTTCTTTCATAATATCACTATAGTTTATGTTATATTATCTTTTATTTGATTGATTTTAAAAATAAATTAACATATAATTAGAATAGTTTGAAAGAGATGATTTGTTTGAAAAAAATTTTGCATTATTTAAAACCATATATATTTCTAATTATGCTAGTTATAATATTTATATTTATTCAAGTTAAAGTAGACTTATTACTTCCTGAATATGTGTCTAAAATTGTAGATGAAGGTGTTATTAATAGTGATACTGCTTACATCATTAATATGGGTATAAGAATGATTTTACTAGCATTTTTGGGAATGCTGGCCTTAATAATTGGAAATTATTTTGCTGCTTTGGTTGCTTGTGCTTTCGCTAAGGATTTAAGGACAGCAGTTTATGAAAAAATAGAAAAGTTCTCATTAAATGAAATGAATAAATTTGGAGTTAGCTCTTTAATTACCAGAACTACTAATGATATAACTCAAATGCAAAACTTTTTATTTATGTTTTTATCAATGATTATTATGGCACCAATATTAGGAGTAGGGGCTATATCACAAGTACTTAAAACTAATGCTTCAATGTTATGGATTATCTCTATTTGTTTAGCAGCAACCCTTGTGCTTATAATTACTTTGTTTGTAATTGCAGTCCCAAAATTTAAAAAGATACAAAAATTAATTGATAAACTAAATTTAGTGTCGAGAGAACATTTAACTGGCTTAAAGGTTATTAAAGCTTTTTCAAATGAAGATTATCAAGAAGAAAAGTTTGATAAGTCAAATAAGTCTCTTACTAAAATTCAAGTATTTGTTGATAGATTAATGGGTATGCTCGATCCAGCATTATCTCTTATTATGAATATTAGTGCTATATTAATTATTTGGTTTGGAAGCCATTTTATTGAATCCGGAACTCTTCAAATTGGTGAAATGATGGCATTTATGCAATATGCAATGCAGATGATGATTGCGTTTGTTATGATTACGATGGTATTTGTTATGTGGCCAAGAGCTAGTGTTTCTGCTAAAAGAATTGCTGAAGTATTAACAGAAAGACTAGATATTAAAGATGGTAAAGATATTCTAAATACTAAAACCTGTTTGGGAAAGATTTCTTTTTGCGATGTATCTTTTAGATATAGAGATGCTGATAAATATGTGCTTCAAAATATTTCATTTGATGCAGAACCAGGCACTACTACAGCATTTATTGGGTCAACAGGATCAGGTAAGTCAACACTTATTAATTTAATACCTAGATTTTATGATGCAACTGATGGAAAAATTTTAATAGATGGTAAAGATATTAAAAATTTATCTTTAAAATCTCTTAGATCTATAATGGGTTATGTTCCACAAAAAGGTATACTTTTTAGTGGTACTATTAAAGAAAATATTTCATTTGGTAAAAGACTATCTGATAAACAATTGAAAGAAGTCGCAAAAATTTCGCAGAGCATCGATTTTATAACAAAGAAAGATAATAAGTTTGCCGCACGAGTTGCTCAGAAAGGTTCAAATTTTTCTGGTGGGCAGAAACAAAGATTATCAATTGCAAGAGCTCTTGCAAAGGATCCTAAGATACTTATTTTTGATGATAGCTTTTCTGCGCTTGATTTCAAGACAGATGCTAAACTTAGAAATGCACTTAACAATACAACCAAATCAAAGACTATTTTAATAGTTGCTCAAAGAATTAATACTATAAAAAATGCGAATCAAATAATTGTTTTAGACCAAGGCAAAATAGCAGGGATTGGAACTCATAATGAATTAATTAAAACATGTGCTATTTATAAAGAAATAGTTCTTTCTCAATTGGGAGAGGAGGGATTAAAATGAAAAATCAAAAAGTAGAAAATGCTCAGGATCCTAAAAAAGCATTAAAAAGATTACTGGCTTATTTAAAAAGTTTTAAGAAGAAGTTTATAATAGTTATTATATTTGCTTTCTTCTCAATAGTTTTTTCTATTGTAGGTCCTAAAATTCTAGGACTTGCGACTACTAAATTATATGAGGGAATGCTTACTAGCAATATTAATTTTGATTATATTCTTATGATACTTGCTATACTTTTAATTTTATATGGATTAAGTGCTATTTTTCAGTATACTTTATACTATATTATGTCTGGAATGTCTGGTGCCATTGCGCTCGATTTAAGAAAAAAGATAACCCTAAAAATTGATAGATTGCCAATAAGCTATTATGATAAACATAATTATGGAGACACCTTAAGCAGAATTGTTAATGATGTAGATACTATTGTAAATAATATAAATAATGGGTTAATACAAACTATTATGGCAGCATTTTTATTGATTGGTATTATTATAATGATGATTTCAATAAATATTATTTTATCGCTTGTTGTCATTGTAGTTCTTCCTTTGTCTGGAATAATAGTCGCAGCAATTGTCAAAAAATCCCAAAAATATTTTGTTAAAAATCAAGAGTCAATCGCTAGAGTAAATGACCATATAGAAGAAAATTATGGGGGTCATTTGGTTATTAAAGCATTTAATAGAGAGTCTGTTGAAATTAAAAAATTTAATAAAATAAATGATAATTTATATAGAAATGGCTTTATGAGCCAATTTCTTGGAGGAATAATATTTCCAATGATTAGGCTTCTAGGTAATATCTGCTATATTTTAGCAGCAGTTTTAGGGGGGTATTATGTAATAAACGGAAAGATTACAATTGGTGATCTACAAGCATTTATTCAATATGCTAAACAGTTTTTGCAACCAGTTAGTAGTGCAGCTAGAGTAGTATCAGTATTCCAATCAACTGCGGCTGCAGCAGAAAGGGTATTTGAGTTCTTAGATGAAGAAGAAGTAGAGGTTTTAAATAATTCTTTAGCACTAAGCAATCCCAAAGGGAATGTAGTATTTAGTAATGTTTCATTTTCTTATAATAAGGGATGTAAAGTAATTAAAAACTTAACATTAAATATTAAAGCAGGAGATAAAGTTGCCATAGTTGGTCCTACTGGTGCTGGCAAAACAACTATTGTAAATCTACTGATGAAATTTTATAAAATTGACTCTGGTAAAATTTTAATAGATGATAAAGATATAAATGAAATTGATGATTCATCTTTAAGAAAGATTTTTGGTATGGTGTTACAAGATACTTGGTTATTTAATGACACTATTATTGATAATATCAAATTTGGAAATCTTAAAGCAAGCCGTGAAGAAGTAATAAAAGCATGTAAGATGGCTCAAGTAGATCACTTTGTTGAGACATTACCGGATACTTATGATTTAGTTATAAACGAAGAAGCATCTAATATTGCTGAGGGGGAGAAACAACTTCTTACAATCGCTAGAGCACTAATTGCAGAGCCTAGTATATTAATACTTGATGAGGCAACTAGTAATGTTGATACTAGAACAGAAATTTTAATTCAGAAAGCGATGAATAATCTCATGAAAGATAAAACAAGTTTTATTATTGCGCATAGATTATCCACTATTAGAGGGGCTGATTTAATACTAGTTATGAATGAAGGAAATGTAGTGGAACAAGGTACACATGAAGAATTAATGAAGAAAAAAGGATTTTATTATGAACTTTATAATAGTCAGTTTGAAAGTTAAGATATGAAAATATCTTTTCTTTTGCGACAAATTATTATTTGATAATATTTTATAATTTTATCGGTGATAACATGAAAAAAATACTTATTATTTTATTTTTTATTTTAGTTAGTGTACTTATAATATATATAATACTAAAAGATACTAAAAAAAAAATAAATTTTGTTGAAAAAAGAGGTGTTTTTATATCTTATTTAGATAATACAACTACTTTAAAAGGATATAGTGATATTGAAAAAATGAATAATATTGATAAAATTATTGATAATCTTGATAGAAATAATATTAATATGATTATTCTTCATGTAAGGGCATTTAGTGATGCAATTTATGATTCTGATATATTTCCATATTCAAATACTATTAGTGCCTCAGAAGGCGTTTCTGATAGTTTAGATGTGCTAGAATATTATATTAAAAAATCTCATGAAAAAGATATCGAAGTTCATGCTTGGATTAATCCATATCGAATTAGAAGTACTAGCGATATATCTACAATCTCAAAAATAAATCCTGCATATAAATGGTTAAATACTAATAATGTTCAAATAGATAGTGAAATTTATTATAATCCTGCTAGTTCTGAAGTACTCGAATTGGTTATTGATGGAGTTAAAGAAATAATATTAAATTATGATATTGATGGAATCCATTATGATGACTATTTTTATCCAAATGATACAATTGATTTAGAAAATTACCAAGAATATTTAAATAAAGGAGGAACTCTTAATATAAAGGAATATAGATATCAAAATATAAATAAATTATTAGAAGAAACGAGAAACATTATTGATAAATATAATCCTAGTATTAAGTTTGGTATATCACCAGCAGGAAATATTGAAAATACAATGAATAATGAATATCTAAATATTAAATATATCTTATCCGATACAACATATTTAGATTATGTAATGCCTCAAATATATTTTGGATTTTTAAATAGCAACAAACCATTTATTGATACTACAAATGATTGGAATGATTTAATTAAAAATGATAAAACAAAACTATATGTTGCACTTGCAGCATACAAAATAGGTAAAATTGATAATTATGCTGGTGAAGGCAAAAATGAGTGGGTTAATTCGACTAATATACTTGCTAAACAAATTCTTTATAGTAGGACACTTTCTAATTATGAAGGAATCGCTTTATTCAGATATGAATATATATTTAATGAAAATAAATATAAGAATAATTCTATATTGGAAATAGCAAATATGTTAAATTTATTTACTAATGATTGAAAAAAAATGAATTTAATGAGAAAATATAATAGGTGATAATATGAAAAAAATATTTTGTATAGGGCATGCAGTTTATGACATAACTCTTCCTATGGAGAAATTTCCAAATGAAAATAGCAAAAATAGAGTTAATTTCAAAATAGAATGTGGTGGTGGATCAGCATCTAATGCTGCAGTATTGCTTTCTAGATGGCATAACAATACATATTTTATTGGTACAATTGGTGATGACTACTATGGTAGAATTATCAAAAAAGACTTTATTAATAATAATGTCAATGTTAAATATTTAAGTATTAATAAAAATGTTGATACTTCTACAAGCTATATAATTGCATCTCATAATAATGGTAAGAGAACTATTCTTACATATGCAGATCCTAATTTGAAAAGTTTAATTAAAAATGTTAGAGAAAAACCTAGTGTAATAATGGTAGATGGTAATGATTATGATATTGCAATTGACATTTTAGATAAAAATAAAGATGCAATAAGTGTGATAGATGCTGGAAGTTTTAAAGAAAACACTGTTAAACTTGCTCATAAAGTAAAATACTTGGTATGTTCTAAAGATTTTGCAGAAGGATATACCGGTATAAAAATAAATTCTAAAGATTTAGATTCAATTACTGAAGTATATAAACTCATGGAAAAAGATTTCCATAACATAATTGTCATTACCTTAGAAGGCGCTGGTTCTTTTGCCAAAATTAATGAAGAATATAAACTTATTCCTTCAATTAAAGTAGATGTAGTTGATTCTACTGGTGCAGGAGATATATATCATGGTGCATTTACGCATTTTATATCTCATGGATATTCTTTAGAAGATACTATGAAATATTCAAATATTACAGGAGCTTTATCGCTAACCCAACTTGGTAGTAGAAACTCTATTCCATTACTTGATGAAGTATTAAATTATGATAAATGATTATTATTTAATTAGAAATATTCCTAGTATTGATTTACATGGATTATCTCGTGATGTAGCAAGAAGTAATTTAATGGAATTTATAGATGATAACCTTAAGTTAGGAAACAAGTATATTGAAATAATACATGGGATTGGTGAGGGAGTTCTAAAAGAAGAAGTGCATGAGGAACTTAAACATAATAAAAATATTATTGACTTTAAGACTAAAAATAATAATTCAGGCGCAACTATAGCATTATTAAGAGAATAATCTCTTTTTAATTACATAAAACATTGATTTTATATTTCAATGTTTTATTTTTTATTGTATAATTAATTTTAGGTGAGAAAATGAAAAATCGTAGTGAATCAAGAGATATAATTATTAAAGTTCTGTATCAAGTATATGTATATGAAGGTAGTGATATACATTATGATATTAGAGACATGATCAGGGAACTAATTGAAGTTTCAAATGATTTTATTGATGAATCTATTGAAAATATATTAAAAAATCAAAATGATATTGAAAAAATAGCTAATAAATATTTGAAAGATTGGAATATTAATCGTTTAAGCAAAGTTGATAAAGCAATACTATGTTTAGGGATTTACGAGCTTATGTATATTGATACTCCTGCTATTGTTGCTATTAATGAATCTATTGAACTTGCTAAGAAGTATTCAGATGATAAAGTAACTAAAATGATTAATGCAACACTTGATCAAGTTTATCATAATGAGGGAAAAGATGAATAATAATTATCTTACTGTAAGTGAAATAAATAAATATATTAAAAGTAAGTTTGATAATGATCCAGAGCTAGGGCTTGTATATTTGAAAGGTGAAGTATCTAACTTTAAATTTCACACAACTGGTCATTTATATTTTACTGTTAAAGATGAAAATGCTAGGATTTTAGCCGTCATGTTTAATGGTAGTGCTAGAGGGTTAAAATTCACTCCAAAAGATGGAGATAGAGTTTTAATAATAGGAAAAATTAGTGTTTATGAAGCTAGTGGAAATTATCAAATATATGTTAATGAAATGGCATTAGATGGAGTAGGGAACTTATATTTAGAGTTTGAAAAATTAAAAAAGAAATTATCTGAAAAAGGATATTTTGATGAATCTCTTAAACAACCAATTCCTAAGTTTCCTAAAAAGATTGGAGTCATTACGGCATCTACTGGGGCGGCTGTAAGAGATATTTTGACTACAATAAATAGAAGATATCCTCTTGTTGAAGTGATAGTATTCCCATCTTTAGTTCAAGGCATTGGTGCTAAAGAAGACATTACCAAAAACATCAATATTGCTAACTCATATGATCTTGATGTTATAATCTTAGGCCGCGGTGGTGGATCAATTGAGGATTTATGGGCCTTTAACGAAGAAATTGTGGCAGATGCTATATATAAGTCAAGTATTCCTATAATTAGTGCTGTAGGCCACGAAATAGACTTCACAATCAGTGATTTTGTAGCTGACTTGCGTGCTCCAACTCCAACAGCAGCAGCAGAACTTGCAGTTCCTAATATTACTCAGTTACAAGATGAAATTAAAAATTATAAAATAAGAGCATCTAGAAGTATAGTTAATACTTTAAAAAGTAATAAAGAACATCTTTCTAAATTACTCAACTCTTATGTATTAAAAAATCCACTTAATATTTATGAAGTTAAAACACAAAAATTAGATATTTTGATTACGAGACTTTTCTCATCAATTGAAAGAAATATTGAAAGAAATAAACATAAATATTTGAATATTATCAGTAAATTAGAACCACTTAATCCAATACTGACATTAAAAAGAGGTTATAGTATTACTGAATTAGATGGAAAAACGATAGTTGACGTAAAAAATATAAAAATAGATGATGTAGTTGAAACAAATGTATCAAATGGATCATTTACAAGTAAAATTATTGATATTAAAAAGGAGAAAAAATAATATGGCTGAAAAAAAAGAACAAAAATTTGAAGATAAGCTTAGTGAATTAGAAAAAATAGTACTTGATATAGAGAGTGGGGAAATACCTCTGGAAGATGCAATTAATAAATTTAATGAAGCAATGATACTTGCTAATGATTGTGATAAAACGTTAAAAGATGCCACTAAAACAGTGCAAAAGATATTAGATCAAGAATCAAATAAATTAAAAGAATTTAATCCGCAAGATTAAGTTCTTTTCTTTCAAACAAATGTTTGTTATAATTGTATTGGTGATAATATGGAAAATATAATATTTCATATTGATGTTAATAATGCTTTTTTATCGTGGACAGCCATAGATTATTTAAATCATGGTTATAAATATGATATTAGAAAAATGGTTGCAGTAATTGGTGGAAATGAAGAAAGAAGAGCCGGGATAGTTCTTGCCAAATCAATTGAAGCTAAAAAATGTAATATTAAAACTGCTGAAACACTTTATAGTGCACGAAAAAAGTTCAAAAATTTAAAAGTATTTCCACCTAATTATAAATTTTATGAAGAAATGTCTTCTAAACTATTTAATCTTTTATCAAAATATACTCCTGATATTGAAATAGCATCAATTGATGAATGCTATCTTGATTATGGTAAAGTTAAAAATTTATATGGCGATGAAGCAATTTTTGCTAATAAATTAAAAGAAGAAATTAAAAATACTTTAGGTTTTACAGTAAATATTGGTATTGCTAACAATAAATTATGTGCTAAAATGGCAAGTGATTTTTTAAAGCCAGATAAAGTTCATACTTTATATGATTATGAAATTAAAGATAAAATGTATCCGCTTGATATAGATGATTTATTTGGAGTAGGGAAAAGTACTGGTGAAAGACTAAAACAATTAAAAATAAATACAATTGGCGATTTGGCTCAATCAGATCCTAATAATTTAAAAAAATATTTTAAAAATCAAGTTACATATTTAATTGAGAGAGCTAAAGGTGTTGATAATAGTATGGTCAATGCTACTATAGAAGATCCAGTATCAATTAGTAATGAAACAACTCTTGTAAAAGATACTGATGATGTAATCATCTTAAAAAAACATTTATTCGATTTGTCAGAACAATTGGGTGAAAGAGTCAGAAAACAAAATAAATATGCTTCAACTGTCGCAATTATCTTAAAAGATAATCTATTTAAACGAAAAAATCATCAAAAAAAATTAAAAAATCCAATTAATTCTAATATTGATATATATAAAGCATCATGTATGGTTTTTGATGAAATGGTTCTTGATCAAAAGGTTAGACTAATTGGAATAAGATTAGATAATTTAGTAGATAATAAATCTCACCAAATATCTTTATTTGAACCATATAATGAATCTGAAGAAAAACTTGATAAAGTTATTGATAACCTGAAAGATAAATATGGTAATGACATAATTAAAAAAATAAATTTATAATTGGTAATTTTTTGCTATTATAATTTATTTTTTTTTATAAATACTATTACTGTAGTTTGTTAAAGGAGATGATGTTATGAAATCTCAATGTTTAAAAAACAAACTATTATTTTTTCTATTTCTCACATTATTATTTATTATACCCACAATCACACTAGCATATTCTAAAGAAGTTTATGTTGGTGGTGAAAATATTGGTATTTCAGTAAATTCAAGTGGAGTTTTAGTAGTTGGCTTTTACGATGTAGGAAGTTTATCACCAGGCAAAGAATCGGGATTAAAAATAGGCGATAGAATCACGAAGATTAACAATACTTCTATTAATGATGTAGATGAGTTATCACAATTAATTTCTGATTCATCATCCATCCTAATTACCTATATTAGAAATAATAAAGAGTATACAACAACATTAAATCTTAAAAAGAATAAATCAAATGTTTATAAAACAGGCTTATATGTAAAAGATAATATCATTGGTATCGGTACTTTAACTTTTATTGATCCAATAACTATGACATTTGGTGCATTAGGCCACGAAATTACTGAAAAGACAACAAGATCAAAATTTGAGATAGAAGATGGTACAATTTTTAAATCTACTATAACAAATATAAATAAAAGCACTAGGAATAATCCGGGTGAAAAAAATGCTATTTTTGAGTCTAAAACAATTTATGGAACAATTGAAAAAAATACCATTTCAGGTATTTATGGAACATATTCGCTAGATACTGCAAACAAAACATTATATAAAGTTGCAGCATCTGATGAGATAGTGCTAGGGGAGGCAACATTTAAAACAGTGATTAAAGGCAATACCATTCAAGATTTTAATATAAATATTTTAAAAATTAATAAATCTAGTGAAACTAAGAATATTTTGTTTGAGATTATAGATGATGAATTATTACAAAAAACTAATGGCATAGTTCAAGGAATGAGCGGTAGTCCAATTATTCAAAACGGTAAAATAATAGGAGCTGTAACACATGTTGTAGTAGATAATCCAATTAAGGGTTATGCAATATTTATTTCAACTATGTTAGAAGAAATAGAAAATTAAAAAGAGGGTAATCCTCTTTTTAGTCTTTAAAGTTTGGAATAAAACTTTCTTTAGCAGTATCTCCTTCTTGAATAAAAGCTTTTCTAATACCCAAATCGTATGCATAGTTAATCACTTCATCATATTCTTTTTCTGTTACTTTTCGATTTAAATCCACAATATTTTTTACATACTTAAGCGGCGTGTATTGATTCATTATACTAATATATATATTATCTTTATAAGTATCATATAAGTATTTAATTATCTTTTTAGAATCATCAATATGATTGGGCAGTATTAAATGTCTTACTATTAAGCCTTGTTGCATAATACCATTTTTTATTATTGGTGTATCAACTTGACTATACATTTCTAATATAGCATCTGTTGCATATTTGAAGTAATCTATTGCATTTGAATATTTTTGAGCAATACTATCATCATAATATTTTAAATCTGCTAAATATATATTTACTGTATCTTTTAATGATTTAATTGTATCAATATTCTCATAACTACTAGTATTATATACTATGGGTATACTCAAACCATGATTTCTTGCTAATTTAATTCCTTTTATAATTTGTGGTACAAATGGTGTAGGTGTTACTAAATTAATGTTATTAGCTCCTTTTTGTTCTAAATTAAGACAGATTCTACTAAATTCTCCTAAAGAAATATTATGTCCATAATTATTAGTACTAATGTCATAGTTCTGACAATAAATGCATTTTAAATTACAATATGAAAAAAAGATAGCACCAGATCCTTTGCTACCTGATATACATGGTTCTTCCCAAAAATGTAACATTGAGGTGGCAATCTTTATATATTCCCCAGCTTGGCAAAATCCAAATTTCCCATCTAATCTATTAACTTTACAATTTCTAGGGCATAAAGTACAACTTTTCAATATATTATTTTCCATTTCTAATATATCCATTATATACATATTTGCTCTCATTGACTACTATAAAAGCTTCTGGGTCAAGTTTTTTTATTAATTTTTGCAAATGATATAAACTTTTATTTTCAATTTCAATAAATAACATATACTTTTCTTCATCTTCATTTTTACCCCTAACATTTAAAACAGACACTGCATAACCGGCATCTCTTAATTCATTTACAAGTTTACTATATTCATTACTTGTAATAATTTGAACTGTTAAATTGCCTCTAATAAACTTTTTAGATATTAAGCCACCTATATATGTACCAGTTGCAAATCCACCAGAATATGATACTGCAACCCAAATACTGTCTATATCAGTATTTAGAGCTTCTTTTACAATTAAAAACCAGATAATCACTTCAATAAAACCAATTATTGAGGCATATAATGTTTTACCTTTAACAGTTAAAAGAGTTCTAAACGTGCCTAACGAAACATCCAAAATCCTTACAAAAAATATTTTTACACATAATATTAATATTGCCACAATATCACCTTACTCTTTCTATTATTTTTATCTTTTTAATTAGGTTTATTCTAACAAAATAAAAATAAATATAAACTATCTATTCTTACTTTGAAAATATTGTATAAATTATTCCTGCTGCTGATCCTCCAACCATTGCAATTAGAATAATCCATATGATTATTTTTTGTGTTTTTTTGCTCATATGTCCTCCATACTATAAATTAGATTTTATCATATTATACTAAACTTGTCAAAAAATATGTCTAATAATTTTAAGCATTTTTTGATATGTATTTTATATAATTTAATGGTGAATAATATGAGAATGTTATTAAAAGATAATAGTAAAAAAGTTAAAATGAATTTGCTCACTAAAAAGAATTTATTAATACTGGTGATATCTTTACTAATAGTGAGTATTATTATTGGAATAATATTTTTTATATTGTTGAAAGATAGTGATAAATTACTTATACAAAATAATATTGATTCATTATTTAAAAATGAATCAGATAATCTAAATTATTTTAAAAATTTATTTAATAGTCTAATAAATAATTTTTGTTATGTGATATTTAGTTTTTTGTTAGGCATAAGTATAATTGGAATTATTGCAGTATTATTCATGTTATTTTTTAAAGGGATTACTATTGGAGTATCAATATCTTCTATATTTTCTAAATATCAAATAAGTGGAATAATAGGCAATATATTATATTTATTTCCTGATAAGATATTATCACTATTTTTATTTATATTTATGAGTTACTTTTCTATATTATTTGGAATTAACATATTTATTTATCTGTTTTTAAAGAAAGACATAAATTTGCAGTTACAATTTAAAAATTATATTAAAAAATTCTATATTGGTTTAATTATTGCCACTATAATAAGTATTTTAGAAGTATTTGTTTCTCCAATTATTCTTAATCTTTTTACTTTTTTTATGAAATAGTGTATAATGAAGTCGGTGTTATTTATGAATAAAGTAATTGTAGGAATGTCTGGTGGAGTTGATTCTGCTGTTGCGGCAGCTTTACTATTAGAACAAGGATATGAAGTTGAAGGATTATTTATGAAAAATTGGGATAGCGTTACTAATAATGATATTAAAGGTAATGCTACTATTAATGATGTAATATGTCCTCAAGAACAAGATTATTTAGATGCTAAAAGTGTCTGTGATAAACTTGGGATTAAACTTCACAGGGTAAACTTTGTAAAAGAGTATTGGGATCATGTATTTTCTTATTTTTTGGATGAACTAAAATTGGGAAGAACGCCTAATCCAGATGTTATGTGTAATAAATATATTAAATTTGACTACTTTATTAAAGAAGCTAAAAGACTGGGTGCTGATTATATTGCAACTGGCCATTATGCTATTTTAGAAAATAACAAATTATATAAGGGTATTGATTCTAATAAAGATCAAACTTATTTCTTAGCACAACTATCCAATGAACAATTAAAGAATGTATTATTCCCAGTGGGAAAATTAAATAAAAGTGAAGTTAGAATGCTAGCAGAAAAATATAATTTATCAGTTTCTCACAAAAAAGATTCAACAGGCATTTGCTTTATTGGCGAAAGAAATTTTAAAAAGTTTTTAGAAAACTATCTTCCTAATAAAAAAGGAAACATTATAGACATTGATACTAATGAAATAGTAGGGGAACATAGTGGTTTAATGTATTACACTATTGGTCAAAGAAGAGGACTAGATATTGGTGGTAACCCATCTAGAACATTTGTAGTTGGCAAAGATATGACTAAAAATATATTATATATTTCTGATAATGAAGAATATTTAATATCTACTAGTTGCATAATTGATAGTCTAAACTTGCTTACTGATAAATTAAGTTCTAACTGCAACGCCAAATTTAGATATCGAAGTAACGATATAAAAGTCCACCTAGAACAAGCTAATGATAAAGAACTACTAGTTACCTATGAAAGTGCAAAATCAGTCACTCCTGGGCAATTATGTGTATTATATGATGGCAATAGATGTGTAGGTAGTGGGATTATAAAAGAAGTTAGAAAAAGAAATGAAAAACTATGGTATTTATTATAATTAAATACCATAGTTTTTATATATTAAAAAAAGCAAGTTTACATCTATTTACAGTTGACATGCTGTCAAAAAAAGTGATATTATGAATATATAATAGGTGGAGGTTTTATGAAAGAAGTAGAACGAATAATTAATGAATGCGGAGTATCTAAAGTAAGAGTTGCAAAATATCTAGGAGTGTCTAGACAAATGTTGTATAATTATTTTGCAATGAATTTTAATGATATGCCAAAAGAAAAAACTAATAAAATTTTAAAATTATTTAGTGTAACAGGGGAGGGAGAATTAGAAACTATTGTAGTTGATGATGATTATGCGCATCATTTAGATGAAAAATTAAGTGATGAAATTATGGATTTATCAAATAAAGAAAATATTTCTAATCTTACCGGGTTAAACAAAAAAGAACAAGAATTATTAACTGATATATTTAATTTATTAAAAGAAAGTTTGGTAGAAGATAAATCAAATGAATCATATGATACTTTGAGATACTTATATCATTATTTGCAAGCTATGGAATCAGTTAAAGAATTAAAATATATGCTTGCTTATATGTCAAAATCATTAGGGGTTACTAATCCACTTGAATTTGTTTTTAATGAAGATGAACAATATTGTTTTGAAGGAATTATATTTTCTGCAATGACTCTTTATACGAATGGGGGAGCCTCAAAGAGTAAAGTAAGTGAATCACATAAAAGATTTGAACAAGAAATTTCAATCAAAAAAGAAGAAACCCTAAGTAGAACCCAAGAATTAAATACGTTTAAAAATCAAGCGTTAAATGAATTAGGATATTCTTCAATCAATGAAACTAATGCAAAAGAAGTATTTGAAAAAATTGCTGAGATTATGTCACGTAAAGTATAATGAAAAAATAGGAGAACGCTTCCCCTATTTTTTTAATATATAAATTTTGAATTGAGGTGGAGAACTATCCAACTTTTTTAATGTCGATGCAAAATAGCAATAACAAATATTAGTTGCAATACATAAAATAAATAATTTATTAAGATAAAAACTTAAAAATAAAAATAAATTTATTTTATTTATTTAATTAATTAAATAATTATTCTTTAAAAAATATAAATATAATACAAAGTTAAACTTTTTAATAATTTTGTCTCAAAATTAAAATTCCAATAATTTATATTATGTAAACTAGCAAGAACTGTATGACTATAGTCACTAACTTATTCAACATAATTATTTATGCAAATGTCTTGTTCCCATCTTAGCATAACACTCATCAACCAAATCATATCTACATACCTCTATTTCTTTTCTAGTTTGATTTGATATTGGCCAATCTTGGGCAATGATTATAGGAAATTTCGTTTCTTTAAGGAATATACATGGTGACGATTTTTCTTTTGAGCATATATATTCATATTTCTCTCTAATACTTTTTCTTCCTACGATTTCTTTTAAATTTCCTTCTTTTGCAAATGCCATTTTCTTTACTGGTTGTCCTTTAAAAAGTAAAATCAAATACAGAGAAATACAATCTCCATATCCTTCAACCAATCCATCACTGTGATTAATTCCCCAATTATTATCTGGTTCTACTAAATGAAAAATTTGTGTATCCCTATTTAAGACAGTTGTCTCTTTTTTATTAACCAAAGTTTGAATGGCGCCAATATAATATAGATTTTTAATGACTCCCATAAATTAAACCTCCCTACTCCACTTATTATAACATATATTATTTATATTCACTCAATTATAAATATAATTTTTTGATTTTTTTTATTATCAGGATAAAAATAGATTTTATATTCCTTTTTTTCATCTACTTTATATTGTAATGTATAATATGTTGATTCATTTGACTTTAGGACATTAGTATTTGATTCATAAGTATTATATAGTTCAAAATCAGATATTGCATACATTTTAAAATACTTATCTTGATTGAATGTGATACTATAATTATTTAAATTTTTGATTAAAAAGGTTAGTATTAATTCTTTATTTATTTTTGAATATGAATAATTTGTTAGAGTAATCTCAAAATTGTCAATTGTGACTGTCTCACCCATCTTATATTTAGGATTTCTAAAGAAAATAAATAAAGTAATTTCACAAATCACTAATATCATTACTAAACATATTAAATATTTCCTCTTTTTATTCATAGCTCTTTCACCCTTTTAATTAATTTTATCTAAAAAACTAGTCCCAATTTCTGGCTTATCCACTGCAAAATTATCTGCAATAGTTGCCCCAACATCAGCAAAAGTATTAAGAATTGGTAATTGTTTAGGCAATTTAAAAACTCTACTATATATAATTACAGGAATATTTTCTCTGGTATGATCAGTTCCTTTAAAAGTAGGATCATTTCCATGATCTGCGACAATTATTAGCAAATCATCATTATCTAATTTATTTAATATCATTGGGACATCAACATCAAATTCTTCAATAGCATTAGCATATCCATTTACATCACGTCTATGGCCATATAATGTATCAAAATCATTAAGATTAACAAAACATAATCCTGTAAATTTCTTATCCATAATATCTAACAATTTGTCTATCCCATCATTATTATCTGTTGTAGTGATTTTTTTTGTAATACCCTCCCCATCAAAAATATCATATATCTTACCTATGGATATAACATCGTAGCTTTTATTTTTTAGAAAATTTAATACTGTCGGACGCTCTGGCTTTAATGCATAGTCATGACGATTTGGAGTTCTTTTAAAATGTCCTGGTTTTCCAATAAAAGGTCTAGCAATTACTCTTCCAACTTTCCATTCAGGCTTTTTAGTAATCTCACGTGCTATTTCACATATTTTATATAATTCAGATAGTGGTACAACATCTTCATGGGCTGCAATTTGAAGCACAGAATCTGCAGATGTATAAACTATAATTGCACCATATTGCATGCTTCGTTCGCCCAACTCATCTATTATCTCAGTTCCACTTGCAGCTTTATTGCCAATAACCTTTCTTCTAGTTCTTCTTTCAAGTTCGTCAATCAATTCTTCAGGAAATCCATTCTTAGTAAACGACATAAATGGTGAGGTAAATCTTAAGCCCATTAATTCATAATGACCAGTTAAAGTATCTTTTCCTTTATTTGTCGGTCTTGCAATTGTATAATAAGCATCAACATCACCATTCCCAGACATATTTAAAGTATCTAAAAAACCTAACTTTTTTAAATTAGGAATGAATAATTTTTCCTTTTCGTTAATATGTTTCAATGTAGATGAACCGACACTATCATATTCATTTGCATCAGTTGCTTCTCCTATTCCAAGTGAATCCAGTACTATTAAAAATATTCTTTTAAATTTCATATTATTTCTCCTTCTTTTCTCTTGGATGATATTCTTCATAATCATCCTTAACCTTTTTATCTGAAATGTGGGTATAGATCTTTGTTGTTGTAATATCACTATGCCCTAAAAGTATTTGTATACTTCTTAAGTCGGCACCGCCATCTAACAAATGTGTTGCAAAAGAATGTCTTAGTATATGGGGTGTAACATGCTTTTTAATATCTAAATGTTGTAGTATTTGATTTAAATTTTTTGTAAATCCCTGCCTTGAAATTCTATTTCCACAATTATTTAAAAATAAATAATCATTATTCTTTTTTTTAATAAAACTATTCCTGATGTTTAAATATTCTTTTAAATAATTTAATGAATAATCATTGATTGGAATGATTCTTTCCTTTGACCCCTTCCCAACACAATTAACTATATTATTATTAAAGTCAACATCTGCAACTGTTAAATTAATTAATTCTGATATTCTAAGGCCTGAACTATATAACAATTCCAACATAGCCTTATTTCTAATATCATATTTATTTTTTATTGGTATATTTAATAATAAGTCTACTTCAGATATACTAAGATATTCAGGTAACTTTTTAGGCAACTTGGGATTATCAATATTTTCACATGGATTGTCTTTTATAATATTCATCTTTATAAGATACTTAAAAAAATTACGTAATGTTGTTACATTCCTTGCAAGTGTTGTAGCATTTTTCGTTGAAAATGTTTTTATATATTTCTCAATGTCATCTGTCTTTATCCTTGTAATTTCTTTTTCTTTTATATTATTACTAAAGTGTTCTAAATCATACTGATAATTTAGATAAGAATTTTTAGATAACCTTTTCTCAAATTTGACGTAATCTAAATATTTACTTATATATTGATGCATCATAACATCACCAATTTAATTATATCAAATTTTATTTTAAAAATATATATTAATACTTTAAATTTTACATGTTATAATGTCATTAGGAGTGATATTTATGAATACACCATTAGCAATTAGAATGGCCCCTAAAAGTCTAAAAGATGTTATCGGACAAAAACATTTAGTCGGTAAAGACAAAATATTAACTAATTTGGCCAAAAGTAAAAATTTATTTTCAATGATATTATATGGCCCACCTGGCGTAGGAAAAACTTCAATTGCTAATGCTATCGTAAATGATTTAGACTTACATTACCGTTTCTTAAATGCTACAATTAATAATAAAAAAGATTTTGATGCTGTTGTTGAAGAATCTAAAATGCTTGGTGGAATTATCTTAATAATGGATGAAATACATCGTCTAAACAAAGATAAACAAGATTTATTATTACCATGCATTGAAAGTGGATTGATTACTTTAATTGGTCTAACAACAAGTAACCCGTATTATATAATTAATCCTGCAATAAGAAGCAGATGTCACATTTTTGAACTAAAACCCTTAACTGAAGAAGATATAATTTTAGGACTTAAAAAAGCAGTTAGATGCCAAGAACTAATGGATATAAAAATATCAAATGATACAATAAAATATATTGCTAAAATTTCTGGTAATGATTTAAGGTATGCCTATAATTTATTAGAAATTAGTTACTATTATAAAACAGATCATAATGTAAATATTGAAGTTATTAAAAGCATAAATAATAAACCTGTTTTTGATTCCGATAAAGATGGTGATAATCACTATAATATAATTTCGGCTCTACAAAAATCAATCAGAGGAAGCGATGTTGATGCTAGTCTTCACTATCTTGGAAGATTGATACTATCTGGTGACTTTGATATTATATATAGAAGACTTCTTGTCATCGCATATGAAGATATTGGACTTGCTAATCCTAGCATAGGGCCAAAAGTAGTATCTGCAATTACTGCTTGTGAACGTATAGGTATGCCAGAAGCCAGAATTGTTCTTGCAAATGTTGTAATTGATATGGCTTTATCACCCAAATCTAATACTGCTATTATGGCCTTAGACATTGCAATGAAAGATATAGAAAAAGGCAATTGTGGCGATATTCCTAAATATTTAAAAGATGCAGCAATTGGATATAAATATCCTCATGATTATCCCAATACAATGGTATATCAAGAATACTTACCATCTAATCTCTTAAATAAAAAATATTATATTCCAAAAGATGAATCTAAATATGAACAATCTTTAAAAATAACTAAAGATAAAATTGACAAAATTAAAATGAGTTTAAAATGATGTCTGCTCTAAAGAGTGTATTTCATAATAAACTCATTTTTTTATTTGCAAAGATAAATCTCAGAATTGGCAAATATCTTGCCAGCTGATGAAATATGGGAAGGAATATATTCTCTAAAAAAGTTGCTATTAAATAATTCAAGTAAGGTTGTGCTTGTATTTGAATTAGCAGCTAACCACTTTTGCAATTCGTCATTATAATAAACTTTACTTGGTGAATTAGTATCTTTATCTATTAGAATCAATTTCTTTACATCTTCAAAAGACTGATCTAGAAGATATTTCTTGTCTTGGTTTAATTGATCGTATTTGTATTGAGCATAGCATTGAAATGATGAAGAGATTCTAACCATTAATTCATTTCCTTGCATATAAGCTTTGCCACCAGGAAAATTTTTAAAGAAGAAATCTTCAACTAAAATCATAAATAATTTTAATCCCTCATATTTTGAGGATTTTATAAGGCTCTCAACTTCACATGGAATAACTCCCATAACATATTGTTTAAAACTTATGGTCTTGTTGGCTACTTTGATCTTGCCAATTATTCTTCCTCCTCCAGGAAACATACTATCAGATGACACTTCCCCATTATCTTGTACTACATCAAATAATCTTACTTGTCTGTTCATTACATCATCAATACTATATCCATTAGGAATAGGACAAACTTCTAAAATGCCCTTAATATACTCTTGCTTTATTTCACAATTTGTTGTAGCTTCATTGCCTACTTCATCATATCCTTTTATAGTAGCATTAACAAATATATCATTAAATGTATATGACATAGTTGAAATCTTTTCACTGGTTTTATTATCATAGTTCACAACATAATATTTAGTATCAGAAGAATCAACATTTATTATTGTCGTATTATCTTTTATTGTCCCCGTACAAGTTAATGTTGGTGGTGTGATATCAATATTTGTAATTTCTACACTACATACTTCACTATTATCATTTTTATCATATATAGTAAATTCATATGTACCATTCTTATATGCTGTATATGTTGGATTTTTACTTGTAACCCTTTCTCCATTATCTGTAATGGTATAACTATATCCTTCTCCTTTTATATCTAGCGTTATCTTTACTCCTGTTGAAGTTACTGCTGTTGGACTTATGGTATGAGTTATATCTAAATTTATACTATTATCATTTACTATTACTTTCCTTTTTACTGATACACTTTTCCCTCTTGTGTTTGTGACACTATATGTTAGAGTATATGTTCCTGCTTTAGAAGTATCCACACTTCCTTCTACTTTTACTTTATCTGTTATATTCCCATCTATTTTATCTGTTGCAGTATATCCACTTTCTATGTATTGTGTATTTATCTCTACTGTTCTTGTTTGATTTCCTACTAACTCTATTATAGGTGATGATCCTAATATTCCTTCTGCTATTACTATCCTATCTATATGGGTTATATAGCTTCCACTTTCTAATATGTTATATGTTACTTTGTTTATCCCGTTATCTATATTACTATTTTTTATGTTTACTGTGTATCCTTCAACTAGTGATATACCTAGTTCTTGATATGTGTCTGTTACTATATATGGATTATCTCCTAAAAGTACTCCATACTTACTATTTTCTTTGTTCTCTTTTATTACATTTGCTACTACTTGTGAATTATATCCCTCACACATCAAGTATGGAGTATAACTATTATCTTCTACTAATACTCCACTATTACTATTACATTTTAAATTGCTATCTATTTCAATATTTAGATAATTTAGTGATATATACATGTCTTTTGTT
>Ga0116152_10000363_pt1 | contig 37105 bp, 30 predicted proteins | sample AD_UKC119_MetaG_FD_89894 | JGI IMG/M metagenome (GOLD analysis project Ga0116152, IMG submission 89894) | Active sludge microbial communities of municipal wastewater-treating anaerobic digesters from Hong Kong - AD_UKC119_MetaG | ecosystem: Engineered > Bioreactor > Anaerobic > Digestate... | reverse complement strand
GGGCAGCCATCCTCCGGGCCCACGCATCCGATGATGACAGCTGAGCGGCTATGGGGCCGCTGCATCGCTACTGACTGGTCTATAAAACCCATCCGAAAAGAGAAATGGCGCGAGTGACGCGCGCCAACCAGAAGAACAATATTCTTAAATTTCAATGTACTGATCACTCTCTCTTTTGCGAGTGTATCCCACCCAGTATCCATTTTGTATATCAGTGCGCCTGAGCCAGTTGGTATTTTCTTTACCTTCGCTGAACCCCAAAAGACGACTGCGCCTCAGCGAATTCCCGAAACGACCGCAACGTCAATTCCGGTCGCTACTTCTTGGCTAAGAAAGGTTTTATTTCCATGCTCAATCTGTCAAGCCGAGTTCTTTTGACATGCTGTCCCTCATCACGAATTTCTGGATCTTTCCGGTCACAGTCATCGGATAGGCATCGACGATCCTGATATGCTTTGGCACCTTAAAGTGAGCAATCTTGCCCGCGCAGAAAGCTTGGATGTCTTGCGGGGTAAGGCTGGAATTTGATCGCAGCTGGACCCAAGCGCAAACCTGCTCACCATATCTGATATCAGGTACTCCAAATACCTGCGCCTCCAGTATCTCAGGGTGTGTGTAGAGGAATTCCTCGATTTCCCGAGGATAAATATTCTCTCCCCCTCTTATGATCATGTCCTTCTTCCGGCCAGTGACTTTTACGTAGCCATTGGCGTCCATCTCGCCGAGATCGCCGGAATGGAGGTACCCCTCGCCATCGATTGTTTCGCGGGTCCGTTCATGGTCTTCCCAGTAACCTCGCATAACACCATAGCCCCGGCTGCATATCTCCCCCTGCTCGCCGACTTCAGCTGTAGATCCATCCTCCCTAACGATCTTCTGTTCCCAATTAAAATGTGCCCGTCCAACCGTAGAGACCCTTTGTTCGAGCGTATCGTCAATTGCGGTCATTGTGTTGATAGGGCTGCATTCTGTCTGGCCGTATCCAATAACAATCTGCGACAGCTTCATTTCATCGATCAACCGGTTCATGAGGACAACAGGACAGGTTGCGCCAGCTATAATTCCGGTCCTGAGGCTTCCGAGATCAAAGTGCCTGAAGTCTGGGTGATCGAGTTCCGCAAAGAACATCGTCGGCACACCATGCAGCGCCGTGCACTTTTCATCCGACACAGCCTTCAGTGTGGCGAGCGGCTCAAACGATTCAGCGGGGAGCACCATAGTCGCCCCGTGCGCCACACATAGCAGTGTTCCGAGAACCATGCCGAAACAGTGATAGAGCGGCACCGGAATACAAAGCCGATCGCGGTCCGAGAACCTCATGCTCACTCCGGAGAAGTAAGCATTGTTGAGAATATTCCGATGACTGAGTGTCGCACCTTTGGGCGTTCCGGTCGTGCCACTTGTAAACTGGATATTGATATCATCATCCGGGTGAAGAGCACGCGCAAGCTCGGCCAGAATGCTCCGCTGCTCGATGTTCCCCATGTCGAGCATATCGCCGAACCTGAACATGCCGGGGCCAGGCCTGTCTCCCATGCTAATCACGGAACGTAAGCTGGGGAGCCGCTCAGCTATCAACTTGCCAGGCGCACATTTCTGCAGTTCCGGAGCAAGCTCAAGCAGCATCTCAAGGTACATGCTGGATTTGAACGATTCAGCCGAAACAATCGCTTTGCAGCCGGATTTGTTCAAGGCGAATTCGAGTTCGTAGAGTCTATAGGCCGGATTGATGCAGACCATGATCGCGCCAATCTTGGCCGTCGCAAACTGCGTCAATACCCATTCGATGCGATTGGGGGACCAGATCCCCACACGGTCGCCAACTTCGATACCGATTGCCAGAAACCCTGCTGCAAGCCGGTCGACCTCATCACGGAACTTCTCGTAGCTCCAGCGAATATCTTGATGAGAAACGATGATCGCGGGATGATCGGGCTGGCGGTCTGCTATATCATCCAGGCGTTGGCCAATCGTCATCTCGAGCAAGGGGGCTGTCTCACCGATATATTGCGCCAACATGGCTGTTTTCCTCCACGGTATGTTCTGTAATCCTGACGCGGCTCCGAATGGATTGTCCTTACGCGACGCTTTGAAGGTTGTTTGCCATGGCAAGACAGGTTTCAATCACGGATCTGGTTGCGACATCGGCAGCCGGAATTATTCCTGCAAAATGCACAAAACCGTGAGTCAAATTACTGAACTCCATGAGTTCGGTTGGCACTCCATCCGCTTTGAGCGCAGAAGCGTAGGCCACAGCTTCATCCCGAAGCGGATCAACGGACAACACCACGATTAGTGCAGGAGGCAAGCCCCTTTTATTCACCGCCACCAAGGGAGAGACTCGTGTATCGGCCGGGTCGGCGTCTGCGACGTAGTCAGAAATGCAAAGCTCAATACTTGCCGTTCTCAGTGACGGGTCCGCGTCGTTTTTCCGAGAGGGATAGCCAAAGGCGACAGGTCGCAGATCAACGGCAGGATAGAGGAGAAGCTGCATATCGAAGGCTTTCTGGAAGCTGTCAGAATCGCGCATCGCAATGCAGACCGCCGCTGCCAGGTTTCCACCGGCACTATCGCCGCCGATAATGGCAGGCACGTTCCGCCCCCCCAAGCGTTCCAGGTTCTGCACCACCCACCCGGCAGCCGCCAGGCTATCATCAAAGGCTGCCGGGAACGGGTGCTCTGGCGCGAGCCGGTAGGTACTCGTCACGACGACCATCGATAAATCACGACACAGGCGGCGAGCTGTGTGGTCGACCGTCGGAAGGTCTCCTATCGACCATCCACCACCATGGATGAAGTGCAAGGTTCCCTTCGGAGTGCTGCTCGGATGATAGATACGCATCGCAACACGGCCATGTTCGGACTCGAGGAGAAAATCTTCGACACTGGCGACTACGGCGAGGCCAGCTGGTCCAATGAACATCGGCAGCATGGAAGCTGCCTGAGCCCGCAGGGAAGGATAGTCTATCGGGCCATCAGGTATAGACGGAACCTGATCGAGAAGTTGTTTGAGAACGGGGTCAAGTGACATGGAAATAGTCCTTCAATAAACAGGGATGTGAATGCCGAGACAGGCAGCCAAAGCTTCGAGCACGCGGGAAATCATCGGGTCGGCAACTCCGGGTGGCCCGGCCCGGTTCCGCACATAGGCGAAGGTGAGCTCTGACGGGGCGTGCGCGAATGCCAGAACGCCGCCAGCTCCGTCATGACCAAATGACCCCGGCCCCAACATGGGCTGAACAGTCCACGGCACCATAAGCCCGGCTCCCCAGGAAGGCCCATGCAGGGGTACACCAAACTGTGGACCGGCCGAGACCAGTTGGCAGGCGTCTTCAATGCATTCCGGAGAGATCCAGGGTTTTTTGCCGCCGTATCCGAGCATCTCTGAGTAGAGCGCCGCCAGAGACCTCGCGTCTGAAACGCAATTGGCCCCTGCGAGCTCGATCTCCTGAAAACCGGGATCATTGAGCGCTGCTGCGAGGCCACTCATGCGTGGCACGATCAGGCCGTTCAGAGAGATCGCGCGTGCCGGAAGGCTCGCTGTGTCGATCTCGGGCGTGTCGTTAGCCTCTGGCACTTCAACAGTGGCGATATCCCTTGCGACGAGCCGACTCCGGCCGATCCGCAGATTCAGCTTCATTGGCTCAGTAAGCTGCGCGTGAAGCCACGCCCCAATCGAAACGCCCGTTGTCCGGAAGACGAGTTCACTTGTTATCCAACCGACTGAAACGCCGTGATAGATATGATCCGTCCCCGGCTCAAATACCGGAACCTCCTGTGCAAGCCGGCTGGCCATCGCCCGCGGATCAGCAAGATCCTGCATCGTGACTGACCCGCTGAGTATGGGTACGCCTGCGCGATGACCGAGCGCTTCACGCACCGAGACCCGGTCCTTACCGTTGACGCCGAATTCAGGCCAATAGTGTGCGACCGGTTGGTCAAGATCGATGAGGCCCCGGGAGACCAGGCTTAGGATACACAGAGCCGCGACACCTTTGGTGACAGAAAAGACTGGTACCGCGGTATCGCGGGCCCAGTGTCTGTCGGGTGATGTTGACGAGAATCCACCCCAAACATCAAGGACTGGGCTACCGCGCAGATAGATGGTGCAGGCTGCGCCAAGTTCGCCCCCGTCCTGAATATTCTCGCGAAAGGCAGCGAGGCAAGGCTCAAATCCTTTTTCCGCGAGACCCTCAACCATAGGAGTCATACTCCGCGTCATGATTCTTTCCTGACTTTCGAGCGCGCTTCATCCAGCGCGAGTTTTCCGAGCGCGATGGCTCCGAGGGGACCTGCGTTCGCGCCGAGGCCCGGAGACGCGATCACAGACCGGATCGTTTCCTCGGTTATTGTCGGGAGGTATCCACCGAGCAGACCGGGTACACTATCCCGCGCACGCTCGACCAAAAATGGCAGCCCCAGACCGACCCCTCCTCCAACCAGTATTTTCTGCGGACTCGCCATCAGTATGATCGTTGCAAAAAGCTCGGCGAGACCCGAGATGATTGGCGGCCAGCGCGGATCGTCGACGCTTACCTGCTCCGCCGGCACACCAAATCTGGCTTTGAGCGCCGCCCCCGAAAACAATCCTTCCACGCAATTGCCGTGAAATGGGCAAATGCCCAGAAATCTGTCTTCGTGCTGGCAACCGAGACGCAGATGCCCGATTTCAGGGTGAAGAGCGCCATGAATGGGCATTCCGCGAATAAGAAACCCGCCGCCAATCCCCGTGCCAATGGTAATATAGCAGAGCGACTTCACGCCCTGCCCTGCTCCCCACCATGCTTCAGCGAGCGCTGCGCCATTCACGTCCGTATCAATCATCCATGGACGGCCGAGTCCTGCCGTCAGTTCCTGCGCGACATTGACACCAGACCAACCCGGCTTTGGCGTAGAAAGGATTGATCCGTAGTCGGCATACTCTGACCCAACACGAAGCGGCCCGAATGAACCAATTCCCAGAGCAGAAAAACCGCTACCCGACTGCCATTGCGCAAGTTGGGCGCGCAGCGCCCCCAGGGTATCCTTCGGATTCGTTGTTGGAATCTGCGTTTTGCCCAGGATCGTCTGTCCCCGGGCGAGCACAGCCACTGCCTTTGTTCCACCCAGTTCCACACCTGCTATGATGTCGTCGACAAGCACTCCCTCATTCTCCAAGCTTCGCCTGATCGCCGTTGAGACGCAGACGTAGGAAGGGCGCGAACGTTCCGCCAAACCGCCTCTCGGAACCGCTCCCCCAGTTATCGATGAAACTTGTCACAGACAGGTCTGGTATGACCCACCAGCTGTAAGCCTGCGCAGCCGATTCAGTCGGATTCGCCAGAACCAGTCCCGATCCGTTCAAGGGCGCCCAGGCACCGAAAACGCTTTCGGACACCATCCCGTAAAGTCCTGTCGGACAAGAGGGGCCTTCCGGATTGAACACATGGCGCTGCGTTGACCAGAAAAGGTAGTACAGCCCGTGGTGATGTACGATATGAGGTCGCTCAAGCTCATTGTTCAGTTCATCGGCGCTGATTAGTGGCGGGAGCAAACTCCATTCAGAGGCTTGAGGTTCTTCGCGGCGGGCAATGCCAACAACACCGTTGTACTCGGAGTGTGACCGTGCGCAGGATCCGGCAAACAGAAGGTACTCATTCGCGTCAGCAGGATCTTGAAAGTAGGCAGGATCCCGAAAGGCCTTGATCTTCCCGACGCCAGCCGAGCCAGTCGTCTCCATGTAATGATCCGGATCACGCCTGACGATTTCGCGCAAGCTGCGCCAATTCTTGAGGCGCGGAAGCCCCGATGCAAAGTCGAGCGTTGCGTCTGCAGCGAAAAGACGTTGCTCGAAAGAGACCTGCTCTTCACCACGACGGCCTGCAGCCGTAAAATATAGGGTAACTGATCCGGTCGCGGAATCTGCAACCGCCGATCCGGACCATTCCCTGCTCCCCGGAGAAAAGCCGTCCGGCATCGCTGGCCCGAGATGATGCCAAACAGAGGACGCACGCAGCAGCAGATGTATCCGTGCGTGGCTATGGCGCACATCCGGATCGGAGAACCAGGGCGCGCCCAATGCCATCCAAAGTTCGCTGCCATCGGGTAGAACCAAGGGAACACCAGTTTTATCCTGCACAGGCCAGGCATCCCAGATACCGATTTCAGGATCAGCGAGCAGGACGTCGCTCGCCCCGATGATTGGTGCAGAACGATGGGATTGTTCAGCGGCAATCCTGATATGATCAGCAGTCCATCGAATGGGCATGATTAGGCCTTCCAACCAGTCTGCCCGGACAAGTCTGCCCGCGGCAACGATTGCTTGAATTCAGGATCAAAGATACCGGGAGACCGTCGTCTGTCCTGCGAGCGCGCCTGCAGCACTCTGAAGCCAGACCTCAATCTCTCGGAACCGGCTATTCGAGATTTGCTCGCAACCGGACGCCGATGGTTCTCGGATAGGGGCCCGCGAAGAGAAGGCTGTTCCGAACAAACGAGGGCCCGCGTTCATCGGCGAGGTTTTCGCCAAACAGAGCAAGCTCCCAGCGATCGTTGCGCACACCGATACTGGCATTGTACAGCGAATAGTCGGGAACGAGGTAGCCGTCATACATGACTCGGCCGCCTGTGCGCGCGGCGGACGCATTCCAGAAAAGGTTCAGATCAGCCGTTATGGAGCGCTCGAAATCAGCATCGATACGGTAGTTGTAGTCGGCCGTACTGCTCAGTCTTTCTCCTGACGCGACGTTCGGCAGGGACGCCGTCACCCCTGGCACAACGTTCCCGAACTCACTGTCGTTCCAGTTGGCGACTGCGCCGAGGTTTAAACCGTCAACCGGTGTGCGCCAGCGCAGTTCTGCGTCGACCCCGGTGGTCCGCGCTTCACCCACATTTGCGAATGCTGAGACACCGAAGGGCGTCAGTGCGAACTGAAGGTCTTCAAAATCGATGCGGTAGACATTCAGCCCCACTTCGACGTCGCCACCTGCGAGACTGGCTTTGACACCCGCTTCGTAGTTTGTCAGCGAGTCCGGCTCTAGCGCGATATCCGCCGGAATACCCGAGAGCCCCAAAAGCGATGCCTGAAACGGCGTTTGGGTAATCCCGCTGCGGAAACCCGTACTCACCGTTGCGAAGGCTGTCAGATTTTCTGTCGGGAAGTAAGAGAGATTGGCCCGCCAGGTCACCTTGTCAGGATTGGCCTCTCCCGAACCGGTTCCGGTAAGAAGCGAATCCGCGTTGAATGTCCGATTGTCCTTGAAGTATCGGACGCCGGCCAGCGGCACCAGTTTGCCACCAAACAGGTCGTAGCTCACTTCACCAAATACGGAATAGTTTTCCGTCTTGGTATCGTTGAAGCCGTTGATGGTGAGCGCTGTGACCGCAGCATCGAAAGAAAACAGCGCCTCCGCGTCCTGGTAGAATCCACCGACCAGCCAGTTGAATGGGCCATCGCCGCCGGAGCGCAGCTGAATTTCCTGAGCAAAACTCTTCGCGTCATAGCCATTGAAGAGCGAGCCTACGCCCAGCGGTCCGAAGGATTGACCGACAAGGTACTCAAAATCCGCGTTCAACAAGCTGGTCGAACTGGTCAGGACTGCGTTGCCAAAATCATACTCGGCAGAAAGGCTGTAGAGATCGAAAGCCCCCTTCTCATAACCTTCTGTTGTTCCGCTAAACCACTGCTGGGGCGGTTCGAGTGAGTTGATACTTTGGGTATAGCCTTGTTTCGGCTCCCAGTAAGCAGCTTGCGCGGTCACTGTGAGCGCATCCGTGGGCTGCCAAAGCAGGACTGCTCGCAGATCGCGGTTTGAGATATCGTTTGCATCGGCTTCGAGAAGCGGTCCAGTCGAGTCCGCGCTGTAAACATCAATGTACCCAGCGCGCTCGTCATAGCCGCCACTCACCCGCAGCGCGAGCTTGCCTTTTACGATGGGCACAGAGACAGCGCCGGAAACGCTATAGTTCGGGTCGCTCGCATCTTCCATCGTGGCGATCGATGCTTCGCCCCGAGCGGTGACTTTGTCGAGATCAGGCTGACGCGTATGATAAATGATCGTTCCGCCTGCAGACCCCTGGCCATAGAGCGTCCCTTGCGGTCCCCGGAGAACTTCCACGCGCTCGATATCGATAAAACGCAAGGGCGGCGCCAACGGGCTGTTCGGGATCGCGAACGGAACATCGTCGACATAGTATCCAATCGGAGAGTCGCCGATTCCGCCCGCCGCGCCCACTCCGCGAAGGGAGAACGTCTTGATCACGGACCCGACCTGCTCACCGGCCGACGCCCCGGGAATTGCAGTAATCAGGTCCGTTGTTTCCTGAATACCTCGCTGTTTGAGCTGCTCTCCGCTGAAAGCCTGAATGGCCAGAGGAACTTCAATGAGACCTTGCGCGCCCTGTTTGGTCGCCGTGACGACCACCACATCGTAGCGGCGCGTGGTGTCTGCATCTGCAACTTCGCCAGCCTCTGCAGCGACGACAGCCTCCTGCGCTAAGGCGGGCGCAGACAGCGCCAGGGGCGACACGCTGGCAAGAGCGGCGATATAGAGCTTCTTCATGACTTCCTCCCGTTGACCGACTTTGCGGCCTGTCGAAGCGCAAATTACGCAATCGATTGCGTTCTTCTACGCAATCGATTGTGCAGGTGTCAATCCTCTGTTACGAAAATACGAAAATACCATGGGAAGCACCGCTGATGAGCGCGATCACAAATCATTCTGATCAGGCCGGCAGTATCAATCTGCACACAAAGATGACCTATGGCTGCGGCCAGGCTGTGGACGCCATCATCCAGGCTTCGGTCAATACCTTCTTGCTATTCTATCTGACCTCCGTATGCGGATTTTATGGCTCCGCCGCAGGAAGCATATTTCTTGTGTCCCTCGTAGTGGATGCGCTCCTTGATCCCCTGATCGGACGCGCATCGGACAACTGGAAGTCCAGATGGGGTCGCCGGCTGCCCTTCATGACTGGTGCAATACTGCCGATGACAATCGCCGCCTACCTGATGTTCAATCTTCCGGCCGGACTGTCCGGAACCCCATTGTATATCTATGTGCTGGGGCTGAACATCATACTCCGGGTGGGCCTTTCGGTCTTTGCCTTGCCCCATTCGGCGCTTACAGCTGAGCTCACCGATAACTACACTGAACGCACATCGATAAGCACTTTCCGCGCTCTGTTCATAGTGATCGGAACAGCGGCAACGCTTTTGCCAGCGTTCTCCTGGATATTTTCTAGACCTGACCTGCTGGAGACCCGCGGCGCCTATTCGGTCTTTGGTATGCTGATTGCCATACTGATTGGCGCCTTTGGATTGACGTGCATCCTGGGCATTTTTCGAAGGGTCGTGAGCCTACCCATTCCGACTGAATCCGGTCATGACAACATTTCCCGGGTTTTCCTGGAGCTTCTGCAGCTATTCAGGAACCCGTCTTTCCCACCCATGTTCTTCGGTGCCGTGGTAGTCCTCATCGGACAGGGAGTTGCTTATGCCCTCAACCTGCACGCATTCCGCTATTTCTGGGCACTCCCCCCAGCTTGGATTCAACTCCCGCTGCTCATGCTGCCGTTTGGCATGCTTCTTGGCACGGCGATTGGCGGACTTATGATGAAACGGATCGAAAAGCGCGACGGGGTCATCGGCGCCGTATTGTTGCTTGGTGCTTATCAGGCCCTGTCACCCCTGCTGATCATTTCCGGGCTCGTCGGTCCAGGTACTTTGGCCAGTATTGTTATGGCAGCGACAAGCGGCCTTCTATTCGGCGCATGTGGCGCGCTTTGCTTTATTTGCTTCTATTCGATGATTGCTGACGCGGTTGATGAGCATGATCTCCTGTTCGGAATCCGGCGCGAAGCACTCTACGCTGCTGCTTTGATGATCGGCGCGAAGTCGGCTTCAGGCGTCGGGGCATTCCTTGCTGGATTTGGATTGCAGGCCGTCGGCTTCCCCACCCAAGCCGCTGATAGCGATATTGTCTTGCTTCCAGAAGGTGTCGCAGAGAACATCGGGTTGCTTTGGGGGCCGGGCGCTGCCGCGATCATCCTGGTTTCCGTGCCGCTCCTCTTGCGCTACAGGATCACCAAGACGCACCATGAAGGCATCTTGGCCAGCCTCGCTAACCGGGACACGGCGGCCAGTTTGGCACCCGGCAAGTATGCTGTGCTACCAACCGTCGTTTGCCGAACCACAAGCATTCCGGAGTAGTGTTGCCGGCGGAGTGGCTTTGCCATTTGTGAAGAACTAAAGAGTACACTATGAACTATGAACCACCCCGCAGTTCCGAAAGCCGCACCATGAAAATGTCGGACATTGCGCGTCTGGCGGGCGTATCAACTTCTACCGTCTCAAGGGCCCTCGCTGATCACGCTTCGATCCCGGAAGCCACCCGCAAGGCCATTCAAGCGCTTGCCGATGAGCACGGATATGTCATCAACCGGGCCGCCCAGAACTTGCGGCAAAGCCAGACAAAGACGATCGCCGTCGTTGCCTCGTTGGGCCATGAACAGCAACAGATGATTTCGGATCCTTTTTTCCTTCGTCTGTTCGGCTACCTGTCCGATGAAATCGTGAAACGCGGCTACGATGTGTTGCTCGTCTATGACAATGCGCCCAATTCCGACTGGCTCGACCGCTTGATCCGGTCTCAACGTGCGGATGGGTTCATCATCGCCGGCCAAAGCGATCAACACGTCGCCCTCAATCGCGCGGCAGAACATTATCTGCCCATGATCGTAGCCGGGTCACAGATCCCGAAACAAAAATACTGTTCAGTTGGGTCTGACGATTTTGCGGGGGGGCGCATTGCGACAGACCACCTTCTGCGCTCAGGACGGCGGCGTATTTTGTTTATCGGGCCCGCAGATCTGCCACAAATTGATCGCCGGCTTGAGGGATACCGGGCAAGCCTGGGCGAATATGGCATCAAAACCGATCCGGCTTTATGCCTGCCCGCACGTTTTACCGGTCATTCCGCTTACGAACAAACGCGCCACGCGATAACAAGCGGCATCAAGTTTGATGCCGTGTTCGCAGCCTCCGACGGGATCGCAATGTCTGCTATTCGCGCGGTTGAGGAATTCGGTCGCAGGTGTCCACAGGACGTTGCTGTGGTTGGGTTCGACGACAGTGATTTCGCCCTTCAGAGCCGCCCCCAATTGACCACGATCCGGCAGGACGTTCAACGCCTCGCCGCGACGGCAGTGGAGCTTCTGTTCCAGCGCCTGAGCGGCCGGCAAACCCGGTCTCGTATTATACCGGTCGAGCTTGTCGTACGAGATTCTGCACCGAGTTCTTGAGGTGCCTCCAACACATTGGAAAATCTGGTGATCACGCATCTTCTAGTATGCAGGATTATGCGCAAATTGCTTCACCGTCGTTCAAGCTGCAATGGGCTTCCCAATTCTGTTTCGTGGGCCAGCGAGCGTTTTCGATTAGCGCCACCAGCATCTAGATAGTGTTGCGAGAATTGTTTTGAGTCAGCAAGACTCGGTAGATCTTGTTGTAGGTCCTCAGACAGAAATATTTCGGGCGACCTGAGCCGCAAAATGATCGTAACGCCTTTGACCCAATGCATGTGCAGCGTCTCGTGCGCCCTCAGGTATTGGCTGGGTCACGGTCAGCCAATACAGAATATAATGCTGAAGCGTTTCCAAATTGATCGCCAGGTCACGCTCTAGCATCCCTTGCCTTCGATCGATCCTGTCCAGACGGCGAAGCACCAAAGCTTCGGGCGGCTCCACATTCGCGGTGTCAAAATATTTCTCCAGCGCCGCCTCAATGATTGCCGTCATCGTGACGCCATGCAGGCGCGCTTCGCGTTCAAGCTGCTTCGTCATCTTTTCCGTGACGCGTATATTCAGGCGGCGCGGCTTCACCATCAGAACCCCGGCAGCATTCGGTCATCTGTTTCGTCCAGCGCTGCAGCGCGACGAACATCTGCGGTCCTGTCGAGGGGCGGCAAGTCGATCCCGTCATCTTGCTCGGGAGTTATTTCCGGCTCCACATTCGAGCCTTTCTGGTCTTCATCAAGGATCAGCTCCGGCTGAATATTCCGGCCTCCGTCATCCGGAACACAAACCTTGTGCGTCTGTGCACCAGTCGCTCCTGCGGTATTGTCATTCCAATCCGCCGCAACGCCCAGATTGATCCCTGAAACAACGGCAGGTGCAATCACACGCTCGATGAAGTTTCGGTCTTTGAAGTATCGAAGCTTCTTCGCGAAGATTGGCGCCACACCCGATATCATGACCACTTCCTTGTCAGGCGGCATCTGCATCACCTCGCCGGGCGTCATCAGCGCCCGCTGCGTTTCCTGACGCGAGACCATCATATGGCTGAGCCAGGGCGAGAGCCGGTGACCGGTATAGTTCTTCTGGGACCGCAACTCGGTCTTGGTCCCGAGAGCATCGGAGACCCGCTTCGCAGTGCGTTCGTCATTCGTCGCGAAGGCAATACGGACATGGCAATTGTCGAGGATGGAGTTGTTCGGCCCGTAGGCCTTTTCGATCTGGTTCAGGGACTGGGTAATCAGGAACGCCCGGATCCCATAGCCTGCAAGAAACGCGAGCGCCGTCTCAAAGAAATCGAGCCGCCCGAGCGCAGGGAATTCATCCAGCATAAGGAGGAGCTTTCGGCGCGTGGGCCCGGGCAACTCTTCCGTGAGTCTCCGGCCGATCTGGTTCAGGATGAGACGCATCAGGGGCCGCGTCCGCGAGATGTCTGATGGCGGAACCACGAGGTAGAGTGATACCGGCCGATCGCCGTCAACTATGTCCATGACGCCCCAATCGCTGGCCGATGTCAGATGGGCAATCACGGGATCGGTATAGACTTCCAGCAGGGTGAGCACGGTCGACAGGACACCCGACCGCTCATTCTCCGATTTGCTCAGCATTGCGCGCGCGCCTTCAGCGACTTTCGGATGCACGCGGCCCTTCCCATCAGGACCGACAAGGTGATGGGTCGTGCGCATCCTTTCGATCGTCTGGAACAGGGTGTGTTCGGGATGGGCGAGGAAGCGCGCGCAGCCGGCAAGCGATTTGTCTTCCTCAGCGTAGAGCACGTGCAGGATCACAGCGACGAGCAAAGCGTAGCCTGTCTTGTCCCAGTGATCGCGCCGCTCGGCGCTGCCTTCGGGATCGACGAGAATGTCTGCAATGTTCTGAACATCGCGAACCTCGAAGTCGCCTTTGCGTACTTCCAGCAGCGGATTGTAGCGCGGGCTTGCCCGGTCGGTCGGATCAAAACGGATGCAGGGGCCGAGCCGCGCGCGCCATCCGGATGTCAGCTGCCAGTTCTCACCCTTGATGTCGTGGACAACGCAGCTTCCGGTCCAGGACAGCAGCGTCGGCACGACGAGGCCCACACCTTTCCCCGAACGGGTTGGCGCAAAAGCGAGCACATGCTCCGGTCCCGCATGGCGAAGATAGTCTCCCTTCCAGGATCCGAGAAATACGCCGTCACTGCCGAGCAGCTTAGCTTTTGACAGGTCGCGACGGACGGCCCAGCGCGCCGAGCCATAGGTCGTCACATGCCGCTCCCAGCGAGCGCGCCAGAGCGAGCCGAGTACGGCGGCAAGAATGCCGAGCAGGCCCCCGCTTGCGGCGATGGCGCCTGCCTTGGCGAACACGTCAGGCGCATAGGCTTCATAGGCATACCACCATTGGTAAAGCCGCCAGGGGAAGTAGACCGGAACATCTCCTGCGAGAAACCAGGGCCGTCCGAGCGCGGGCTGGTATCCCAGCTGGTGCGCGGCCCACTGGGTCGCAAACCATGTCGCCGCAAGGATGATCGACAGGACAATGACGAACTGACCGATCAGGATCTTCGAGGGGGACATGGAAACAGAACCTCCGACGCCAAAGCGCCGCCAGCTTCGTTTCCGCCTGCCTGCCTGACCAGTGTGAATGGCGGCATATCGCGGCCAAGGCCTGCAAAGCCGCTACCGCGCCACGCCGCGCCCTCGGCCTCCCGGGAACGTCCACCCCATCCCGCTCCCCTGCGACTCGATCTCAAGCGTCTGCCCGCGCAGCCGCTCCATCTCCCGCCGCCAGGGAACAAGCGCGAAGGCTTTCTCGGTACCGATCAGGGCCATGCGGCCCTGGGCGAGATGGATGCTGCGTTCATAGCGTCCTTCGAACGGCGCGCCGCCCGCTTCCACAAGAGCCCTTCCGGACGATGCGCTCTCGATAGCGCCAGCCCTCGAGAGCTCAGCCGCGCGCAGGCGTCGCCGGGCGTCCGGGGACAGGGCAACCTCGCCTGCTGCAAGCAGGCCCTGCTCACGCAGGAACACAAGCCGTCCCTGCCGCGCCGCAGCGATCCTCAGGGACCGCACCGCATCCCCGGCCACTTCCGCATTATCAAGCCAGGTTTCGGCGCGGGCGGAGACCTGCGCCTCAAGCGCCATCCAACTGCGCACCTGGACCGACACCCGTCCCCCGCGCGAGGCTTCATAGCCGGTCGCGCGTTCCAGATAGTCTGGCGGAATGCGCCAGCTCCCGTCGGAGGCGCGTTCGACAAGGCCCTTCATTCGCAAAGCTTCCAGCCGTCGTTTGTGCGCGAGGCGGTAGTCCGCTGACGCGCCTGGATCGAGCCTTTGATGCAAGGCGTCAGAATAGATCCCGCCGGTCTCAGCTGCGATGCCCGCAATCGTGCGGTCCGCCTGCCTCGGCGACGCAGGCCGCGTTGACACCTCCACGACCGATCCGCGCGGAGGCAACTCTCCAGCTTCGAGACCGCGCGCCGGGACATGCCAGATCGTACCGGCCAAGTCTTCAACCAGCAGAAACCGTGTGTCCCGCAATTCATCCTCGGGGCCTTGCGAGATGACGACCCCGGTGAAGGGCCGTTCGATCTGCCCGCCACCTTCCGCAAAGCGCACCGTGCGATGAGCATGCTCAGGACCGATACCGGCAGCCAGTGACCGGACGATATCGCCTCGGCTTCCCAGCGCCCTGAGCGTCTCCTCCCAGCCCGCCTTCAGCTGCCACTCGTTTGAGCCTTGACGCGCCGCAAGGTGCAGCCCTTCGAGATGACGAAGCCGTTGCAGCATAGAGGCCCGCTCAAATCGCTGCGCATCCGTCCCCGCCGGTTCGATCGCCACAACGCCTTCTTTCGAAAGGGCAGAAAGTTTCCGGTCTACACCCGTAAACCGGTCCGCGGAAATCTCCCGTTGCTCGGCGCGCAGGATGTCAAGCTCCCGGCGGGGTCCGAGCTCATCGGTGACCAGTTGGCCCGCGCGGCCGCGCAGGCCCTGCATCAGGTAGTTCGGCGCGATGACGAGGTCGCGGCCCATCTCATCCCTGCCCCGGATGATAATATGCGTATGGGGATGACCGGTATTGTGGTGATCGACCGCGACCCAGTCGAGCCTTGTCCCGACATCGCGCTCCATTTCTACCATCAGGCGGCGCGTGTGGATTCTGAGGTCTACGAGTTCGACAGCATCTTCTGCCGAGACGATGATCCGGAACTGGTGCCGGTCGTCTCCGCTGCGCTCAAGGAACGCCCGTCCGTCTGCCACATCTTCCTGCCGGTCATAGAGGACGCCGCCGCTGCCATCCCGTTCAACGCCGTCACGCTGTACGTAGCGCAGGTGCGATGCGAGGGCGCCAGGACCGGCCCCGGGTTTCACGCGCGCAATGTGCACCTTGACCGTCACGCGCCGCATCTGCCGGGCGCTGAGACGGCGCGGATTGCGAACCGCGTGAGGAACGGCGCCGCGCCCGCGTCCGATCCGGCTGCCTTTGAACCCGGTGCTGAGCTTAGGCGGACCGAGGCGTGCGGCGGCTTTGCGGATATCACCGCCCGCGCGCTTGATGGATCCGCGTCCGCGGTCCCTGACCTTGCCAAGGCGCGGCGTGAAGTCGTCACCGGTGCTCATTGGCAGGCCGGGCCCATGTATGACAGCCATTCGCCTGATGATTCAGGCAATGCATACAATGTTGTCTGTCCCAAATCGCGGCATGAGCATACAGAAAAATGATGTGCAGACAGGGCTTTGGATGTGCGTGTACGCACATCCTTATATCTTGCCCTTCCGGGTTCGCTTCTCTGTTCTATGCCCGCCATAACCGCAAAACGCCGCCCCATGCCGCAATCCCTATTCATCGGATCACGGCGCGCGAAGCAGAAGGATCGCAGATCCTTCGAGGTCGCGCGCGGATGTGATCCCGAAATATCGTCCATCCAGCGATTTCGGATGCGCGTTCATCAGGAAGATTTCGCCATCCTCGACACGCCGGCAGCCACTCCAGGCAGGCAAAAGCAAACCATTTTCAGACTCGATCAACGCCTCTCCAGAAGGCATTCCATTGATCAAAACGGTAACGCCATCCCGGCAGATTTCATCGCCGGAAACACCTGCCACACGCTTCAAAAGCGGCCAGTCCTTGCCCACAAATCCATGAAGCTCAGCCCACTGCGCTTCAGCGCTCCTGGCTGAGACGACGACCCACGCGCCCTTTGTGAATGGCTCGTCGCTCAGCCAGTAGAGCCCTTCAGGAACACTCCCTGTCCGGTTCCAGATAAGCCGTTCTGGTAAAGGGCTGACCACACTGAACAATACTGCCGACAAACCCAGCCCGACCAGAACGAGCGGCGCGGCTTTCACGATGGGCCCCGGAGTGGTTCAGCCGTAGAAGCCCATCTCTGGCGCTCTGACCATGCGAGGAGATCGGCCTTCAGATAGAACACCCGCCAGCCATGCTTGCGGTAAACGGGCCCGCGTCCCTGATACCGATAATGCGATAAGGTGATCGGCGAAAGGTGCAGGAACTCCGCCGCCTCTCCCGGTGTCATGAGGTCGAGTGTCTGAGGTGTTTCCGGCGCGGATTGTTGACGTCTTGCCATTGGGTCTTGCTCCTTTCCCTGATGCAATCTGACGACCTCCAGAATGCCGCCACGCGCCGCGTCTCCCAGCCGCAAAATGCCGGACGGCATTTTTCCACCGCCGATTAACGCTGGGAAAAACAGCAGAAAGCCGCCCCGGAGATGTCTCCGGGACGGCTCTTGGAAGCTGCAAGTTGCCCCTAGTCGCGGGGGTTCCAAAGGATCACGTGGCGGCCCTTCTTGCCTTTCACCGGAGCGAGGTTCGCGAAGATCTTGCGGGGGCCGATCTGCGGATCTGCGAGCGTGATCGAGAGGTATTCGCGGCCCGACTGCTTCGCCTTGCGCATCCAGCCGCCGCCGATTTCGGTCGATGTCTCTCCGGCGAAGATGCGGTAGTCCGGCTGGCCGTCTCCGGCCTTTTCGGCGTTCTTCTCGATGCGGATCGCAGCTGACAAGTTCATCATTGCGAGGTTGCCTTCGAAACCGGCTTTGGTTTCCGTGACGTATCCGAGTGCGTTTGCCATGGGGGTCTCCTTTTCGTTTCCTGGCTCGTCTTCCGGGAACCCCTTGTTCCCGTCGACGCCGGACCGAAAGGACGGCCTGCGCCGGGCCTGAACCCGAAGGGGCGAAACGAAGTGGAGCACCTGACAGGCGATTAATTTTGCCGCGCGAGGAATGCGCCGAAGGCGCAGGGGAAAATTCTTCGCAGGTCAGGTTTCAGGCCCGGCGCAGGTCGTCCAGGTCCAACGGCAAAAGACGGAAACAAGGGGTCCTCGGGAAGGCAGGTTCCGGGAACGAATGAGGCTCCCGTTTCCGCAATGCCCCCGGATACCTCATGGAAGATCAAACGTGGTGTCGGACAGCTCGCTACCCGTTTGAACTTTCAGCTCTTTGATCCGGACACAGAGACCCTCGTGTAAAAAAGCCGCCCGGCGGCAAGCACCGGGCGGCTCCCTTCTGCCTGAGAGGAGACGAAAAACTCAGGCAGCGTTGGCTTCGCAAGACGATGGTTCGGCGCCGGATTCGTTCACCTCATCCGCCCCGAACAATCCGGCAATCCGGTTCCAGGCATCGGCGGGCGGACAGGCTGCGCCTTCAACAATGCGAGCGGGTGGCACCTGCATCCAGCCGGGTCGCCAATCGGGATTGGCAGTGCAGCCCTCGCCACTGATCCAGTTCGCCAGCACAATCTTCTGCGCTTTTGCTGTATCAGACAAACACGTCTCGGCGAGGGACGGCGACCCTATGTCGGCGATCATCGCATTGATCGCGCGCTTGTCGCGCAGGAGGTCGAAGAACGCAGCGTCAGGTTTCCAGAACTCCGTCAGATGAGTAGCGCAAGCATGCAGTACGGCCTCAACAGCTAGTCCGCCCGAGTCCAGTGTCTCTGCCATCGCAAGCGCCATTACCTGCATCACTTCGGCGTCGGACATCGCCAGCAAGGCGGCGAAGGTCTCGCACAGCTGATAGGCATCGCCGCTCCGGCGCGGAACCGGCGCACCGAGCGCCTCGAACAAGGCCTCCACGCCGTCTCGCGCGGCGACAACTTCAACAGCAGCAGCGCCGCCCTCGACACTTGCAAGCGTCGCTTCCTTCACCGCGCCCGGTGAGTGAGTCCGCACGTTCCAGAGCGCTGAGCCGCATAGCGTATGCGCCGCCACGAGGCGCAGCGCGATTGCAGGATTGCGGATAAGGCTCGCCCGCGCAGCGGCGTGCCGGTGCAGGCCGATATAGTCCTCCATCGGGCCGGACATCTCGGGCCGTGTCGCCGTCTCTGGTTCAAGCCCGCCGCTGGCCTTTGCCGTCTTCGCCTTGCGGGCCTCGGCGGCTTTGAGCCAGCCTTCGTGGAACGTGATCGAGCCATCATGGCGTTGTTCGACAATCACCTTGCCGCCCTGCTTCTTGGTCGTCTGCACATACTCCCAGCGCTGGAAGTACGCGCCGCGCTCCATCAGGATCACATCTGCCCAGCCGCGCTGCCGATAGCCCTCGACACGCTCCGCAATAACTGCGCCCTGCGCCTCCCAGAACGCACCAGCGTCCGCAAACACCGCCGTCTCACCGAACAGGTCTGCCGTGACCGCGCCGGTGTAACTGGCAACGTCGAACAGCGCCTTGTCGGTCGTGATCGCGCTCCCGCCGGTGATCCACGCGCGGCAGGCCCGCCCCATCGGGGCGCGCTCTGTCTCGCTGTTCCAAAGGTTCAGCCAGTTGGCCTGCTGGGCAGGCGTGGCAAGCGTCAGGGCTCTGACGGTCTCCCGGTCGATCTCTTCGTCGGCATAGAGTTTCCGGATCGGGGCGCTGAGTGCAGCCAGCGCGAGGACGCGCCGAACGTTCAGATCTGTCACGCCGAAGAAGCCTGCAATTTCTTCAACGGTTCTTCCTTCTTCGTGAAGCTTCCGGAATGCCGTGTACTGCTCCATCTCGGTGGCAGGCAGGCGGGCGACATTCTCGATGATGGACGCCTCGATGGCGGAGGCGGCATCGCCTTCTGCCATCACCGCGCAGGGCACCAGCGGATCGGTGCCGTTTTCCTTTGCAATCTCCTGAAGCGCAAAGAACCGGCGGCGTCCGGCGACGATGCCGTAGCCGCCCGCTTCACGCCGGACGAGCAGGGTCTGGCGGAGGCCTTTCTCCCGGATGGACGGCAGGATGTCGGAGACGTCCGGTGCCTTGCGGCCATGGCGCATGTTGAGTTTGGAAATGCTGAGCTGGCTCAGCGGCAGGTGGATCAGGTCAGGCTGTGACATGGAAAAAACTCCTCAGAATGGAAACAGGTGTGGGGGCGCAAGGGCGAGGCCCAGCCGCCAGGGCGGCAGGTACCAGTTGATCGGCACGTAGGGCGCGCCGAAGTAGTCAAACGAGGCATCAGCTGAGCTGGCGCCGAGATCGAAGTCCCGGATGATCAAGTCCGGCCTTCGCCCGGCAACCCAAAGGCCGGTGACAAAGCCCTGCTCGATGTCGAGCGTCAGCGACGGTCGCGGGCCGAGAAGCTGTTCGAAGATGTCCGGCATCAGGCGCCCTCCATCGCTTGTGCATGCGCGGCGAGCCGGGTGAGCGCTTCACGGGCCACAGCAATGGCTTCGGGCAGAAGTTCGTTCGCAATCTCCGTGAGGTAACTGTTATCCGTCTCCGGATAGTTGGCCTCGATGCCCCAGAGACTGGCAGCGTCGGATGTGAGCATGACGCCCTCCAGCGATACGCTGAGAACGATCCCGCAATAGAACCAGTCGCCTTTGCGCCAGCCCTCCATGACCGCTTCAGCCTTGGTCTGCGCTTCGGAAAACCGCTGCCGGTGATTTGGGCCGGGACCTATGAACCCCGGCGCGTCCTTGTAGAGCGAGGGCCAGAAGCCGTCCTGGCGCTGATCTGGTGCGTCCGGACAATCATCCGCCACAACCTGCGCCAAGACGGTGAAGGGCCCCGCTTCACAGGTGATGATATCGCCAGAACAGACAAAGGATGAAAAGCTTGTCTTGAACATGTGCCTCTCCCTCACCGCGTCCAGAAGACATGGACCTCGTCGAAGCCCGTCTGGAACACCATGATCTCACCGTTCAGCGCCATGTCCCGGGCAAGGGCTTGCCAGTCGATGTAATAGCTGAGGCTTTCGGGGATCAGGGTGCCGAGATCATTGTGCAGCTCCTCCGCAAAGTCGGCAGCGCTGCGATACTCGCCGCAATAGTCCTCGAACGCGGCGCGCGCCTGCTCGATGTCATTGCCATAGTGCTGGTAGATGCGAGCGCCCAGCTGGCCATGCTCGCCGATGAACTCGGCAAGCTCGCAAACAGTGTCGAACGAGGCGTATTCGGAAAGGTTCGCGCCCTCGAAGCCCTCATAGTCGTGGATGGCCCATTCCTCGGCATCGGGCTCGGGGCTGGCGCGCAGCATCGCCGAAACTTCGCGCCAGATTTCGTCGGGTGTAGTTGCGTCGATCCACCGCCCGTGCAGGCGTCCGTTGTTGTAGGCGGCAAGGCACGCGACGTAGATGCGGGGCCTGTCCTGAAGCATTGGCGCACCCGTAGTTCCAAGGGGTGCAACGGCAGTAGGTTGGTCAGTCATGTCTCATCTCCTTCCCGCCCGCGTTGGTTCCCGGCAGGCGGGGTGGGCGGCGAGAAGGCGCATGGCCGGAGCGCATAAGGGCGCTGCGCAAGGGGAAGCTGTAGGTAGTATGCCCACGGACGTTTATCGAAGTTTCTGCCCCGCCCCCTTGCGCGGCGACCGCGCTCCGGCACAAGCGCCGTCCGCCCACCCTGTCTGATGGGAAACGTTACTCAGGCTGAAGGAGAGCGATGACGGCTAAGCCCGCCGTGCAATCAGGGAAGCGGTCGCGGGATCGTAAGACAGCTCGTCAATCGAGCCGTCCTGAATCGCTGCAACGACCTGGTCGATCACGCTCAGCGGGATGAGATACCATTCGCGCGGGCGGACAAGTTTACCGAACCGGTCCGGCAGTTCCAGATCGAGTCGAGCGGGAGTTAGGAACCGATGCAGCAAGGCTTCGAGCCGGACCCTGTTGATGTTGAAGAGCTCATAGGTCGCAACGATCTCGACATCTGCCAGGAGGTAGGTCGGATCATTCTTCGCGGCAGAAATACGGGTCTCCACCTTTCCGCCGGTCACGCCGATCTTGTGGATGATGTCACGGTTCTCGGCGACATAGGGAAGCGTGGATTTGCTGCGCAGAACGTAGATCGTGCCGCTTTCGACATCGGCCTCCTCGCTCGTGTCCGCGAACAAGGGACCTGCGCCGGGCTCGGTGATCCTGCGGCCGGCCTCATCCTTGTTGAGCGCTCTTTGAAGCGACCGCATCAGAACATTACTCTCGGTGCCGTTGTCGTAGATAACGCGAAGGCGGGCATCGCGGTCGCCATATTCCTGAGTGAACTCCTCGCCCTTCTGGGCGACATAGGCCATCTGGCCGCCCACGATAAAGAAGCGGCCCGCATCGATCTCAGCCTTGACTTCGAAAGGACGTGTCTGACGCACGCCGCCGTCAAGTTCGCGGCGCACCTTCTCAAACAAGGGCTTGAAGACTTCAAAATCCTCGCAACGCGAGCGATTGGCGATTTCGTCGGCAGCCTTGCGTTCCGCCGTCGGTCGCACGTGTTTCAATGACGTGATGTCGTTTTCAGCGACCGGATCGATCCCGAGCTGCGCGAGGAGCGCGGCAGCGTCGCCAGCGGCCTCTTCAGCAGGCCCACCCCCAGATTGCAACAATCCCTGCCGGTCCAGCGGCATTAGTAGCGCCACGGCTTCCGGCATCGCGCGAAGCCGGTCGAGACGCACCGCATACATGCGTTCGAAGATATCTCGGCCCTCTCCGTGCTGCGGCACCCGGCCCTGCTCATCGACGAAGCGCTGAATGTCCTCGAAGCCGGCGATGACGCGCTCGTCATGCGCACTGACCGGCGAGGGCGAGGCGGCCTCGACCTCGATGCCGAGTTCCGCAAGCAGCTCCTCTGCTGTCTTGTCAGCCATTCTGCTTTGCCCGGACCAGACGCTTCAGGAATTCGACGCCTTCAGCTTGCCGCCGTTCCCAGGGATCACTCGATGTGAGCGACGGGAGACGCCCGCGCTCCTTCAGAAAATCCTTGGCGCGTTCGGCAAGCTGCATCGCTTCTTCTTCAGTTAGGGCGATCTTCTTGCCCTGAATGACCTCATGCACCTGCTTGAGGCTTTCCTCGCTCATCGACTTGGAGAGGATGGCGTAGGCGGCACCGAAGGGATTGATCCTGTCGATCAGGTCGATGTCGAGTTCAGTGACTTCGATGGCGTATTTTCGAACGCCGTCAATCAATGCGGTGTTTGCCCGCACTGTCTCTCCTATTGAGTGAGCCGCCTCTGCGGCTTTGCGGCTCACCTCCTGTGTCAGGTTCATCGCAGCGACAGCGCGCTGACGGATCGCCTCCTGATCGGTCGCGGACAGATCAGGATACCGGTCACGGACAATCTTGCCCATGCGGGCCTGGGTCAGTTCTTCAGGCGGCGTTTCCCGATCAAAAAGACCGCGCTCCAGCGCGACCTTGTCCTGCACAAAGGCCGTGATGACTTCGTTCAAGTCTTCCCGGCAGATGCGGGTCGCCTCTTCGGATTCCGGCTGGACGAGCCCCTTGATCTCGATCTGGAACTCGCCGCGACTTTCATTGAACCCGACATTGGTCCGGCCGGGCTGGTATCCCTCCTCGCCATAGTCATAGTCGTCGCTTTTCCCGGTGTCTTTCGGAACGAAATTAAATTTCGGCGCTAAGACCTGCTCCATCAGCAGGCTCGCCGCGATCGCCTTGAGCGTATCATTGACCGCCTCGGTTACCTTGTCTTCAGACGCGTCCGGTTCAGCGATGAGGTTGGTGAACCGCGCCCTGTGCTTGCCCGGCGCATCGCGCGTCGCGCGGCCGATGATCTGGATGATCTCGGTCAGGCTCGAGCGATAGCCGACAGTCAGCGCATGCTCGCACCAGATCCAGTCAAAGCCTTCTTTTGCCATGCCGAGCGCGATGATTATGTCGACATGGTCCCGGTTGTTCTTTTGAGTCGGATCCTTGAGCGCCGTGACAACCTTCGAATGGCGTTCCGGTCCGTCATCAACCAGGTCAGCAATCTTCAGGACGCCCTTCCCGTCGCGCCGGCGCACGAGATCGAACCCGGTTGCCGGGTCCTTACCTTCCCAGGTGCCGAGCGCGTCCATGATCTCGCTGACTTCCGTTGTCTTTCCGCGCTGCGTGCTTTCCCGGGAATTGACATTCGGGATGTGTACGATCGTTTTCTGATCAGGATCGAGGACGCTGGCGATATCGTCGATATAAGGGCCGTTGTAGAAAAAATAGCCGAGGTCGAGCGCTTTAAGATGCTCATAGCCGTTCAGCTGCTCGTAGTAATTGTAGGTCACCGTTGAGAACCGGAGCTCATCTTCGGGCGAGAGCACCGGCACGGCGTCACCGCGGAAGTATGATCCGGTCATTGCCACGATATGGACCTTGTCGCGGGCGATAAGTTCCTTGAGCTGGCGACCGAGGACATTGTCGTCATCGGCCGAGACATGGTGAAACTCGTCGACGGCGATCAGCCGGTCATCGAAAGCCTCGGCTCCAAACTCTTCGACGGCAAACCGAAATGTCGCGTGCGTACAGACGAGCACCTTGTCACCCGACGCCAGGAACTCGCCGACGGCCTTCACCTTGGATTTGGCGACGCGAACATCATCCGCCCCCGGTGCATTGCAGAGATTCCACTGCGGCCTGACTTCCCAGTCCGCCCAGAAGCCCCATCGCGAAAGCGGCTCGTCGCTGAAGCTCGATCCGATCGAGCGTTCTGGCACAACGATCAGCGCCTGGCGAAGTCCCTGATGGGTCAGCTTGTCGAGCGCGATGAACATCAACGCGCGGCTCTTGCCGGAAGCCGGCGGCGACTTGATCAGGAGGTATTGCTCCCCGCGCTGCTCATAAGCGCGCTCCTGCATGGGCCGCATGCCAAGCTCATTCGCTTTCGCGGTCTTGCCGGTCTGATTGTAGGTCACCGAGACCGAGGGCACGTTTCGCTTCGCGGTCATGATTATCTCCTGAACAGGGCGAGGTATTCCTGGAACAGGAACAGGCGATTGCGACGCTGGCCGGTCATTTCGACCAGAACGCCGGCGGCAACAAGATCGTTGATGAGAGCAGACGCTGTGTTGGGCGTGCTTTCAACCAGCTTCGCGACATAACTGACATCGACCACCGGGCGCGCATAGAGCTGGCGCACGAGCTTCTGGACATTGTCCTGCCGCCGCGTGCTGAAGCGTGGCAGCACCTCCCGCTCGATCCGCTCCTTGAGGGCAATGATCGCGCGAAACACACCGGCAGCAGATCGCGAGGTTTCCTCCACGCCGTGCAGGAAGAAGATCAACCACTCGCGCATGTGATGCCCGTCCCGCACGCCCATCAGATGATCGACATAGGCGGTCTTGTGCCGCTCGAAATAGTCCGAGAGGTAGAGCGCAGGCTTTGTGAGCAGTCCTTCCGAAGCGAGGTATAGCGAGATCATCAATCGGCCGAGCCGTCCGTTGCCATCCAGGAAGGGGTGGATCGTCTCGAACTGGTAATGGGCGATCGCGATCCGGATCAGCGGCGGAACGCGAAGTTCCTGGTCATGCAGGAATCTCTCGAGATCGGTCATCAGGTCCGCCACATGCTGATGGTGCGGCGGCACGAACACAGCATTGCGCAGGCTGACGCCGATCCAGTTCTGGCTGGCGCGGAATTCACCCGGCTGCTTGTTTGCGCCGCGCACACCCTGCAGCAGGACGCTGTGCGTCTCGCGAAGGAGCCGGTTGCAAAGCGGCAACTCTTCGAGGCGCTGGATCGCATAGCGGATCGCTTTGATATAGTTCTGGACCTCGTCCCAGTCGTCACGCTCTTCCGGATCCAGGTCATCGGCGTCCTTGAACGCGTCTTCGATGCTCGTCTGGGTCCCTTCGATGCGGCTCGACTGCGTCGCCTCCTTCGCCACGTACATCTGGATAAAGAAGTCGATGTCCGGGATCAGCTGCGAGAACGCATTGAGCTCACCGAGCGCGCGATCTGCCCGGCCGAGCAGGTCCTGCACCTCAGGGTCCGCCACCACCCAAGGGTGATGGATCCGGGACGGCAGAAAGCTGCGATATTCATACTGCGGCTCATACTGGCCGGCGCGGTACTCGGAGAGCAGCATATGTCAGCAAAGCCTCAGGTTTCTGATTTAACCGCTTCTCTATGTCAGATTCCCCTCAACCCACAAGAGATAAATCAGAAAACCCTCTAGTTTTTGCCATAACAGGAATCAAAACTCAAAAAGAGACCGTCCTGCTCCATCAAACAGGCTCCACAATCAGGATTCCTATTTACGATTCCGGCGCTGGGTAAGGGTTGATGCGGCAGCGGACTTTGCTGCAGGCGTTGCCTTCTTGCTACTTAACGTCTTACTCGCAGCACGCGCGGCCGCAGCAGAACTTTCCTTGGTGGTCTTTCTCTGGGCGAGCGCTGAAGCGGCCGCCGATTTTGCAGCCTTCGAGGCAGACGCCGAGCGAAGCGTGCTGGATGCCTTGGTCGCGACTTGCTTGCTGGTCTTTTCAGAATTCTTTCTGGGCATGACAATCTCCATGAGACCCCCACGCATCTCACTAAGCCGATTCCCAGAACATTACAAGAACGCCCTTACCGCTCACCCGCAACGCTTGCCATGGCCGCTTTGAGTACGTGAAAGCACACCTTCGCGGTGTGCTGATCGGGCGTGAAGCCAGACATCATCTGCTGGTAAGGGTGGATATAATTGCGGAAGTCACGCAGCCCGTGCCCGAACTTTTTCACATCCGGTTTGAGCAGTCCGATTTCGCACGCCGTATCGATCAACTGCGCGAGTGACCAATCCTGGAATTTCTTGACGCTACCATCGTCATGCTTGGGACTTGAAGCAGCCTGGTTAAACTTCGCAGGATCCTTCTGAGCGGCGCCGAGCAAGACCGCTTCCAGCACGCTCCCGCAGAGAAATATCACAGACAGATAGGCTCCCGCCGAAAGCGCAATACGCGCTTCGCCGAGACGGCTTTCGATGATCGGAATGACATGCATGTCGACCGGTAGTTTCTGCACATTCGGAATCGTGTATTCACGATCAAGGAATTCCTTCTCCGTCTGCGCCACGCCGCCGACAACAGATTTTCCCAGGAGCCGCGCAACAATCGCACGCGACTGCTCCAACAAGGGGGCGTCCAATTCGTGGCCGTTCAGGTCACAACCCGCTTTGTAGCTATCGAGCATCTCGCTCAGGACCTTGCCTACCAGGGCGTCCGGCTCCTGCTCCCAGAACGCGCGAAGCTTCTTGGCCTTTGAAGTCCCATAGGTCTGGTAGCGCGCACCATGGATATCGATCCGATGCTGGCTGAAGAACTCAGCATACGTCGCATCCGAATAATCGAGCACGTGCCCGCTCTGCATGCCCAGCAGCTTCTCAAGGTAGCGCTTCTCGATATCCGTGAGGCTACTCATGCATCCTCCTTCGACTTCGTCATTCGGGTATAGAGATCAAAAAGCTTCTCCAGGCGCTCGGTATCGTTCTTGAACCGGCGGCCAATGTAGATCCGCTCCAGCATCTCATCATTGCGTTCATGCGCCTCCCGAACCAATGGGAATTCTTCGTCCATCCGGTCCGGATCATACATGTCGGCAATCGTCGCGGGGAAATAATGCTCACGCGCCAGCAGAATATCCTCTGCGCATCGCGTCAAATCCGCCTTGTTCTTTTCAGTCAGCTTCGGAACGGGGAAAGTGTTCCAACCAAGCGTGTTCGAATACCGAAAGTCTGTTTTGAGCTTTCCGCAAACTGTGGCTATCCAAGTAAGATGAACTCGGGAAACAACTAATGACAAATTCCAAAGTGGCGCGTCGTAAAGCCCAAACGCAAGATTTGTCAGCGTTGTTCTGTGATCAACAAGACCAGCGGGGAGATATTCACGCCGCTCCGATGAAACACCAGGGACAACAATAGTATGAGAGTTCCCTATGCGCATTAATTTGAGCTGATGAGCACGACCTGCCAAAGCATTGGCGCCTCTGTCGGGGCTCGCCAACCTCGTTCTCCTGACGGCTTCTATTCTCTCTGCAATCGGAGGGATACCTAGTGCTCGATCTAAATCGTCGTCTTCGACCCAAAGACAATATCGAACCCCGCTCCCGATAAAGTCGCCTGACCCAAAAATGCGTCTAACAAATTTTTCCCTATCGCGACTGTCCAGACCGAGCGAGTCGACTTCGTGCGAGTTAAGCAACAAGTTGCCTCCATCGGAAGGTTTATTGCCAAACTCCATCGCAGAAATGTCAGATATCGGAAGTCTAGATTTCTCTACAATCCCATCCGTACCAAGAGTTAAATAAGGAGAGACAAGATGACCGGTGCGCTTGATCAAAGAACCATCCACGTCTTCCTCGTAGATATACTTTTCATGGGGGGCAGCTTTGGCAATTCCAACTATCGCTACAGTCACACCTGCATTATGGCTTGCGAGGTTGGCCCACTTAAATGACGTGTGTGCGAACCGTATCTCACAGCCCGATGAGAAAATGATTGGCCACAAGAGTGGCACAGATTGCCCCTGACAAATCGAATTGGTCGTAACAAAAGCCGCGGTGCCGCTTTGTGCTTTGATCCAATCAGCGGCTTTGATAAACCAGCCTGACACATAGTCGAGAAATCCCGGCGATGATGTCCGACCGTCCACCACCGCTTTCACATCTGCTTTTTGGTCTTTTTTCTGCCAAGTCGAGCCGACATAAGGCGGGTTCCCGCAGATATACGTCTCCCACTCTCCGCCATCACCCGCTTCCAGTGCAAACCGGCCCGTCGGCCCCGCAAGGTCTTCCTCGATCACCGACGGCTTCTTTGGCGGCGGGCAAACTTCCAACCAATCCAACCTCAGTGCATTGCCGCAAACTATCCGGCCCGTTTCCTTCAGCGGAAGGATGATCTCACCTGCGCGCTCCTGCCCCATGATGTTCACATCGCACTGGTACTCAGCAATCAGCAGGGAGAGCCGTGCGATCTCGCATGCAAAGTCCTTGATCTCAATGCCGAAGAAGTTCTTGAGCGGAATGACCGATGACGGATCATCATTGTCGCTATTCCGGCGTTTGAGGATTTCAGCCTCAATGGCGCGCATTTCCTTGTAAGCGATCACAAGGAAGTTTCCGGAACCGCAGGCCGGATCAAACACCCGGATGCGTGCAAGGCGTTTGCGAAGATTTAGCAGCTTGCGTGGATTGTCGCCGGCAGCCTCAAGCTGTTCTCGCAAATCATCGAGGAAGAGCGGGTTCAAGACCTTCAGGATGTTCGGCACACTCGTGTAGTGCATGCCGAGTTCGCCGCGCTCGTCATCGTCCGCGACGGCCTGTATCATCGATCCAAAGATGTCTGGGTTGATCGCTTTCCAGTCGAGGCTGCCGGCGTGAAGCAGATAGCTGCGTGCGATACGTGAAAACCGTGGCACCTCTGTTGAGCCTGCGAAGAGCCCGCCATTCACATAGGGAAAATCATCTTCCCAAGGGCGCAGGTCTTTCCGGCGAGGATCGGTCGTCGGCAGGTCCATGACCCGGAACAGGCGTCCGATGATCTCGTGCGCATTATCCTTGTCGGAATACGTCTCGAGCGCATGCGTGAAAAGGTTCGCCCGCCGGAATATCCCCGTGTCTTCGGCGAAGAAGCAGAAGATCAGCCGGGCCATGAACTGGTTAAGGTCATGGCGGCGCGCTTCGCTGTCCCAGTCGGGATTATCTTTCAGCAGTTCAACATAGAGGCGGTTGAGACGCCCGGTCGCCTGGATGTCGATCGGATTGTTCTTGATCGCCTTGACGGTAGTGATGCCGGCAAGCGGCAGGAAGAAGCCGAAATGGTTGGCGAAGTCCTTGTAGTCGCAAACCCGGATATCCCCTTCAACGAGGTCTTCAGTTTCGAGCGTATGGCCGTCCGTCGCGAGGATGAACCGGACTTTCCCCGCTGCTGTTTTGGGGCTGGCGCGAAGCTGTTCCAGCTTCTCCCGAACCCCTCCAGAAGGGGCGACCGCGAGATGTATTTGCTTGAACTGGAGAACACCGCCTTCCACATCAGAATTCTTCGCGGCGCTCGCCAGAAGCCGCTTTACCGTCGTCGGCTTGTTATTGAACGCCTCCAGAAAAGCCCGCGGAAAGTCAGCCGCGTCAAAGGGCGCTGCAGCCAGTTCGGAGATCGCTTCTTCGATTTCAACAGCGTTCATAGTTCACTTCCGAATTCCTGAGCGCCCACTATGCCCAAAAGGATCAGAAGTTGAACCGATTCTGGGCGCGGCACTGCCTTGGACGACCTCTTTTGATCTGACGCTGGAAGCCGATGCCCGAATCTTTCCATGACTTCCCCGTCATGGCGCTTCACATCCGAGATTTCCGTCAAAGCGACACGGCAGAGCTGTCGAGGCTCTGCGAGACTGGGCGTTTCATCGGCGCCCTGCCCGCACAAGACACAGCATCCCGCATCCTGGCTGGAGTGCGGAAGGAGTGCCTGACTGCCGCAATCTGGATCAGCTTTGAAGACGGCAAGGGCACAATTCCAGCAATCATCGCCGCGCAAACCGAAACATGGACATCCGATGTGCACGAGCTCCTCGCCGAGGCAAGCCTATGGCTCACCTCGCGCGGCGCTGCGCGCATCGATCTCTTTGCCATTCCCGAAGATAGAGACCTGCTAGCAGCACTGCTCCAAATGGACTTCAAAGCAGATAATCGCACGGGTATGATGCGCAGGGTGATACCGGCCCGCAGCGCAGCCTGAACACCCTACTCAATCGAGTGCCCGCGACCCCTCTGGCCGCAGTCGCCAGAGACGGCCTTCCCCCTTAAAAACCATGCGGACAGTGGGAAGCGCGGAGCGCGTGCCGCCGGCGGGTCCCAGCCACGGACTTGCGGACAGACTACCGGACCCTCATTGAGCCCCGCCGGGCAGGCCGAAGGCCGGACCGCCCCGCGCGCATACGCGGGCGGCACACAAACAGACATTGCCTAATCAAGCCGCTGTGCGGTCAAAGGCCAGTTGAGAGCCGAGCAGCTCGACAAAGTAGCCACCGTCCCGCAGCGCTTCAGCCTTGAGCACGAGATAGCGGATGGCATGCTTCATCGACGGGCCGTTCCATTCCTCGTCTACGCGGGCCTCGCCATAGAGCATCAGGGCAACATCCCGGCGCGACATACCCAGATCAAGACAGTCGAGCGCGATCAGGCCGTTGCGAAGGATCTGTGTGCGTTTCGTCCAGCGCGGCGTTTCTGTGTCGGGGCCGTCGCCCAGGATCGCGAGCGCTGCCTTCTGAATCTTCACCTTCCGCTCGAAGTCGGCGATGTCCGACATCGTCAGCTTCATGCGAACAGGCTCCATGCCCAAGAGCGAGAGCCCGCTGCAACGGACCTGTACGACGCAGCCCTTGCCGCGCAGCAACAGATATTCCCGGCCGGCAACGTCAGTGACGTGCGTGATCTTGCAGATCGGAACCGAGCGCTCCCAGATATCGCAGGTTTCATTAACGCCAAGAGGGCAGCAGTTGACTTCGACCTGATCTGGAAACGCCTGACGCGTCCAGACAACATCTGCATCGATGCCATTGAGCGCCGGATCAGGCATGAACACAAAGCCCAGCCTCTCCGCCATGTTTTGCGGTACGCGTGACTTGAGCAGCCGGATATCCGCGCAGTTGGCTTTGAGTTCAGAGAGGTCGATGGGCGTGCGGTTCTCGGCATAGCGCTGCACCTTGCGGCTACGGCGTGCATATTCCCAGGCCCAGCGATCGTCGGACAGGCGCCAGAGATAATCGTACTGCGCGGTGAACGCGTCAGTCTCAAGTCCAAAAGTCTTCATGTTCAGCTCCCTTCACAGGAGAATTTCAGCAAGACCGATGCCAACCGAGGATTTACGCAGGTTCCACCTCGTTCAATTCTTTCTACGATTTCAGAAGACTGGATGATTAGCGACATCCTTCGTTAATCAGATCATTCGCGCAGGCGGGCAGCAGTGTTCGCGCGATCTGCAGCAAATCGGGCAGTTGGGAAATCTAGCCGCAATTTGCCCGAGTGCGCCGCATGTCGCCCGCACACGCGTCCATTAGCCTCCATTCACACTGGAACCGTTGCCGCCCTGCAGAGATGTTCGGAGCCGGAACACATGACCAAACTTCGAGATTTCTGATGACCCTCAGCACACGTATGAATGAAACCGGGACAAGGCTGAGCGCCATGCTCAGAACAGCGTTCTGCGCGGGCGTGCGCGAGGCGCTCGAAGATCCGGCCACGATCGAAATCATGGCGAACCCGGACGGCACCGTCTGGATCGAGCGCGCAGGCATCGGCATCGAGCTCGCCAGCTTCTCACTCGCCGGCGAAGACCGGGAGCGCGTCATCCGCCTTGTTGCGTCTTCCCTCGGTGAAAGCATCAGCAAGAGCGCGCCGGTCATTTCCGCAGAACTCCCCGGCAGCGGTGAGAGGTTCGAAGGCATCATGCCGCCGGTCTCCACCGCGCCCTGCTTTTCGATCCGGAAGGCGTCCAAAACAGCCTTCATGCTAGACGACTATGCCGAGACAGGGGCGCTGTCCCGCAGTCTTGCACTCGCCCTCAGAGACGCCGTCGCGGCCCGCGCCAATATCCTGATCGCGGGTGGAACATCCTCAGGTAAAACAACCTTCGCCAATGCGCTTCTCCGCGAACCTTCCCTGGAGCCCGACAGGATCGTCGTTCTGGAAGATACCCGCGAGCTGAACCCGCCCGCGGCCAACGCCATTCGCCTGCGGACCGTGCCCGGTGCAGTCAGCCTGCAGCAGCTCGTCCGTTCCACCCTGAGGCTCAGGCCTGACCGCATTGTGGTCGGCGAAGTTCGCGGCGGCGAGGCGCTTGATCTCCTAAAGGCCTGGAACACTGGCCATCCGGGCGGGATCACGACATTGCATGCCAATTCTGCCAGCGGCGCGCTGCGGCGCCTCGAACAGCTGACCGCAGAAGCCACGCGGGTCCCGCCGCATGACCTGATTGGCGAAGCCATCGATGTGGTCGTGTTCATGAGCCGGACGGGTGGCACGCGCCGGATTGAAGAGGCGCTGCGCGTCTCCGGCTTCAATGGCGGTGACTACGTCACCGAGCCGCTGGTCCTTCCAAAACTTTCCCTCGTCAAACACGGAGACATGACATGACGATGTTCACGGCGGCGCCGGATCGACGCTGCATCCAGGTAGTTGCGACGCTCATCGGCCTCACCGCAGCCCTTGCCCTCCCGGCCCATGCGGCCGGCACCGGCATGCCCTGGGAAGGCCCGCTCGACCAGATACTCTCCTCGATCGAAGGCCCGGTCGCGCGTATCGTGGCCGTGATTATCATCACGATCACGGGTCTCACCCTCGCGTTCGGCGAGACGTCCGGCGGCTTCCGCAAGCTCATCCAGATCGTATTCGGCCTCTCGATCGCTTTCGCGGCAACGAGCTTCTTCCTGACCTTCTTCTCCTTCGGCGGAGGCGCGCTCGTCTGATGACTGAGGGATTCGAGATCCCGGTCCGCCGGTCCCTGACCGAGCCGGTCCTGATGGCGGGGGCGCCGCGGTCGGCGGCCATCGTCATCGGGACTGTGGCCGCAGCGGTTGGACTTGGACTGCAACTCTGGATCCCCGGCCTCCTTATCTGGATCGGCGGACATTCTGCGGCCGTATTCATGGCCCGCCGCGATCCGGACTTCATGACCGTCATGGCCCGCGCGATGCGGCACAAGGAGTATCTCTCATGCTGAACCTCACAGAATACGCAGAGCGCCCGCGGCTCCTGGCCGACTACCTCCCCTGGGCCTGCCTCGTGGCGCCGGGCGTGATCCTCAACAAGGACGGCGCATTCCAGACGAGCTTCCGCTATCGGGGTCCGGACCTCGAAAGCTCGACCGAGTCCGAACTCGTCGCCGTCACCGCCCGTCTCAACAATGTCCTGCGCCGGTTTGGCACCGGCTGGGCGCTCTTCTTCGAGGCCGTCCGCCGGGAAGCGCCGCCTTATCCGGAATGCGCTTTCCCTGATGCGGTCTCCTGGCTCGTCGACGAGGAACGCGCCATTGCTGCAGATGAAGCCGGCGTGCGCTATGAGAGCGACTATTACCTGACGCTGCTCTGGCTGCCGCCGGAAGATCTTGCAGGTCATGCCGAAAGCGTGCTGATCACCAAGGCGAAAACAGAAGACGCCTATGCCTGGCGCGCCCGGCTGGAAGAATTCCAGCAGCATGCCGCACGGGCCTTCGACCTCCTGTCCACCGCGCTTCCCGAGATCGCGCGGCTGACCGACTGCGAAACCCTCACCTACCTGCACTCAACCATCTCGACGAAGCGCCACCCCGTCGCCGTCCCGGAACTTCCTGTCTTCCTCGATGCCGTGCTGGCGGACGAACCGTTCACCGGCGGTCTGGAGCCGATGATCGGCAATGCGCATATCCGTACCCTGACGGTACTCGGCTATCCGGCCTCGACGCTGCCTGGCATCCTCGACGAACTGAACCGCCAGGGGTTCGGCTATCGTTGGGTGACGCGGTTCATCGCCATGGACAAAGCCGAGGCCGAGAAACTCCTCTCGAAGAAACGGCGCCACTGGGCCGCCAAGCGCAAGTCGGTCGGCGCGATCCTACGCGAGACGATGTTCAATGAACCGACAACGCTCGTCGACAATGATGCCGACAACAAGGCTCAGGACGCTGACGCTGCGCTCCAGGAACTTGGGAGCGACCTCGTCTCCTATGGCTACGTGACCACCTCCGTCACGGTCCTCCATGAAGACGCGCGCCTCGCGGACGAACAGGCCCGCGCGCTCGAACGGATCATCAACGGCCGCGGATTCACGGTCATTGCAGAGAACCTCAACGCCGTCGAAGCCTGGCTCGGGAGCCTCCCCGGTCATCCCTACGCCAATGTCCGCCAGCCGGTGCTGCACACACTGAACCTCGCCCACATGATCCCGGTCTCGGCGGTCTGGGCGGGCGACGCCTGGAACCGCCACATGGGTGGCCCTGCCCTCATCGAAGCCCAGACCGGCGGGTCAACACCGTTCCGGCTGAACCTGCATGCGGGCGATGTGGGACATACGATGATTGTAGGGCCGACGGGCGCTGGCAAGTCTGTGCTGCTGTCGGTGCTCGCCCTGCAATGGCAGCGTTACCCCGGCGCACAGGTCTTCATCTTCGACAAGGGCGGCTCCGCGCGCGCAACCACGCTCGCCTTGGGCGGAACCCATATCGCGTTTGGTGCTTCGCGTCAGCCAGGCCTGCAGCCACTCGGGAACATCGACAACCCGCGCGCAGCCAACATGGCAGCCGACTGGCTGCACGGGCTGATCGAAAAGGCGGGCCTCAAAGTCACGCCCGAGCTGAAAGCCCGGCTCTGGGAAGGGCTGATGGCCCTCGCCTCTGCCCCGCCCAGCGAACGCACCCTCACCGGGCTCTCGCTCATGCTGCAGGACCGTGAACTGCGCACCGCGCTCGAAGCCTACACGCTCGAAGGCCCCCTCGGACGGCTTCTGGACGCCGATGAAGACACGCTGGCGCTGTCAGATATCGCCTGTTTCGAGATGGAGGAGCTGATGCACCTCTCCGGTGCCGCGCTGCCTGTCCTCACCCACCTGTTTCAGCGGCTTGAAGACCGCTTCGACGGCAGACCCACCCTCCTGATCCTCGACGAAGCCTGGCTCTTCCTCGATGATACCGCGTTTGCGGGCCGTATCCGCGAATGGCTGAAGACCCTGCGCAAGAAGAATGGCGCGGTCGTGTTCGCCACGCAGTCGCTCGCCGACATAACCACGAGCAGCATTGCGCCGGCCCTGATCGAATCCTGCCCGACGCGTGTCTTCCTTCCGAATGAGCGTGCGGGCGAGCCGCAGATGCGCGAAGCCTATGAACGGTTCGGGCTCAACGCCCGCCAGATCGAGATCATCGCTCGGTCGACGCCGAAGCGTGACTACTACTTCCAGTCGCCCAGAGGCTGCCGCCTGTTCGATTTGAGCCTCGGCCCGGTCGCGCTCGCTTTCGCGGCCGCCGGCACGCCGAAAGACCAGGCCTCGCTCGACCGCGTGATGGCCGAAACCGAAGGCGAAGGGTTTGCCGAGACCTGGCTCCACGAAAAAGGCCTCGCCTGGGTGGCAGAGTTACTGGCCCGCTGGCCGGGCCATCCAGCGACCGAACGCGCCCCAAGTCCGACCTTCCACCCACAGATCCTTGCAGCCGAATGAATCTTCCCATGCGCCGCCGCCTTGCCTGCCTGCTGATCACAACCGCGCCGCTCATCGCATTGCCGTTGACGAGCCTGTTCGCCCCACCCGCCATCGCGCAGGTCGCCGTCTATGATCCGGCAAACCATGCCCAGAACATCCTGCAGGCCGTCCGCGCGCTCCAGGAACTCGAAGGCCAGGTCCAGCAGCTCGCCCATGAGATCGAGATGCTGGAGAACATGGCGCGTAATCTCGAGACCCTCCCTGTCTCGGTCGCCGAAAGCATCATCGGCCAGCGCATTCTCCGTATCCAGGAGCTCCTCCGGCGGGCCCAGGGGATCGGCTATTCGGTCGACGAGATCGAGCGGGACTATGAGACGGCCTATCCGCAGGACTATGGCTCATCCACGCCGAACTCCGTTCTTGTCGAAGATGCGCGCGCCCGCTGGCGCCAGTCCCGCGACGCGTTCCGAGAGACGCTGACCGTCTCGGCCGCCGCGCTCGAAGACAACGAGACAGACGCAGATGCGATCCGCAGCCTCGTGACGCAAAGCCAGGACGCCGTCGGCGCGCTGCAGGCCGCACAGGCCGGCAATGAGCTCTCCGCGATGACCAACCAGCAGCTGATGCAGATCGAAGCCATGCTCGCCGCCCAGCACCGCGCCGAAGCGCTGGAGGAAGCCCGCAAGCTTGCGGAAGCCGAACGTGGTCGCGCGCGCCTGCAGACATTCCTTGGCACCGGAGAGTAAGCGCCATGGAAGAGATGGATGTCATCGACCGGTTCCTCGAGACCTTCATCCGCTATATTGATAGCGGGTTCGGTCTGCTGCTGGGTGATGTCGCCTACCTCACCTCCACGCTGATCGTGATCGATATAACGCTGGCGGGCCTGTTCTGGGCGCTATCGCAGAACGTTGATGTAATCTCAGGACTGATCAAGAAAGTCCTCTATGTCGGCTTCTTCGCCTTCCTGCTTGGCAATTTCGCTGGTCTCTCGCAGATCATCTTCGACAGCTTTGCCGGGCTCGGCCTGAAAGCAGGCTCCAGCCTCATCACAGCCGAAGACCTGATGCGGCCGGGATACATTGCCGGCGTCGGCTATGGCGCGGCGCTGCCGCTGCTCGAAGAAGCCGGGGAGCTGATGGGCCCCATCGCCTTCTTCGAGAACTTCATCCTGATCGCCGTGCTTCTGCTTGCCTGGGCGGTGATCCTGATCGCCTTCTTCGTGCTGGCAGTCCAGCTCTTCGTCGCAATCCTCGAGTTCAAGCTGACGACGCTTGCCGGTTTCGTGCTCGTGCCGTTCGCGCTCTGGAACAAGACCTCATTCCTCGCCGAGCGGGTGCTGGGCAACGTCATTACGTCCGGCCTGAAGCTCATGGTGCTCGCCATCATCATCGGCATCGGCTCGACGCTGTTTGCCACCATCACGGACGCATTCGCCGGAACAGAAGATGTGACGCTCGCCGAAGTCATGGGCACGGTGCTCGCGGCCATCGTCTTCCTCTGGATGGGCGTGTTTGGCCCCGGCATGGCCTCGGGCCTCATCACCGGCGCGCCG
>Ga0116152_10000362_pt1 | contig 37166 bp, 24 predicted proteins | sample AD_UKC119_MetaG_FD_89894 | JGI IMG/M metagenome (GOLD analysis project Ga0116152, IMG submission 89894) | Active sludge microbial communities of municipal wastewater-treating anaerobic digesters from Hong Kong - AD_UKC119_MetaG | ecosystem: Engineered > Bioreactor > Anaerobic > Digestate... | reverse complement strand
GCCGGCGCGCCACACGCCGATCTGCTCTACTACGCCGGCGCCCTGAAGGCGGCGGGTCTGTCCCAGCGAAACGCGCTGGCCGCGATCACGTCGAACGCCGCGAGAATTCTCGGCGTGGACGATCGCGTGGGGCAGTTGGTCGAGGGCCGCGACGCGGACTTCGTTGTTCTCGGCGATGATCCGTTTACGCGGGCGACACGTGTCACGAAGGTGTTTGTCGACGGACGACTGGAATTCGACGGGGCGAGCCTCATCGAGGGGACGCGCGTCCTGGTTCGGGCGGGCCACGTCTGGATGGGTGATCACTGGCAGTCGCCGGGCGCCGTCTATGTCGAGAATGGCCGCGTTCGCTCGGCCGGTCCCACGGCGTCATCCGCGCCCTTCACGCAGGTCATCGACGCGGGCGACGACGCGTATGTCACGCCGGGCTTCATCGACGCCCGCGGCCATCTCGGTCTTGAGGGCGATCGCTCCGCGGCCGGCGCCGATGTGTCGATCGCCTCGATCCTGTACAACGCGCTGCCGGAGTTCCATCGTGTGGCCGAAGCGGGCGTCACGACCGTCATGACCAGCGCCTATCGCCCCGGGGGTGAAGGCGCTCGCATCGCCGCGATTCATACGGCGGGCGAGAACCCGGATGAACTGGTCGTCCGTGAGACGGCGGGCGTTCTGATTTCCGTGCGAGGCGCCGACGCCAAGAGTGTCGAGGGCCGACTCAAGGGCCTTCTCGGCAAGGCGAAGAAATACGACGACGCCTGGAAGAAGTACGAGAAGGAACTCGCGGAATATCAGTCGAAGGACAAGAAGACGCCCGAGACCAAGCCCGCCGAGGAAGAGAAGAAGAAGGACGACAACGTCGTTGTCGAAAAGCCGAAGGAAGATCCGCTCACGGGCACGTGGGAAGGTGAAGTCGCCGGCGCCCCTTTGCCGGAGCCGCAGAAGTTCACGGCCAAGCTCAAGCTTGACGGCGACAAGGTCAGCGGCAGCTTTGCGACGTTCTTTGGTGGCGGCGAAGAGATCGAAGTCAAGGGGACGTTCAAGGACAAGCATCTCGACATCGAGCTCGAACTCGACGTGCCGATCGGCAAGCCGAGTGTCACGGCGGATCTCGACAAGCCGGATCACATGATCGGCCAGTTCAAGATCGGTTCGCGATTCAGCTTCGATCTCGAGGCCGATCGAACCGAGCGGGCGGTCCCTGAAATCAAGATCAAGCGACGTCGGAAGAAGAAGGATACTGAGGGGCCGCAGGCGCCGCCGAAGGACGCGTCGCTGGAGCCCTATCGTGCGCTCTTCGCCGGCGAGATCGCCATGGTCGTGGAAGTCGAGGAGCATCGCGCCATTGAGGCCGCCATCGGCGTCCTGACGGGCGAGTTCAAGGTTCCCTTTGTTCTGCTGAACGCCAACGAGGCGAACCAGGTTGCCGAGACGATCGTGCGGGCGAAGACCGGCGTGATCGTGCGAACCAATCCCAATTGGCGCGTCGATGACAGGGAATACGTCCAGGCGCCGGATCTCTCCATGAGCGGAATCCCGATCGCGTATCAGAGCGACGCCGAGGATGGCGCCCGCCACCTGCCGCTCCGCGCGATGTACGACATTCAATACGGACTGGATCCGACGGCTGCGCTCTCGGCCCTGACGGGAGACGCCGCTCGATTGCTGAAGATGGAAAACGACGTCGGCTACTTCAGGCCCGGCTGTCGGGGGGATTTCCTGATCTTCAACGGACCACCGCTGGCGCCGGGTTCACGGCTCGAGCGGGTCTTCGTGAATGGTAAGGAGGTCCTCCCATGACACGCTGGCTGATGGCCATCACGATCGTGTTCAGCGTCGGCGCGGCCGGCGCTTTCGCCGACGAGGCGCCGCCGACGCGGTTCGCCATCGAGGCGGGCAAGATCCTGACGTTCGATGGTTCGGACACGATCATCAATAACGGCATCGTGCTCGTCGCCGACGGCAGGATTGAGAAGGTTGGCAGGCGCGGCGAGGTCGAGATTCCCGACGGCTACAAGGTCATTGATCATCGCAATGGCTGGGTCACGCCGGGGCTCGTCGATTGTCACAATCACATCGCCGGCTCGCTGTCGGATCTGAACGACGGCGTCTATCTGACGAATCCCGGTCTGCGGACGCTCGATACCGTCGAGCCGCGGAATGAAAACCTGGAGAACGCGCTGTCGGGCGGTGTCACGACGGTCCTCCTGATCCCCGGCTCCGGCAATAACATGTCCGGCTTCGGCACGATCACGAAGACCTTCGGCAACGATGTCGAAGAGATGGTGATGCGTTCGCCGGGCTCGCTGAAGATCGCCCAGGCGGGCAATCCCGAGCGCTACTGGTATCGCGTGGGTCGGCGGTTCATGAACTGGAACCTGCGGCAGACGCTCACCAAGGCGCAGGCCTACGCCGACGCATGGGCTCGCTATGAGAAGGGCGAGACGCCGGATGATCCCGGCTACGACCTCGTCTGGAATGACCTGCGAGGTCTCTTCGATCATCAGTATCCCGTGTCGGTTCACACGCAGATCTACCAGGTTTACATGACGACGATCACGATGCTGCGTGACCACTTCGGTCTCGACGTTGTGACGGATCACTCGACGTTCGACTCCTACAAGCTCGCTCAGCTGATCAAGGAACGAAACATGTACGCGATCGTCGGACCGCGGCAGTTTCATTTCGATCGCTACGATCGAACGATCAACGGCTGCGCCGCGCGATTCGCCGAGCAGGGCGTGACGCGGCTGGGCATCAACACGGACGCGCCGGTCATCGCCCAGGAGGACCTGGCCTATCAGGCGACGATGGCGTGCTGGTATGGCTGGAACGATCACTATGCGGCGATCAAGGGTCTGACGCGGATTCCGGCCGAGTCCCTCGGCGTGATCGATCGGGTTGGCAGTCTCGAGACCGGCAAGGACGCGGACATCGGCCTGTGGACGGGCAGCCCCGTCGACCCGCGATCGGTCTGCGAAATGACGATGGTAGACGGCAAAGTGGCGTATGACGTCAACGTGAAACGGCGCACACGATGAGTTTGATTCGCGAAGCAACTGAGTTTTTCCGACGGCGCGGCTGGGCGCTTGCGCTCGCCGGCGTGTTTGCGCTGGCGAACGGGTTGCGCGTCGATGCGGCCGACGATCGCTACATCGTCATCAAGACGAAGAAGGCGATCACTGTCAGCGGCAAGGAGATCGACGACGCGAAGATCGTGATCGTCGGCGGCAAAATCGAGGCGGTCGGCAGGAAGGTCGACTATCCCTCGGACAGCCGCGTGATCGACGCGTCGGATCTCGTGGCGATGCCCGGGATGATCAACCCGCGTTCTTCGCTGGGATTGAAGATGCGGGCGCGTCGCGGCAACGCCTCCAACCAGCTGGTTCGCGATGAATTCGATCCGCCGGACGACAGGACCTACCAGGAGCTGCTTGAAGCGGGCTACACGCTGCTCGGCCTGATTCCGGCGGGTGACGGCATTCCGGGGCAGACGCTGGTGATTTCGACGCACGAGCCGAAGGCGAACGAGGGCGTGCGCGATGAAGGCCTGATTCGCATCACGATGCAGAATCCGGCCCGGGACAAGAAGGTCCTTCGCGAGGCGCTCAAGGCGGCGGAAGAGGCGATCAAGCAGGAGAAAGAGGCCGCCAGCAAGCCCGCCACGCAAAAGGCGGAAGGTGAGAACAAGGAGAAGGGCGACAAGGCGACGAGCCAGCCGACCTCTCAGCCGACGTCTCAGCCGGCCCGGGACGAGAAGAAGGAAGAGAAGCCGAAGGAGCCCGAGAAGCCGAAGATCAAGCCGGAGCTCGAGCCGCTTGTGAAGCTCCTGAAGAAGGAGAAGGATATCCTGGCCCACGTCGAGTTTCGGCAGGCGTCGGACGTCCTGCACTTCGCCGACGTCGTCGGCGACAGGGAATTCAGTCGCGCCTACGCGTTGGCCGGGTCGAGCTTCGATGACTATCACAACATCATCGATCACGAACTGATCGGCGGCGCCGACGCGCTCGTGCTCATGCGGCCGGTGTTGCCGCGGATGCCGCTGACCGTCAATCCGTACAACCTGGCGCAGGAACTGGCGAATGCGGGATGTGATGTCGCTTTCACACCCACAGGCGACTCCGTCGACAGCCACGAGCAGATGCGCGAACGCGTCGCCCTGCTGATGCGGGCGGGTCTCAAGCGGGATGTCGCGCTGAAGGCGCTGACGCTCAATCCCGCGAAGTACCTCGGCCTCGACAAGGACTACGGATCGATCGAGAAGGACAAGAAGGCGGATTTCGTGTTGTTTGACGGCGATCCCCTGGATCCGTTTTCGAAGGTGAAGATGGTCGTCGTGGGCGGCGAAGTCGTCCATGACGCGAAGAAGAAGGGACATCGGTAAGGTATGCGTACGGCGATCGCAATGACGGCGGGCCTGCTGCTGGCCAGCGCATTCGGACTCGGTCCGCTCGGCGAGCTCGCGCAGCGCGCGGGCGATGTCGTCTGGGACGATACCGCCACGAAGCCGGGTGATCCGGAGTCCCAGCCGTCTTCACAGCCCGAAAGTCAACCGGCGTCGCAGCCGGCCAGTCAGCCGGCGTCACAGCCGACAACGACGGCGGCGGCGGAGAGCCAGCCCGCCTCGGACGAGGCGACGTCCAAGCCGGCCGAACCCGAAGATCAGTACTTCGCCCTGGTCGGTGGCATCGTTCACACGATCGCAGGCCAGGACCTTCGCGGGGCCACGATTCTCGCCAGGAACGGCCGCATCATCGATATCGGCCATCGTGTCGAGATTCCCGACGACGCCGAAACGCTCGATGTGAAGGGCTATCACGTCTATCCGGGGCTTGTCGCCTGCGAGGCCCGGGGCATTGTCGGATCGAATCCCCCGGAAGATTCGACGAACGTCTTCGGCACGATTCTCCGTCTCGCCAACGCCGGCGGCATCACGACTGTTTTCACGCGCGACACGGCCGCAAAGGCCTCCTACGGGAACATTGAGAACATTCCCCTTCGATCCGGGCTGTTCGAGTCCCTGCGGGTGAACGGGGCGTCGCAGAAGCGCAATCTGCGCGAAAAGCTCGAACAGGCGCGGGATTACCTCCGGAAGATGGAGGCCTACGAGCGCGCCAAGGCGGACGGCGACGAAGACGCCGAGAAGCCGGAGGACCCGAAGGGCCTCGAGCAGGCGATGGCGCTCATCAGGAAGCAGCGCGTCGCCTACATTCGGGCGAATGAGAAGAACGACCTCATTTTCATCGCCGACCTCGCGACTGAATTCGGTATCCAGGTCGTCGTGAACGGCGCCAGCGAAGGATGGGCCGTTGCGGATCGGCTGGGCCGGGCCGGTGTTCGGGTGATCGTGACGCCGCGACGTCAGAGCGGCGCGGACCCACGGGTGAATCAGCCGTCCGGCAACAACATCGAGAACGCGTCGATTCTCTATCAGCACGGCGTCGATCTCGCAATCACGTCGCCGAGCACGGGCATCAGCCTCGTCGGCCTCGCCGGCGCCGACATGCAGCATCTGCCGATGGAGGCGGCGTTCGCCGTGCGCGGCGGGCTTCCGGAGTCGGCCGCCATCAAGTCGATCACGCTTGGCGCGGCCCGCGTGCTGGGGATAGAAGATCGCGTTGGATCGATCGAAGTCGGCAAGGACGCCGATTTCATTGTGACGGATGGTCCGCTGCTCGATTTCTACACGATGGTCCAGTGGACGATCGTGAATGGCGATGTGGTGTACGACAAGGAAGACGAAAGTCTCTTTGCACACATTCGACCGCGAACACCCGCGCCGACCACGCAGCCGGCGTCCTACAAGTTCTGGCCGCGGCCGTTCAGGCATCAGCCGCCGCCTGAACCCGGCGCTTCCAGCCGCCGACCCTGATCGCGCATGTGAAATCCCGATTTCCGCGATCGCATTGCGGGCGCCGTCGCTTCATGGCGGCGCCGTGACCTTTCCGCTTGTCATCATGTCGATCGGCGCCTAACCTTGCGCGACGAGATCGACAACGACGACGTCCCCGCGACGGGTGGATCCGGAGAACAGGTTCAGCGGGGCGACGGACAGAGCGGCGAAGCGTCGCTTGTTTCCGTCCCGGCGATCGCACAAGGCGCCGGCGGACTTCAGTTTCGATCGCAATCATCGCCGATAGGTCACGCATGCGATCGCTTCGCGTTCTGTACATTACGAGCCGTCACGATGCGCCCTATCGCTATCGTTGCGTGATTCCCTGTCTCCATCTGCGGGCGGAGGGCATCGGGGCCGACATCCTGCACGTTCGCGATCCGCGACTGCCGTCCTGCCTCGTGCATTACGCCGTCGTCGTGCTTTTCCGGCTGCCGTATTCACCTCGCGTGGCGGATATCATCACGGCGGCCCGTGCGGCCGGCGCCCGCGTCGTGTTCGATATCGACGACCTGGTTTTCGATCCGGACGCGGTCCGGCAGCTGCCGTTTCTTTCGACGGCGCCGGGCATCGTTCGGGCTCAGTATGAGACCGCCTCGGAGCGGCTGTTCAGGACCTTCAACGCCTGCGACGTCTTTGTCGGCGCGACCCAGGCCCTGGCGCGACACGCCAAGGCGCTGGAAAAGCCCGCGCATGTCTATCCGAATCTGCTGCACCCGCAGCTGGTGGAGACGGGGCGACGAATTCGAAGCATGCGGGATCGCCTCCAGCGGTTCCCCATCATCTCCTACTTCAGCGGTTCGGCGACGCACGATCAGGACTTCGCGATGGTCCTGCCCGCCATTCGGCGCGTGATGTCGGTCCGACAGGACGCGAGGCTGCTCCTGTGCGGGTTTCTCGATGTCGGCGAGGCGATGGACGATCTTTCGAATCGCATCATCCGTGTGCCGTTCGTCGATTGGCGCGTTCAGCCATGGCTCATTGCGCTCTCGCGCGTCACGATCGCGCCGCTGGCGAGGATCGACGCGTTCGCCCACGCCAAGAGCGCCCTCAAGTTCTTCGAGGCCGGCGCCGTCGGGGTGCCCGCCGTCGTTTCGCCGACGGAACCCTTTGTGGACGCCATCACGCAGGGGAAGAACGGTTACATCGCGTCTGACATCGACGCATGGTATTCCGCGATCAATACGCTGCTCGAACCGGATGTCGCCCGGCAGTTCGGCGACGCGGCGCGCGAGGCGGCGATCGAGCGTCACTCGATCGCGGGACATCGGCATCGACTGCGCGAACTGTTTCGCAGTCTCGACGGTCGAATCCGCCGACCCACGCCTCAGCTCGCGCCCATGCCCGAGGAGACGCCCGATCTGATTCAGGCGCCGTCGGCGATGCGCCGCCGCCTGTCGAAGGTCGCTCGCCTTCGCGCCGTGATCGGCATCGTTCGTCGGGCCGCCCGGCCGGAGACGCTGCATCAGCAGGTGACTCGATCGGAGACCACGTCCGGCGCGCCGACGCTGCTCGACGAGGAAATCACGCCGGAGGCCGAAAGCGTTGACGAGGCCGGCGAGATCGTCCTTCGCGGACTCGCATTGCGAGCCGAGCTGTTCAGTGTGTTTGGCGCCGAGACGCTGTTGCGCGGTCTGGGTGTGGCGGGACTCAACGCCTTTGTCGGCGTCTCGCCGGGACGCTGGGCCGATCGCGACGCGAGGGACAGGGGGCTGACGAGTGTCCCGCTCGACTGGCATATGGGGTACTATGGCGAGGCGCTGATTTCGATGGCCGTGCGGACGGACGAGGCGCAGGCCTTCGCCCGGCTCGAGTGGCAGTCGAAGCGCCCCGGCGGTCAGGGCGCCTGCGTCATGGATTTTCCGCTGATCTGCGACGGACAGATGCATCACTACCTCGTCAGACTGCCTGTCGCGGCAAACACGAGCGTCTCGGGCAAGGTCCAGCTCCGATTCGACGCGCTTCCATTCGCCGGGGCGTATCGGCTCGATCGAATCGTATTTGTCGGGCGTCGCGGCGCGGAAGGGGCGGCATGACGGTGACGTCCCCGGCGATGGAGGTCGGCGTCGATATCGTCGTGCCGATCTACAATGCGCGCAATGATGTCGAGCGCTGCGTCGAGAGTGTTCTGCGTCACGCCTCGGGCGACTGGCGACTCATTCTTGTCGACGACTGCAGCACGGACGCCGAACTCGTCGCATTTCTGAAGAAGGCGGCGGACGAACACGATCGCGTGCTCTACCTGAAGAATGAGGTCAACGGCGGCTTTGTCGTGACGGCCAATCGCGGCATGCGCGAGGCGGGTGGACGTGATGTCCTGCTTCTGAACAGCGACACGATCACGACGCCGCAGTTCATCGAGAAACACGTCAAATGCGTGTACTCCGATGCGATGACCGGCATCGCCACACCTTTCACGAACAACGGCACGATCTGCAGCATCCCCGACTTCTGCCGGGACAACGCGCTTCCGGACGGGTTGAGCGTCGACGCCTACGCGGCCCTGGTCGAGCGGGTCAGCCCGCAATCGCGGCCGGAGCTAGTGACGGCCGTCGGGTTCTGCATGTACATCCGCGCGGAGGTCATTCAGCAGATCGGTCTGTTCGACGAGGAAGCGTTCGGTCGCGGATTCGGCGAGGAAAATGACTTCTGCGAGCGCGCCAGGAAGGGCGGCTGGCGGATCCGGCTGGTGGATGACTGCTTCGTGGCCCACATGGGCAAGGCGTCGTTCGGCGACGAGGGCCGGGCCCTGGAGCATGAGAACAGCCGTACGCTTGCGAAGATGCATCCGAACTATTTCGCGGATGTCGCCGCGTTCTGCGCGAACAACCCGCTGCGAGAACATCAGGATCGCATTCGATTCGAGCTGGCGCGACGGCGGATGCGCGAGTTTCCGGCGGCGCTGTTCATCCTGCACGCGCCGATCACGGGCGATCAGACGGGGGGGACGGAGCATTTCGTTCGTCGTCTCGTTGAGTCGCTGGCGCTGCCGCGAGCTGTCGTGGCGTGGCCCGAAGGTCGCTTGCTCGTGGCGCTGGAGATTGACAGGGGACATGTGGACGCGGCCGTTCGGTATCAGTATGACCTGCCTGTCGAGCCGGCATTCTTCAGTTTGCGCGACGAGGCCGTCGAACGCGTGTTCGACGAACTCCTGCGGGATTTTGATGTCGCCTTCGCGCACATCCATCACCTGATCCGATGGCCGGTATCGCTGTGGCGGCGCCTGAAGGCGCATGGGATTCCGTTCGAGTACACGATTCACGATTACTACTGCGTCTGCCCGAGCTGGAACCTTGTGCGACGTGATACGGGCGTCGCCTGCGAGTGCTCGGGCGCAAGCGACGCCTCGGCGACGCGCGCATGCGTCAATGCGCAGTTCGCCGCGCTGAACATGAGCGCGCCGAATGACGCGGTCGGCCTCGTCGAATCGCATCGTCGTGAGTTTGCTGAGCTGCTGGAACACGCGACGGCCGTCTGCGCGCCGTCGCATTCCGCGCTGGACGTGGCGAGGCGCCATCACGCATGCGCCATTCGTGACGGGCGGGTCATCGGTCACGGGTACGATCAGGTGGCGCGCGAGGGTGGCGCATCGGTGAGCGTCCGAAAAGACGCGGCGTCGGGACCGCTTCGTGTCGCGATTCTCGGACAGGTGGCGTACCCGGCCAAGGGCGCCGACGCCTACGTCGAACTGATGAAGCGAACGGCGAGCATGGACGTCGAGTGGCGCGTCTTCGGCGCGATCGATGTGTACGGTTATCGACGGCGGCTGGCGTCGCTGGGGCTGGGCGACAAACTCGTCATGCACGGCGACTATCGACGCGAAGAAATTGTCGATCTTCTGTGCGAGGCGTCGATCGATCTGACGCTCATTCTTCCGCAATGCGCCGAGACCTTCTGCTTCACGCTGAGTGAGAGCTGGCTGGCGGGCGTTCCCGTGATCGTCACGCGCATGGGGGCGCTGCCCGAGCGCGTGGCGGAAACAGGGGCGGGCGTTGTCGTGGAGGGTGTCGACGACGCCCTGAGCCGACTGAAGGCGTTCGTTGACGATCGATCTCTGCTCGCGCCATATCGCGAGGCCGCCACGGCGTTTCGTCATGCGACAATCGCCGACAATGCCGCGGCGCATCGTGAACTGTATGGTCCGTTGCTTGGCGCCGTCGAAGCGACCCTGCCCGCAGAGAAGATCGGCGAGCGCGACGACGCCCTGTTTGCGGCGCATCAGCGGGCGCTGGCGTCAGCGCGGCGCGGTATCGAACCGCCGAAGTACCAGGCGAAGTGGTGGTACGCCCATTACCTGCGGATCAAGCCGATGATTCCTCCGGGACTTCGCGGCGCCATGAAACGGGCGTATCTGCGGATACGCGGCGTTGGGGCGGCAAATTCATGAGCAAGGCGATGGGCGAGCCCGAAGTCCATCGGCGCTTTCGCGTCTGGGCGGTCCTGCTGACGATCGTCGCCTTGTGCGTTCATCTGTACGCCTGGAAACGGCTCTCGCCGACTGGCGCGAACGGTCGGCGGGATTATGGCGCCATTCGGCTGGCGGACGAGGGGAACTACTACGTCCACTGCGCCGATCGCGTTGCCGACGAAGGGCTGCGGTATCTGACGACAGAGGACTCGCTGCGATCGCCGCCGCTGCCCTGGCTCTGGCTTCTTCTTTTTGGGCGCAGCATCATCCTCGCCCGCCTTGCGAATGTCGTCGCCATCCTTGCGGCGTCGTGGCTGATCGCGTCGATTGTCCGCGATCGCTGGGGCGACTCGCTCGCGCTGTTCTCGTTCGCGCTGTGCGCGCTTGGGTACCAGGTCGTCCAGTTCTCGGCGACTGTTCTGTCGGAGCCGCCCGCCTTTGTCTTCGTCTGCCTCGCGCTCTGGGCCGTGCATCGGGCGGACTGGCGCGATCGATCGCGTTACGTGATCCTGGCCGGTGTGGCGACGGCGCTCGCGGCCTGCGCCAGACCTTCGCTGCAGCTCTGGCCGTTCGCGATCGCCGGCGTCTTTGCGTTTGTCTGGCTGCAACGGCGCCTGCAGCGGGATGCGCCGCCCCTGGCGCCGGGCTGGACGCTGAGACGCGTTCTCGTGCTGCTGGCGGTTCATTGCGCGCTGATGGCGCCGTGGATCGTGAAGAACGTCATTTGCTTTGGCGTTCCAAAGGTTGCGAACGGCTTCGGCGCGGTGTTCTACCTGGGGAGCGAGTTTCGAACTGACGGCGACGAGCCGGTCTTCTCCGGGATGGACTGGCCGAACCATACCGTTCAGGGCCCCGGCGGACACATGTCCCTCGACGGCGAGCGGCGCCTTGTCGAGGCGGCGAAGGCGAATATCCGCAGACGCCCCGTCGCGTGGCTTCAGCTGGCGATCCGGAAAGTCGGTCGCACGCTGATCGGCGGACCGCAATGGCACTTCTTCCCTGGCGCGACGTTCCGCGAGAAGCGGCGTCTCGACGGCGGGGCGGAGGCGAGCGTCGTTTTCCTCTGGTGGAGCGTCCTCGGCGTCATTGTCACGGTGTGTGGCGTCGCCGGGTTGTTCATGCGATCGCGGGATGGCGGCGGCGTCTTCCTCGTCGGAATTGCGCTGGCGATTTACATGACGGCGCTGCACGCGGCGACCTACGCGCTGCCGAGATTCGCCATGCCGATGTGGCCCGCGTTCGTTCTGGGGAGCGTGGCGCTTGTGGGCAGGCGACCGGGAAAGCTCGCCCTGGTTGCGCTGACGCTGTGCTGGACATCGATTGTGGCGTATCTATTGCTGGCGTTCGCGTGGCGCCCTGTTTACGAGGTGTCGCCGGATCGGTCATCCTTCTTTGCAATCACGGCGGAGAGGACCCTGAACCCGGCGGACGCGTCGGGCATGACGATCGAACTCGACGATCGGCGACAGGCGTTCAACACCTGCATCTTCGTGACGAGTCGAGTCGAGCCCGTCGACGGCGGACGAACTGTCGGCGCCGCGCTCGAACTGCGGAACGCGGGCGCGTCGGCCGGTTTTGACAGCGCGTCAGCCATCGGATTCGCCATGCGCGCCGACGGCCGGACGCACACGTACATGCTCAGTGTCGGACTGAATCGGACGTGGCGCGAGCGAAATTGGGGCGCCATTCGGCTGCGGATCGACGGCGTGAAACCGGATCAGGTGGACGCCCTGCGCGTGCAAATCGGCCACTAGCGTGGATCGGCCGGGGTTGTGAAAACCGGGGCGGTCGATCGCGAAACCCTGCGCGTCGCCGTCGATTCGGGTTCGCCTTGACACTGTCCTGAGGCGCGTAGGATAATCGTTGCATAGTGTGAGTTCGGGCGTGACTGGATCGAGACCTCTCGGACGGGCCCCCTACGAAAAGGAACGCATGCCGAAATCTCAGATCAACAGGACGCGGAGCGCCGGACTCGAGGGATCGATGGAGGGCGACGTGGCGTACGTGTCGGAGCCGGGTTCGGCGGAGGAGCGCATGACGCGCGCCGTCGATGCCCTGACGGACCGTGTGTCGCGTGCGATACAGGCGCTGGAGCGGAACTCCGACCGCCTGGGGTCCGAACTCGCGGCCGATCAGCCTCAGCATGAGCGTGAGCTTCGCCGAAGCCTACGCGGCGTCGTTGACGAGTTGCAGGAGGCGGAGTGCGAGCGTGACGCCCTGTGGGAAGAGAATGAGCGGCTCAAGGCCGAGATCGTCAATCTGAAACAGGCGCTGGCTCACACGCATCATATTCACGAGCACGCGCGTGCGATGGAGGCGACGCGAGGCTGGCGTGCGCTCAACAGGCTCCGCCGTATCCGTCGCTTCTTCACGGGCAAGTGAATCGAATGCCCGCATGTTCCCGCCGATCCCGGGGCCTCGCAGACGATGTCGCCTCGCAGACAGAGACCGGCGTGACCTGGGGTCCCAATCCGGAACTTCCTCGCTCGAACAACGATTGCCTGACGTCGACCTAAGGAGCACGCCACGTGTGCGGTATCGCCGGTATTTTCAATGCGCATCGTGATGACGGCGTTCGTCCCGGCGTGCTCGATCGCATGGTCGACGCGCTGACCCATCGGGGACCGGACGATCGCGGGACCTACGTCCGGGACAACATCGGCGTCGGCATGCGTCGGCTCAGCATTATTGATGTCGCGGGCGGCCATCAGCCGATGGCGGGCGCCGCGGGCGACGTTCAGATCGTCTACAACGGCGAGTGCTACAACCACAACGATCTGCGCAGGGAGCTTGCCGCCGCGGGGCACTCCTTTCAGACGACCTGCGACACGGAAGTCGTCCTCTGCGGTTACCTTGAATGGGGCATCGAAACGCTCTGCGCCAAGCTCAACGGCATTTACGCGTTCAGCATCTGGGACGCGCGGAAGAACCGCGCCTACGTGGTCCGCGATCGACTCGGCGTCAAGCCGCTCTATTACGTCCATCGCCATCGATCCTTCGCATTCTCGTCGGAACTGCGATCCCTGACGCACAGCGGTCTGCTGCAGCCGCGGATCTGCGAGACGGCGCTGTGGGGGTACCTGGCGTATCAGTTCACGCCGGACGATCAGACGCTGCTCGCCGGCGCGAAGAAGCTGGCGCCGGGGCATTTCCTGGAGTGGAACGACGGCGCGATTTCCACGCACAAGTACTGGTCCTTCCCCGAACAGGGCGAGGACACGTCGGCCAATCTGAAGGAACGGACTGAGGCGCTGCGCGTGCTGCTGTGGGACATCATCGAACGGCAGATGATGAGCGACGTGCCGATCGGATGTTTCCTGTCGGGCGGTCTCGATTCGACCATTGTCGCCTGCATGATGGCGAAGCTCGCGGAACAGCCGCTGCGAACATTCTCCATCGCATTTCCCGGGCAGGCCGACTGCGATGAGTCCTCCTACTTCGAGGACATTTCGGCGCGGCTCGGGGCAAAGCACCAGACGATCGACTTCTCTGATCGCGAAGTACTGGATCATCTCGACGAATTCGCGTGGGCGATGGACGAGCCCGTCGCCGATCCCGCCATGCTGCCGACCTACCTGCTGTCGCGCGAGGCGTCGAAGCATGTGAAGGTCGTTCTGACTGGGGAGGGCGCCGACGAGGTCTTCGCCGGCTATCCCTACTACAGGCCGTTTGCGCTGGGGCGACAGCCGCTCAGCCCGATGGCGATTGCCGATCAGCGGCGCCATTGGCTGAATTTCTCCGAGCAGCTGAGCTGGCGCATGGGAGGTTCGTTCTTCTGCGGACCCCGAAACAACGAACTGAGCCCGATCTCGAATTTTCCCTATTCGATGGATTCGAATTTCCTGTGGAATCTGATCCATCCGGATCGCCGGCCGCCGATCGATCGCGCGCCGAGAATCGTCGCGGACATCGAGGAGCGCGCCATCGCGGACCTGGCGCCGGACGCGTCGCCGCTGCAGCGAGCGCTGGCGCTGGATACGCGCCTGTGGCTGGCGAACGACCTGATGCCGAAGCTCGACAAGATGACAATGGCCCATTCGCTGGAAGGCCGCGTGCCGTTCCTGGACCATCGTCTCGTCGAGATGGCGTTCACGCTGCCGGCGCGATTCAAAGTCGGCGCCGAGCATGGCAAGCTGATTCTTCGCGACGCCGTCCGCGACATCATTCCGCTCCACATGGTCAATCGTGTGAAGCACGGGTTCAACGTGCCGCTCTATCAGTGGTTCAAGGGGCCCCTGCACGGCTTCGCGCGGGATACGCTGCTCGGCGGTCCCCTCGAATCGCTCGGGCTTCTGGATCGGCGGGCGGTCGAATCGCTGATCGTGGCGCACACGGAAATGGACATGAACATGGCGCGTCCGCTGTGGCAGCTGATCTGCCTGACGCGCTGGTTCGATCTGCTGCGGCGGGACATGAACGAGCAGGCCATCGCCGAACGCGAGGCGCCGGCGGAGTTCTCGACGCGCGATTCCGTCAGCGCCGATGCGGCGCCGGCGGCGCTCTGGTCCCGCGCCCCCGAACCGGCGGGTACGCGGCGCGACAGGTGCGACATCGTCATGCCGATCTACGACGGCGTGAACTACGTTCGCGACGCCGTCCGCAGCATCCTGCGGCACACGGATTATCCGTTCCGCCTGATCCTGGTCGATGATTCCGCCAATGACGCAACGTTCGCGGCCCTGGAGGAGATCGCGGCCTCGGACGATCGAATCGAGCTTCATCGCAACGAGGAGAATCTGGGCTTCGTGCAGACGGCGAATCGCGGCATGTTCCTCGCCGACGCCGAGTACATCTGCCTCATCAATTCCGACATCATGGTTGCCGAGGGCTGGCTCGACGCCATGATCCGCTGCGCCCAGTCGGATCCCGCCATCGCCGTCGTCAATCCGCTCAGCAACATGTGCGTGAATCTGTCGGTCCCCATGCCGCCGGGCCTGAACATGAACACGATGGCGGAGCAGGTTGCGGCCCACACGCGCAGGACGTATCCGGCGCTGACAACGGCCGTCGGTTTCTGCATGCTCGTCAAGCGGCGATACCTCGATTTTCTCGGCGGGTTCGACGAGGTCTACGGCCGTGGCTACTGCGAGGAATCCGATTTCTGCATGCGGCTGACGGAGGAGGGACTGCGCGTTGTCGCGGCTGATGACGCCTTCGTCTATCACAAGGGCTGCGGGTCCTTCGGCACCTGGCTCGAGCGCTATCAGATCAATCGCAGGATCTTCGACGCGCGCTGGGAAGACGCCTATCTTCGCGATTATCACCATTTTCTGAACCGCAATCCGCTGCAGTACATGCGAGACGCCCTCTATCGGAACACGATTCTCGACGCCGACTGGTCGCGACCCGCCGCGCGGGCGCTCGATCGACTGGATGGTGTTCGCCGGTTTGACGATCTCGATCGTTCGACGACAGGCGTCAGGGCGTTGGATCGAATCCCGGACGGGCCCCGATCGGGCGCCCGGATTGCGCGCGACCTGGTCGGTAAACTGCATGCGCGCCCGCGAACGCTGCTCGATCCGACTCAGCGGCGCGTGCGCTTCCCGACGCGATCCTACCTCGATCGACTCCCACAGTCGGATCGCCTGCGGATCACGTTCCTGATCGCCGATTCGATGCCCGTCTGCGGCGGAATCATCTCCGTTTCGCAGCTGGCGCGCGAGATGGTGCTGGCCGGTCACGATGTACGGCTGGTGACAGTCTGTCCGGAACTGAACCCGGAGCGATTCAACCTGCCGGTTCAGCCGCTGGTGTACAGGGATCGAGAGGAGCTGATTCGGCTCTTCCCCGAAAGCGACATCGTCATCGCGACATTCTGGACGACAGCGTACGACTACATTCCGTCGCTGCGGGCGCGTTATGACTTTGTCAGCGTCTATTTCGTCCAGGACTACGAAGTGTACTTCTATCCGGAAGATGATTTCGTCAGCCGGCGCAAGGCCGCGGCGACGTACACGATGACGGATCATCGCATCGTTAAGTCGCAGTGGCTCAAGCGCCTGATCGAGCGAGAGCATGGCGTCGGATGTGATCAGATTCACCTCGGACTGGATCTCGGGATCTTTCGAAACCGAAAATCGACGGACGCGCCGGGGGATCCGCCGCGCATCATCTCAGCGGCGCGTCCCGGTGTGGCTCGCCGCGGATTCGACGAGGCGGTCGACGTGTTCCGTCGTGTGCACGCGGTTCGGCCGGACGCGCAATTCGTCTTCTTCGGAAGCGGTGAGAACGAGCTGCCGAAGGACCTGGGCTTCCCGTATGAGAACGCCGGCAGATTCGAAGATCAGAACAAAGTCGCCCAGCTGATCGGTGGATGCGACATACTCGTGGATTCCTCCCTGTTCCAGGGATTCGGCCGACCGGGCCTGGAAGCCATGGCCTGCGGCACGGCGTGCGTTCTGACCAGCGAGGGGGGCGTCAACGAATACGCGCGCGACGGGGAAAACTGTCTGATGGTGCGACCGCGTGACAACGAGGGGATGGCGCAGCGCATCCTTCACCTGCTGAGCGATCATGCGGATCGGAATCGGCTGCGCCGCGGCGGTCTGGAGACGGCGAAGTCCTTCTGCCACGTCGATGAGGCGCGACAGCATCTGGAAAGATACACGGAGTGGATGGAGCGACGCCGCGTCCGCAACGAGACGTATCTGGCCCAGGCGAGTCTGACGCAGGGCGCCGGCGCCTAACGACCGAAGAGCCCACTCTTGAACTTGCGCCATCGCGTAATGGCGTTCCAGGCCCTGGAATCGTAGATTTCCGAAAGGACGCGCTCAAGTTCGCGGGTTCGCGCCTCCTGTTGCGCAAATCGCGGTTCATACATCGCGGCTTCATCGCGTTCGTGCCGGATCTGATCGTTGAGTCGCAGCGCCTGCTCGACGCGCTCCGTCAGCTCATCAATGCGCGCCTGCATGGCCTCGTTGCGCGTCTCCAGCTCGCGGATTCGTTTGCCGTAGACACCTTCGGCAACCACGTAATCGGCGCTGACAGGCCAACCCATCTGGACATCCAGACGGTATCTGGCGCCCGGCGCCGGATGGGCGTCATGTTCCAGCGAATAGAAGAGTTTGGGATCATTCGTCAGGGCGATGAATGCGTCGCTGAGAACCGAGTCACTCGCGACAAGGTCATCCAGCGAGAACACCTTTGAAATCTGTCCGCAGTCGTGACAGTCGACGAGTGTCGCGCCGACGGCGCCATCCGGACCTGTCTCGTAGAGCCGAAGACGCTGGATCCGAAGGAAGCCGGGCCGGTCCGCCGGATCGAATCGGAGCTTGTTGAAGGCCGCGTCGACAGGCAGATCGAACTGAATCCGCGTGGGCGCATCCCGTAACGGGAAGGGGCGGACAATGCACTTGTCCTCGTTGAGTCCTTCGTCACCGGCGGCCCAGTAGAGCTTGGCAAGGAAGTAGGGCTCGGCGGGGCCCCGGCCTTCATCGATCGCGAGCCGACGCTCTTCGGCGGACATCTCTCCCGGCGTGGCGTGGACGATGAACTGGTACGTCAGCGCGTCGCCGTGCGCCAGCAGGTAGTGCCGCAGCTGCGGAGGGAGCTCCTCAAGGACGCGTTCGAACTCCGTCTGTTCGGCCATCCATTCGATGCGATCGATCGACTCGGGACGAAAGCCCGCGCGATCCAGCATGTCGATGATGTTGCTCCGCGTGAAGAACTTCAGGTGCGTTCGATCGAGCAGGCCCTCGTCCCGGTATTCAAATCGCCCGGCGATCAACTCGGCGACCAGCGCCGCGTGTGCGATATTGGGGATGGAGAGCAGCGTCGCGCCGGTGGGTTTGAGCAGGTCCCTGCACGCCCGGAGCACGCGCCAGGGATTCTTGAGGTGCTCGAGGACGTCGGCGGCGATGACGAAATCGTATTCGCCCGCCCTGAAGTGATCGGCGAGCTCGACCTGATCCAGATCGCCGACGAGAAGGGACCTTGCGAACGGCCGCGCCAGTTCCGCCATCTCCGGCGAGTATTCAATGCAGTCGACCGTGCAGCCGAGTGATTCCCGGAGGTGACGGGTAAAGTAGCCCGTCGCGGGGCCGAGTTCCAGAACCACGCTGCCCGGGCGGATTTTCCGCGCGATCCGCGCGAGAGAATCGCCACCTTCGGGGTCAACCGTGCGTTCGTAGATATGCGTCAGGTCCATAGGCGAATTAGTGGCAAGTCGTGTGTGGAACACGATATCATGGCGATTCGTGGCTGGCCCCTTTTGAGCGGCAATCGTCGGAAACCCCGCTGGGGTTGTCAAGATGGATCACCTGCGATCGTCGTCAGTGAGGCCCGTTCGGGATGGTGGATTTCGGCCGGATTGTGGGACACTCCATCGATTCCGACGCGGCAGGGGTGGTTCCCGGGAGAACAAGGAGAGTCGCTGTGAGAAGTCGCTTCTTTGTAACTGCGTTGTTGTTTGTCGGCATTCTCGCGCTGACGGCGTCAATGGCCCGCGCGGGGGAACGACTGCGCATCTCGGCGCGGGAGATTTCCGATCCGGCGGAATTCGCCGTTGTCGGGCCCGGCGGCGCGCTCGACACGAAACGCGGTCGGCTTCTTGTGTTCGGTCAGGGGATCGATCCGGAGGCCAATCGACTCGGCCCCGCGGTATTGATGGCCCTTTCGCTCAGGGACAACACGTGGACGGCGCTGAAGACGACGGGCGCCGCATCGCGGGGACTCGGACATCCCGGGCTGACGTATGTGGCGAGCGAAGATGCGCTTTATCTCTTCGGCGGGTGGCCCTCGGGCGATCCGGCGCCCCTTGCTGAACTGTGGCGTCTGAATTTGTCGCAGGAGCCGCTGCAGTGGACGCAACTGCCGATGAGCCCCGAATGGCCGCCCGCACGAAACGGCATGGTCTTCGTGGCCGATGAACCGCGCGGACGGCTCCTGCTTCACGGTGGCGACGGCGGGCCCCATCCCAAGTACGGCTTCACGCCGCTGGATGACCTGTGGGCGTTCGACCTGAAAGGGCAGTCGTGGTCACGTGTCGCAGCGCAGGGCGACGCGCCAGCGCCGCGATGGAATCACTCGGCGGCGATCGACCCCGCGGGAGGGAAGCTCTATGTCTATGGAGGCGCCGGCTATGTGCTCAGTCCTGCGCCCAAGCAGGTTGCGGATACCAACGTCCATACGCTCGACCTGACGACGAATGTCTGGAGCAGGTCGCCCGACATGGATCGATCGCCGCGGCCGGTTGAGGGGACCAGCCTGACCTATGATTCCGAGGCCGACGCCCTGGTCCTTGTTGGTGGGCTCGCCCTGGACAAGCAGGGGACGCCGGGGATCTCGCGCGTCTATTGCTTCGATCTCAAGCGGAAAAAGTGGGTTCGGACCAAGGAGATTCTGGACAAGAAACGACGCGATCACGTCGGCGTGTACGATCCCGATGGAAAACGCCATGTCATTTTCGGCGGTCAGTCGGTTGTCGAAGAGGGGAACTTCTACAAGCCGGGCATTCCGTTTGCGGACGCTGTCGACGTCATCGTGAAGCGAACGCAGAGCGACTGATCCGGTCCGGCGCGCCGACAGCCCGACCGCTGACTGTGGACGTCTGAATATCGCCGTGTGACATGGGTCGCCGGGGCGTTTCGCGGAACCGTGGGAGAGGGCGCGCCGCCATTCGGGGCGTCCGGTTTGTCGTGGTTGTCGCGGAGTTTGTTCGACTCGGACCCGGTCGGTTGGAACCCCCGATGTGTCGCCGCTTTTCGGCCCCAGGTCGTAGTGTCGGTGAATCAGAGAGGTAAAACCCGCAGCGGCGTTGCGCCTTCATGCGCAGTCGAATAACGCGGCAAATGGGCGCCATTCTGAAGGCGCCGACCCTATCCGCCCGATTCAATCCGCAGCGTCGGCGTTTGTCCGCCGGCCAGCGTCTCGGGGGTGTAACGCGAATTCGGGCTCGCGTGAGGAGAAGGGGCATGTCCGGTCATCTGACAGAGGTCCTCGTCGTCGAGGACGAGCCGTTTGCGCTTCGACTGGCGGTCGATGCGCTGACTGAGGCCGGATTTGATGTCCGCCCCGCCAAGTCCGCTGAGGAGGCGTTGGTGGTTCTCGCGAACTCGCCGCAACTCCGCCTCGTGGTCTGCGACTGGATACTTCCCGGCATGTCCGGGCTTGAGTTCGTTCAGCATCTGCGATCCGACGTCGACCGTCGCTCGACGTTCGTGCTTGTGTGCACCGGCAACAATGAGGCGTCGGATGTCGCGCAGGCGTATGCGGCCGGCGCGGACGACTACGTGAGCAAACCCTGGCGGCAGTCGGAACTGATCGCGCGTGTGCAGTCCGGTCAGCGGCGCATCGCGCTCGACACGACGGAGGCGCTGATCTTCTCGCTGGCGACACTCGCTGAGTCGCGGGATCCGGAAACCGGCGCCCATCTCGAACGCGTTCAGCAGTATTGTCGTGTGCTTGCCTCGGCGCTGGCGTCGTCGTCGCCGTATGCGGACCAGATGGACGGTCCGCTCGTTCACCTGATCGAGCAGACGAGCGTGCTGCACGACATTGGAAAGGTCGGCATCCCTGACGCGATTCTCCGCAAACCGGCGCGACTGACGGAGGCGGAGTTCAACGTCATGAAGACGCACACGAGCATCGGCGCCCACGCGCTGAACACGGCGCTGCGAATGTCCGAGGGCGCGCCCTTCCTGAATGTTGCGCACGAAATCGCCCTGTACCATCACGAACGATGGGACGGGAACGGCTATCCCTTCGGGCTTGCCCGCGAGGACATTCCGCTGTCGGCTCGCATCCTGGCCGTTGCCGATGTCTATGACGCGCTGCGATCGCGTCGTGTCTATAAGAAGGGGCAGGGGCATGATGAGGCGGCGGCGATCATCGCCGACGCCGCCGGAGAGCAGTTCGACCCGGTCGTCGTTGACGCATTCATCAGCAACGAACGTCGCTTCGACGCTCTGCGCGAGAGTATCTCCGACGCGTTTCCGCCGCCGCGTGGCGCGGACAGTCATCCGGCGTCGGGCATCGAGCAGGATTGCGTTGCGGAGGCCGCCGGCTAGAAGGCGCTTTGCGAACTACATCGCCGTTGCAGGGATCGGTCGATCGGCGACGGGACCCGCCGTCGGCCGATCGCCTGCTTTCCGGAGCCTCAGGTCAGTCCGGCGCTGGACTGAATCAAATCGACCAGGGCCTCGTGTCGGCGCGAGATTGCTCGTTGTGTCTTACGCCATGGCGGCCCAAGCGCGATCATCGCGATATCAACTTTCCGCGATCCGTTGAACACACTGAAGATGAGCACCTGATTCTGCACGCCGAAACCGCGGGTCACGTGGTCGAATTCCATCATCGCGTCTTCGCGGGCGTGTGTAATCCGCCAACCGGGCACACGCAATCGGCGCACATCACCTTCGATGATGACATGTCCGTCATACGACGAGACCATCGCGTATTCGTTGAAATCGGTTGTCCTGAAACCGTGAGGCGCGTCGGTTGAGGCCCACCTGACGAACAGCCCGGACTGCCGCCGAGGGTCCGCCGATCGTTCTTCGATCCTCTCAAGCAGACGGCGTTGAAGGCGACATTCACGCGGCCACGTTCCTCCGATCCAGATGGCGACCAGACCGAGGCCGGCGCACACGAATCCAAACGGGACGAGCAACATTCCAAGTGTGTCGGATACGTTCGGACAGACGCTGGGATCGGCCAGGTATACCGACAGCATCAGAACGCCGAGACCGGCGACGCCAATCAGATACGGAACCGTCGCGAGCAGGTGGGCGCCCGCCGTTGCGATTCCTGTCGGCGCCAGTGTCTCGATCGTGATGTCGTCGTCCGCGTCGCATTCGGATTCGCGATTCGTTGGCTTCACGTTTGATTTCAGGGGCGCCGACTCGTGCGCATCCGGCGTCGGGCCCGGCGTCGTGGCCGGGCTGTCGGCAAAGAGCGGCGCGATTCGCTCGGCCAGCGCGTGCGGGATCGCCATCTCCCGGATGGCCGCGAAAATCGTGTTCTGCGACCTCCCCGCATGATTGGGGCCGTAGCGCGGACGCAGGATGCTGACATAGCTCTGGCAGGGATCCAGGACGGGGCCCGACACAGGGCCGGGGCATCGAGACAACGTGACAATGGCGCAGCCTGCGCCGAGTTGCTGAATCACGGGAGGGATGAACTCAAGTTCATCGAGGTTACCCGTGCGCGCCATGTCGCGGAGATCATCGAACGCGTCGTAGGGGTAGCAGCGCATCCGCTGACGCATCCAGCGTCCGCAGGATTCGCAGAAGGGGCGGGACGCCCGTGACCAGCCGACGTAAACAAACACGCCCAGACAAAAGGCGATTTCGGCGACAATCGGCGCCCAGCCCAGCGCCAGATCGATTCCGTGGTTGTGATTGTCCAGCGGCGTCGGTCCCCGCAAGCGGATATCTTTCGTGTCGAGTGAGCGAGCGCGTGTGGCGATAAAGCCAGGCAGATCGCTGAGTCGGGCGCGCTCGGGCTGGCGAGCCCGCATGTCGAGGAAGAAGAATCCGCCCATCAGCAGCACGCCCATTGCGAGGCCGAGGATCGTCGCGATCCATCGATTCCTGCATCGGGTTGCGTCGATGGCAAGCAGAAGCAGACCGGCGAGCAGGAGCTCCACCAGCATTGATTCGATCAGGGTGAAATACCAGCCGCGCGCGAAGGTAAAGTACATTGCGTATGCGGCGCCGGATGTGGCGGCCAGCAGCAGCAACGCCGCAATGGCGAATCCGACTGGCGCGATGCGCCCCGTCGGGCTGTAGAATTGCCGGCCCCCTGCGACATGTTCGTTCATGATGACGGCCCCACGCATACGGCGAAGATCGCCGACGCGTCGAAGCATACCCGCTCATCTGTCATGCGCAAACCGTCAGCGACCTGCGCCGGTCGCCGCCCGCACGGAACTGACATTCGCATGGATCGCCCGCGCTGTATGGCGTGGCGGCGCCGAATCAGGATCGCGTGGACCGACGTCGCCGAAGCGTCGCGAAGGGCACGGCCAGCAGGCACAGTGTTGAGGGTTCCGGCGCAAATCGAATGACAGTCGCTTCGCCCGCGTCGACGATGTTGCCGGCCACGAACGCGCCCTCGCCATAGCGGAGGATGGGGATCTCCGGCGGATCCTGTGCATTGGGCGGCGCCAGCCCCCAGATTGCGATTCCGATGCGGGCGGTGATTTCCCCCAGCGCGTAGGCGCCGAGCTGCGGATCGATGGTGAATGTGATCGTGCCGAGGTCGACGTTTGAACCCGTGAAGCCATCGCTCGGAATGAATGTGGCGGCGCCAAAGTTCGACGCAATGTCGCCAGGACCGTAAACGCCCTGGCCGAATCCTGGGGTAACGACGCCGAGCGCCGGCGCGGTCAGCATCATTGAATCCACTTTCACACCGTAGTCCGCGGCCAGTCGTGTGCTGGTCCCGAGTACGACCTGGCCCGGGATATCCGCCAGCATTCGCGCCGTCACGCTGAAGGGCGCAACTTCCTTCGGATCACTCAGGAGCAGGGCCTTGCCGATCCCCTGATCGATAGCCGTCACGCTGACGTCTGAGCTGACAAGTTCAAACCAGACGCTGATATCGGCCGACGCCGGACTTGCGACACTGATCGCAAACAGCACGATGGAACACAGGATGGTTCGACAGGTCATGTGGCTTCTCTCCTTTGATGCCCGAATTTTCGTCCGGCGGAACTCGCCCTCGCAATGCGCTCATGCTAGCAAATGGCTGACGGGGACGTCAATGTTCCCGGCGCCGCCCGGGACGGGCGGGATCTCAGGGCGTCGTGCGCAGTCTCGCCCGGCGCGTCGTCAGGCGCTGAGGCCGTCGCAGGGCTCGTTCAGACGCGTTTCCAACGACCCCAGGTAGAGCGTCAGCGGTGAAGTCCGTCGAAGGAGCAATGCGATGACGCGCGTCCATGGACTCGCAATGTCGGCAAACTGAGTGATCGTGACGCGCGTGGCGTCGGCGTCGCCACGGAGCTCGACATCCCAGAGGGCGTGAAATCGTCGTCGCGCTTCGTCGAAGGACCAGACGACGCGCCGCGGCGGATCGGACTCCAGTTCGCGAACCATCTTGACGACGTCGCGACTCTGCCGCTCGCGCCAGCGCGCCCATGTCGCGCCATCATCCAGCCTCTCGACGAACTCGATGTCCGGATGCCATGTCGGCTGCGCCGCGTAGTCCGTTATCACGTCCCAGACACGCTCCGCCGAGTGTGGCAGCGTGATGGACGCCGATGTCCTGTGTTCGCGCGGAATCAAATGGCCCGAAAGCCAGACGAGGAGCAGCGCGCCGGCGGCGACTGGAATGACATACGCCGCAGAATCCACTCAGGCGCCTCCGAATCCTTCGGGGGCGGCGCCGCAGGCCACGCGCACGCGTCGGGGTTCGATGTCAAAAGACGGGTCGCAGGAACAACAGGATTCGCCGTCCACGCTGAATCCGAATTGCGGTCGCGCCGCGATTCGGACGCGACTTGCGCGGGCGACAATCACGCGGTCGCTCTCGACGCTGAGACCGCGAACGATGTCGATGCCTGCGAGCAGCGTGTCCGCCAGTGGCTGGACGGGCAGAATCAGAACGTCAAATCGACGATCGTCGAGCAGGGCGTCTGGCGTGACCTGGACTCCTCCGCCGACGTAGCGACCGTTGGCAACGATGACGCCGTGAGCGGCGACAGAAAGCGGTCGATCGTCCAGTTGCAGCTCGACGTGGTGTTCCGGTTGATCGAGGGCCTTGCTGATGGCTGTCGCCCAGTAGGTCAGTGCGCCCCAGCGCTTCTTCGAATCCGCATCCGCCGCGCCGCCGATACCGCCAAAGGCGCTGTAGGCCATGTTGAGAAAATACCGCGGCGCCGTTGGTGATTCAGCGCCGCCATTCGCCGACGGTTCGGCGCGGAGGACGCCAAGATCGACGTGACGCGCTGGACGGTTGAGGGCGATATCGAGGGCGGCGTCGAGATTGTCGAGTGGAATGTCGAGACAACGCGCGAAATCGTTGCCCGTACCCATCGGCAGGACGCCAAGCTCCGGCGGCGCCTCGGCCTCGGCGGCGAGTACGCCATTAAGGACTTCGTTAATCGTCCCGTCGCCGCCCGCAACGATGATTCGTTCGGCGCCCTCCGCCACGGCGCCCGCCGCGAGTCGTCGGGCGTCGCCCGGTTTTCGCGTGGGCTTTAACGCGCAATCGTCTCGCGCTTCGCACTGGTGGATGAACTCGGGCTGCGATCCGGCGCCGCCCGCGTTGTCGTTGTAGATGACAGTCGTTCGCATGACGCCCGTATTGTAGGAGCGCGCGAGCGCCTCGCCATCGCGCGAGGCGGCGTCGTGAACGTGTGTTTAGCGGCGGTTTATGTTCTGTTTAGTCCGCGACACGAATCACGCCGGGATTCAGCGCAACCCGTATCGAGCGACTCGCGACGGCGCTATCGGAACAGCTTCGGCGCGAATTCGATCAGGTAGTCTCGCCAGTTCAGCCAGGTGTGACCGCCCGCCGTTTCCCTGTACTGCGGTTCGAAGCCGTGCGCCTTCAGCAGTTCCACGGTCTCGCGTGACAGGTCCAGCAGAAAATCCTCCCTGCCGATGGCGAACCAGATCAGCTTCAGCCCTTTTTTCGCGTCCGCGTCATCCAGCGCCCGTTCATGCGCCGCCAGCCACTTTTGGCGCGTATCCCCTGACGCGCCGAGCTGGCGACCGATGGCGAAGACCCCGGAACTGAACACGCCGACATAGGCGAATCGGTTCATGTCCTCCAGGAACACGTTCAGCGACTGATCGCCACCCATCGAGAGTCCCGCGATGGCGCGATGGGCCCGATCCGCCCTGACGCGATAGCGACGCTCCGCCGTCGGCATGACGTCTTTCGTGAATTCGTCGATGAACGCCGTCGCGTCCGTCAGCGGTTCACCCCATTTGAAAGGTCCCTTGTGACCCATGGGCATGACGACGATCATCGGCGTTACCTTCCCGTCCGCGATCAGGTTGTCGAGGATGTCGCCGGCGCGACCGACGCTTGTCCATGCGTCGTCACAGTCGAAGGCGCCGTGCAGAAGGTAAAGAACCGGGTATGTACCGTCGCTCTTTTCGTAGCCCGGGGGCGTATAGACATGCATGCGGCGATGGCGTTTAAGGACCGATGAGTAATAGGTGATTTCCGAGACGGCGCCGTGCGGCACGTCTCTCGTGTCCATCTCGTTCGATCCCGGGACACAGACGAGGCTCCAGACTTTACCATTGGACTCCGCCGTCAGGCCACTTTTCGGGTCAACCACATTTACTTCGTCGATGTTGAACACATAGCGATAGGCGCCGGCCGCCAGAGGTCCCAGTGTCAGTTCCCAGACGCCGTCGTCGTTCCTTGTCATCGTTCTGCCGGGGCCGAGATCGGGGATGTCAGGGCCTGTGACCTTGACGTCCGTGGCCTTGGGGGCGTAAACGCGAAAGATGACGGCGCCGTCCGGCTTGACGACCGGCGAGACGACCTGCATTGCAACGGGGTTCGGTTGGGCGACGGCGGACTCCAGACTCATGACCAGCGAGGGGATCATGGCGCCGACGATCACAATCAGGGCTTTGCGCTTACGCATTCGTTTCGCCTCCAGGGGCTCATCGTCCGGGGTGCTGGATGAACAGTTGTCCGGCCAGTTCGGACACACACCATTCCTCGACGATCATAGGGCCGTCGAACCGCGTGACCAGCATCTCGTTCCATGTGACTTTGCGATGCGATGGCGGAATGCGCTTCAGCGGGGCCTTGTGCGTACCTCTGAGCGTGCGACGCCATGCGATCGTGTGACCTTTGGCTGCAAGTATGGTCACGTCAACGACGCGGAGATCGGGGATCGCCGTCCGCAGTTGCCTGAGCCAGCGCCTGATGAAGGCGTGCCCCCGATACGTCCTGCCCTCGGCATGTACGACGTAGTCCTCCGCGAAAACGTCCGGGATGGCGGCGGGGTTGTGTTTGTCGATCAGTTCGCTGTTCGCGAATCGAAGGGTCCGTTCGTGCCGCTGGGCCATGGCCGTCTCCGAATTGAATCGTGGCGTGTCATGGGTGTAGGCTACCGGTTCGGGGCGGACGAAAACAGGTGAAAACGACGGGAACCCCCGACCGGCCGCGGCGTCCAAATGGAATCGGATTGGACACCCCGTGGCCGTGGGGCCACCTGTTCCTGTACTGGAAGGATGAAATCATGCGGATGGCTGTGATCTCTCTGGTCGTTAGTGGTTTTCTGGCGTCGTCGTCAATGGCGGCGGATCAGCCGGTCCCCCACGTCAGCGTGTTCGGCACGGCGACGAAGGAAGTGACGCCGGATATGTTGCGATGGAATCTGCGCGTCTCCAATAAGGGCGGGAACCTGAAACAGGTCGCTGAGAAGCACGCGGGGCTCGTGTCCGGGTTGCTGAGGGTCCTGAAGGAAAAGGGGATCAAGGAGGAGAAGCTCCAGACGACGGACATGTGGTTTGGCGAGAACTGGGAATACCGCGACAGTTCGCGGGTCATGGATGGCTACGAGGCGACGACTGACGTCACGTTCGAGATGACGGAACTGGCGCAGTACCGCGATATGTGGATCTCCCTGGCGGGCATGGCGGGCGTGAGTATCAGTAATGTGTCCTTCGACGTGTCGAATCGCATCGAAATCCGGAACGAGACGCGGAAGTCGGCGCTCGTGGCGGCGCGTAACAAGGCGTCGGAGATGGCCCATGCGCTGGACGCCGAGATCGGAGAGCCGCTGGTGATCGAGGAAGTCGAGAACGGATTCAACGTCTGGGCCGCCGCGAGCAACGCCGTCAGTTACGACGATGGGCCCAGTGCTGATCGGGAGAGTACGCCGCTGTCGCGGGGACAGATTTCCGTGAAGGTCCGCGTTCGCGTCGAGTTTCGCCTGGTCTCAAACGGTTAACGGGGCGAGGTTCTGCGATCGTAAGTTGGCATGCCCGCCCTCAAAGGCGAGACTATCCGGGAATTGTGTCGCCCTTTCAGGGCTAAACCCGAGGAAAAAACGCTAGCCACGGGTTGCGCTCCGACCGCCATGCGGTCTCCGCTCCAACCGTGGCTAAAAGCTGACGCTCCTTCGGAGCTGTGTTGGCCTTGGAAACACCGGCGTTTACGACGGTTCTGCACATCGGAAATCCTCACTAGAATTCCCGGACAGCGTCCCCCTCAAAGGCGGGTATGAGAAGTCGAGCGCGGCGCGGACAAAGCCGAATGTTGTCCGCACGCGTCCGTCGCTCGCTGATCGTCGCACCCCGACGAGTGACGCTCCGGTCTGACCGACGTCCGGAGCGGGGAAGCGGCGTCCGGCGCCGATGCATCGGCTATAATGATCTGAAATGACCGAAAGTTGCCTGTGGTCACGGATAGAAGGAAAGGCGATCCGATGACGGTCTATTACGTGTTGTTCGTTACCGTGTGTGTCGGCGTCCTGGGCGCGGCCGTGCAGGCGGAATGCGAATACAGGAACGCCGCCCGGCGAAGACCGGCGACGCCTTCATCGACCCTGTCGGCTGACACGTTCGAGTGTTCCAATCCCTATTGCAGTAAGAAAAACGGCCCCAAGGCGAGGTTCTGTGCGGCGTGCGGCTGTGCGCTGACGAAACTCGTCGCAGGCTGACACGTCGGTTCGCGGTGTGATTCAGCGCGCTGGGATTGGCACGATCTGTGCAACTCCCGTGTGTCTTCGCAACCACCGCCCGACCTGCGAGTCTGTCATGTCCCGTTCGGATGCGCTTGTGGCGCGGGAGGTTGTTCGAGGGCATCGACAATCGCCTGCAGCCGATCCAGTTCGACATACAGCTCGTCGCGTTGTTGTCGGGCGAAACGTGCAGGGGGGGCGGATTCGATCACGTGGATCTGACGAATCGTCCGGAACAGATCCAGTTGTGCTTTGAGCAGTCGTTCGCGACGGACCATGTCAATCATGATGGGATTGACGGAGGCCATCTGGTTCAGTTGACTCTCGTTGAACCCTCTGTCGGACAGCGCCTCCCGAAATGCGCCGACGATGTCAAAGTCAATGAGCGCCTGCTGTTTCTCGATCAGTGTATCGATGACGTGAAGGAGCTTATCGGGGGTGTCGGAATATGACACGCCCCGTGGTTGATTCGACAACTTCACAAGTTGATCAATCAGTTGTTCCTGCTCTCTGAGCTGCGGCGCGAGACGCTGGTTGATCTGCTGTTCGGCCTGGCTGATGTGCTCGATTCGGGACCGCAGGTCAAGATTGCCCGCGAGCCCGTATCCCACAAGCCCCCAGAGCCCGAGCATGATGACGGACATCGTGATGTTGTAGGCCCGATTTGACCGCCCCGTCAGCCGCCAGACGAGAACTGCGACACGCCAGATGACCCACAGCACACCCAGGGGGATCAGGACCCATGCCGTTCGGTCATACTGGCCGACGATGATCGTCCGGACCATGCCCGCGATACAGAGCAGCAGAAACGGGACGACAAGGAGGTTGGACAGAACGTTCAGCTTTCGCGGCGGAGTGTCGTCGCCCGATGCGTCGAGGGCCACGTCGTAGTTGGAGGGTGAGTGCGCGCTCATCGGCGGCTCCGTTGGATCCTGTTGTGGACGATTCCGTTACCCGATGTCCGGAATACTAAGCGTCAAACGGCCCGCATGGCAAGGCAGTGGCGGAAGCGTCGAGGGGGGGCGTTCGTGCTGCGGTCCGACTGGCGCGATCCTTGCTGGGCGTCGCCGGGACTGATGGGGAAATGAAAACGGCCCCACGGCACGATGCGCCGCGGGGCCGAGCTCTTCATTCCGGAATCGCCAGGATTACTTGCGGGTGTAGACGATCTTCATGCCTTCGACCATCTTGCCGTCCTTCATGCTGGACATCGTGAAGACATGCTTGTCCTTGCTGATGATCTTCACCTCGTTCTTCATCGTGCACATTTTCGTGCCCGAGGGATCCTGGCAGTCGGGGCCCGTCCCTTCGAAGGTGAAGGTCTTCGTCGCGGCGTCGTATTCGCCGTAGGACAGGTAGAACATCGTGCTCATGCTGTCGATCCACGACGCGAAGTACTTCTTCTGGTACTTGTCGTAGCCGATGAGGCTCATGCCCGTGAACGGCATGCCCATCATGTCGCCTGCGTAATCCTGCTGGACGTAGCGCTTGTCGAGGATCCAGTGGTTGGAGGATGTCGCCTTTGACGTCATCATCTGACCGCCGCCCATGTCCACAGTGCTCTCAGCGTTCCAGTCGCCGATCATGTCCTGAAGCAGGGCGTGCTCCCTGCCGGGCGTGCCCATCTCGATCATCTTCAGCATCGCGGGATCCATCTGCGGCTGACCGGCGGCCGGCTTCTGCTCCGGCTCCTCTCCCGAGACGACCTTCGATGTGACCAGCGCCGTTACACCGACGAGCGCGATGCAACACACCAGATTCCGAAGCGCTACCGCCAGCCTCATTCGCTTCTTCATGACTGCTCCAATCGTTTGCAAAGGGATTTGGCGTGAACGCGGTTCACGCCGGAATTGTCTTATCCGCACGACGCGGAAGTTGTCCGAACATTAACCGAACCTGCCGCCTCGTGTCAAGCGGACTGGATGATCGTCTGTAACACCTTGCCGTGTCGTGTATTGAATCAACCTCGTGATTCGGCGACGCCGTATTGACCATTCGTCAGGATGGCGATGTTCGGTCTGGCTTTGCCTCCGATACTCCAAGACCCCAACGTCACACATCATGGATATCGGTCAAACCGATACGACGCGGCGAGTTTCGCTTTGTGTTCGATGAGGAGACGTGAAACGTCTTTCAGGTCTCTTGTCGCGGAAATTGCGATCTCAAGAAACGCATCCAGACTTTCCGCCGCTATCTGACGCGCTTCGTTCAGGAGATTCTGGTGTTCGCCAAGGGAATCACGAGAGGCGACAAGTTGGCTCGCCAGATCAAAAAAATCCACGCACACTCGACTTTCGTTCCCTAGCTTGACTACTACTGGAGGACATTCGGCGAATTCTGCGAACGCATCTCCGCATTTCGACTCCGAAAGTCGCTCATGTCTTTCCCTGTCTTTCACGGCGACTGGAATACCCAGTGGGACAAGATTATTGTAGTAGATCAACAGAATCGCCAATGGGTCGTTTCTGTGGATGCTGCCTTGAACGCGCTCCATCCAGACGCGGTCCAGGAGTTCACGTTCAGCCGCGTTCAGGATCTCATTCACGAGACTCTCGTCAGAACCGTTTGTCCTTCGGTAAAACCCGGCCAGCTGGATTTGCATCTCAGCGGACATTCCTCGCCGCCGCGTTCGCAATTGTCCCCGAACCCATTCCTGGAGCTGTGAAATATCCTCACCATCCTCAACTCCCGATACGCCGACATCGGGCACAATGTTGGAGGCCAGCCAATCCTTGTCATGCGCACGATCAAGGCTGGCTAACAACAGAAGGTACTTCTTGAACGCGGCTCTGCGTTGTCGAACGCTTGCCCGTTTCCACAGTTCGACCGCGTAGTTCCCAACCAGCCTCCGATCGTTTTCGTGGTCCCACTTCTCAAGCCACTCGCTAACCATGTTCTCTTCATCCGGTCGGAATTGACTGACCAGGTCGGCGAGTTTCAGCCACTCATCAACGAGGGCCTTGTACTCCGGCTCCACGTCGGTTTTCTGGGCCAGTTCTCGAATTACGCGACATGCGAACTCGCACTCCTCGTCCTGCCTAAACGCCATGAGCACTGGCGCCAGGCTGACAAACACCCGGAATCTCCCCATCGTGTCGATCGAATTCCAAACGCCCGATGGCTCGCTCTTGAATCCCATGTGGTCAAGGACCGTCCGGCTGAGTTCGGACAACTCCGCGAGCGCCGTTCGTCCTCCCTGGAGTGCATTGAATGTCATCGCCACCGCTAGGTGCGGCATCCGCGCGTGATTCCAGGCGCGGCTGGCAAGTCGGTAGCGGTACGACGCCGCGAAGTCTCGATAATCTCGGCAGGCCTTGATGCCGAGAGCGTCAGCTGCGTACCCATGTACGCCAACGAGTTTCGCGGCCTCCTGTAGCAATACCAGATGCCGCGACGCAAATCCCGTATTGGCCGGGCTTGCATCGCTCTCACGCACCATGAACCGAACGCGCCAGATCTTGCACCACGCCTCTCGACGGTAGAGTCCCAACTGCTTCCAGAGCAGGGCCAGTTCAAGGTACTCACTGTCAATCCTATCAAACCATGAGAACGGAACTAGCCCATCAGGCTGTGATTGAAGTGAGGCCGCGAGATCCTCGTCGACGAGCCGCAACAATTCGAGGCAAACCGGCCGAATACGAGCAGGAATGCGTTTTCGCTTGAACCGCACGCCGCCTTCCTCGTTCTCGGGCATGAGTTCAATTCCCGTTTCGGGAATCGCATTGGCCAAGACAACCTCTAACGCGAGCGAGCGTGACTCCAGGAGCATTGCACGATTCAGTGTCTCGCCAAGGTGTCCCGGCTGATCAAAGTCGCGCACAGCCTCGAACAACCACTTCATCCCCTCAAGCGCCTCCCGAGGATTGTTCAAGTGCATAGCGCAGCGAACCGCCATGGCCATGACGGAAAGGACCGTGACCGGATGTAGCTCGTCTTCCTTCGTGTCGATGAAGTTCTCCCAGTAACCTGGCTTTGTCCAGCTATTCAGGCTTGGTATCGCGTCTCCGATCAGGTGCGATCCGACATCCATGCCGACGATCACATTCAGCGGCAATCCTGCGTCCATTTCGAGTCTGCAATTGGCGCATTCGAAATAGAGCCCGGCCCAAATCACCCATTTGGACGCTCTTGATAACTGCGAGTCACTCTCCCCCAGCAATATCCGGCGCGCGACTCGGAGACTCTCCACATGAACTCCGGTCAATCGGAGGAACCAATCCCACCACGTGTTCGGCTCAAGGTCATAGGCCTCCGCTTCCTTTGCTTCCGGCTCGGGATGCGTGTTCTGCGCTACGGCCGCCATTGCGTCGGTCAGCTGCTCCCGACTCAATGTCACAGCCATGCTCTCCCAAACGGTGCGGTAGAGTATCTGCTCGAGTCGTCGCGCCGTGGGTTCGTTCCGTTCACGAACGAATTGACCGACATCCGCCCACGCGCGCGTGATGGACCTGGACAAAGCAGCGGCTTCCGCCAACATCGCAACTCGGAAGCACTCCTGGATCGCGCGACGCGATACTTCGAAGAAACGAAGAAGCGCCGTTTGTCCTTCACTGCTGCGAGTGAGTCGCTCGCCCCAGTCGATTTCCGCCGCCAGCTCGATGCCGACACGGAGCCATGCGTAGGAAGTTCCTTTGTTTGTTGCGCCGTGGAGCCAGTGATCTGCCCACGCGAGCTTCACAATGGAAACGACTTCTGCGGGAATACCGCCAGCGTCGTGAAGCCAGTCTAGACGAACATTGCCGCCTTCGAATAATTGCGGACTGTCTTCACGCAGTTGTCTTAACTGAGCTTCAGCCGTTTCCCTGGACAATCGGACGATATCGAAGTCCCGCGCGAGCCGCCGAAGGAGCCCCGAACCGGCTGAGCATAGTCTCTGAAGGTCGTCTTCATCGATCCGGGCGCCGTGTCTGCAATGTCCAACCCGCAACACGTCTTCGACTGTGATAACGAACTCACCTGCCGGATTCCGTCGGTCCCGCAGGCGCTGGGCGTCTTCTGTCTGTTGTCGCGCATATTGCTTCAGAAAGTCCGATCCCGGATGCATGATCTCGGTTAGGCTGGCGGATGTCGTCGCTAGTCTTTCGTCTACGCCCGCCTGAACGCACAGCGCACGACGTTCGTCAACGCCGAGCGGCTCAATCGAAAAACACGCCACATCGGAAAACGTCTGCGATGCGCCACCACGGGTTGCCGCCAGTGTGTTGAGCACGTCGCGCTCGCTGTCTATAACAATCGCGATGAGGGCGCAACGGGGCCGCAAGTCCTTCTGAACAAACGTTGTGAGCAGAACCTCTCTCGTAAAATGGTCCAGCCGGCTGAAGGAGTCGACAATGACTATCCTAGGGGCGGCTGTGAGTCGTTCCGCGCAGATGCGGATCATCTGCTCACACTCTTCGCGATGTTTGCCGTTGGTTACAAATTGTCGAATAAGGTCCGCAAGCTCCTTGCGTGCAGAGCCTCGCGTTGATCTTATCAAATAGCTCCTCAGTAGTATTGCCGCGAGATTGAGCGACGCGACCACAAATGTCGTGACTGTCAGCGTATTCGTCGGGACTGTGATCTTCCCGAGCCATACAGAGCTAACAAGGGAGGCCAGTGTCGCTAGTAGTAGGATGCCCAACGTGAGAAGCGCCTTTGACAAAACGCTTGTCGGGTCCCTGAAGACGCCGCATTGTTCGAGATGCCGAATCAAGGCGCGGGTGCAACCCAACTGTTCGATAATTCGTGGGTTTCCCCGCAGATCGAAGTCGCCGTCCTGAACGTCAAGGACGGCGTACTGGCCCCTATCGCGGGCGAGGTCCAATGCCTCCTGACAGGCGCCGGTGCATCCTTGCCCGGACGGTGTGAGAAAGACTCTCAGCCGCCACAGTGGTTTCTCACGACTTGATTCCGAGGGAGCGACCGCCCGGCCCAGCACATGAGTGAGTGATGTGGAGGTTTGTCGCTGAGCGAACGAAATCGAATCTGGTCCATACGGAGCCCGAGTTACGCGCCGAGTTTGATGGCAGGTGCGATATTGTTCGAGATCGCGGCCAGCCAGAAAGTTGGGTTTGGATTTCACTTTGCTATCCGGTTAGAGAACAACGAGCGGCGAATTGGGAACAATTTGTTAACGACATTGCACGTCGGGTGATCGTTGGAATCTCATCTTGAGTTCAATTGGCTAGTTCGATGCGGGAAGCGTACGGATTATCGGACGATATTGATCTGCGAATTAGGGTCGAGAGGCTTTCGATTAGGGATTTGGAAGACATGACTGCGGCGGGGGATTGAGCGAGTCATCGGACTCACGCGTGACGGAGTGATTCAAAATCGGTCGCAACCCAATGCCATGGCATCAAACGTCATCCGCTGACGAAAGCTGACGCCCCGAACGCTGCACAGCCCGGGCTGGAGGCGTCGGATTGGCTCTTACGCTTCGCGCGCGCCGCATCGATGCCGGAGGAAGCGTCCATCGTGATGCGCTTGACGTAGGCGACGCGATGATCATCCGGCAGGGGCATGACCTTGATCCACTCGACGACAAAATGGTCGCGATTGATGCGGAAGAGGTTGTGTTCGTCATCGTCCTCGACCAGCACAACGATGCCATCCGGTCCGCGACGAATCACGCGTCCCCGCCGAATGAAACGCGCGAACGCCTCGCCCTGATGCGAACGCTCGCCGACCAGCGGCGCCGTCCACATCGCCGTCTCGCAGAGAAACCGATCTGGATCGACAACGTCGAGCGTTGTCTGCGGGATGTCCTGCGGATTGGCGTACGTCGCGCGCTGTGACCTGGAATTGCGCTCGATGATCGTCACGCCGTCGCATTCGAATGAGACGACTTCGCGGTAACGATCGCCGTACTCGTGCGTCATCAGGCGTGAGGTCGATTTGCCCGGGAGGCAGTCGGCGATCACGCGCGCCATGATTTTCGACGTCGCGCCTTCGGGCGGAAAGGCGTCGAGGTCGATCTCGAGCCCCGTGTCCGGCGTCGCGCGCCACCAGTAATACACGCTGTCGACAACGAGATGGAGCCGCTTCGCGTTCCTGTAGGCCGACAGGACCTCGTCGGCCAGCGCCGCGGACGCGTCCGGCTGTGTCGTCGGCGTTTGAGAGTCGATCGTTGTTTCCCGGGCGTCGTCGGCGCGAGTCGATGGACCACTGTCCGAATGAGTCGAGCACGACGGCCAATTCATCGCCGCGACAATGATGGCGCAGATCGCCGAGAGTCGTCGGAGGCGATGTCCTCCTGCGTGGCGGTTCGTCATGTCGTTGCTCCGGCCTGTTGCGCTGGCGATTGTCATGTGGCCCGGATCCGCGGATCGGTCTCATTCTCGACATTGCGGCTGCCGCAAACAAGCCGAAAGACCTGCGATCCGCAATTCGCGGTCCCACGCGGCGTGTAGGACGCGACCACGTGGCGCAATTCGTCGTTCCAGCGATGCAGCGTGGGCGCCTCCCGCCGGTTCGCCGGGGCCGTTGACGGTCGACGTCGGCGGGCGATTCCCGCTGACCTGTGATGAATCGAGATTGCAGTCGAACGGCGCCCATCCTGCAGACTCGACGTTATCGAGATAGTCGAATTGTCGAGCGGGGATGGGCGGGAAATCGTCAGGGGTGTTCACGCGAACCGGGGGCCAACACGCGAGCGATCGACAATCGCGGCTATTGGCGGAATTCGCGTGGCGGGCCTGCGTCGGCCGCCAGGATGCGCTCTATCTCGGCGGCGGACATGCCGCGATGCACCATCGCGCTTTTCAACTCGTTGTCAGAGCGCATCTTCTGGGCTTTGAGCCAAAAGGTCCCAATGATGCCCGCGATGGGGATCATGCACCCGAAAACGCACCCCAGAACGATGGCGATCTGCGGCATTTCAAACATGTGTCGCCAGGCTTCATCAGCGAGCATTCACGATCCTCCAACAGCCAAAAAAGTCACGCATGGCCAGGCGAGTGGTCCGCCTGTGGGCCTCACTTGTAGCTGTATTCTGAGCCCGCGTGCGAATATTTGGGCCAATCTCACATTTCCGGGGGAAATCTTGTGGGACTCGTGGCGCCAACGCATGCGACCTGTGCGGACGACCGACGTGGACCGGCGGCGAATTGAGCAGAGTCGGGTGGGCGCGGCCCGCAGGTTCGCCGGGGCCGTTGACAGGGTGGCCCATTGCTTCAGCCAATAGTATCTACACAACTACGCGTCGTCGTAATTGTGCTTTTTGTGGGTTGGATTAGAGGGTAGTAGGCCGGGGATGGCTTTCTTGAGCATTGTTCGAAGCTGCGCTGGCGTGT
>Ga0116152_10000361_pt1 | contig 37167 bp, 35 predicted proteins | sample AD_UKC119_MetaG_FD_89894 | JGI IMG/M metagenome (GOLD analysis project Ga0116152, IMG submission 89894) | Active sludge microbial communities of municipal wastewater-treating anaerobic digesters from Hong Kong - AD_UKC119_MetaG | ecosystem: Engineered > Bioreactor > Anaerobic > Digestate... | reverse complement strand
GGGCGATCCGATTAACGACATCGTTTTTGTTTCGGCCAACGATGGTTTCGCCATCACTGGTGGAGGAGCTCTTATGAAAACAACAGATGCCGGAACAACATGGACAATGGAAGGTTGCATTGCTCAGGGCTATCTCACCGATCTGCATTTCGGCGACGCTACACATGGCTTTGCATGCGGTTCTAAGGGTGTATTTGTGCGAACTGTCGATGGCGGCAACACCTGGAATGTAATCAACACTACATTCAACAGCGTTGATTTTTCTGGCATCTGGTTTCTGAATAATACTACCGGATTTATCATTGCCGACTACGGTGTAATGATAAAAACAACAGATGGCGGCGACACCTGGACCGCTGTGAGCACCGGCTCGACAGAAACTTTTACCGACATCTATTTTCCTTCAGCAACCACCGGATATGTTTCTACTGAAGATGGTTATTTTATGAAAACCACTGATGGTGGTGCCACCTGGACAGAGCTTGATACCTATCAGGCCGAAACATTCAAATGTGTTTGGTTTACGGATGAAAATACAGGATGGATGGCCGGAAACTGGGGTGCCATTTATAAAACTACCAACGGCGGCACCAGTTGGACCAGTCAATCGGTTGCTACTCATGATTATTTCAACGCCATTTGTTTTGTGGATGCCTCGACGGGTTATTTGTGTGCCGACGGAACTGTTTTTAAAACCACCAATGGTGGTACAACATGGACACAGTGCTATAATCCGAATTATGATTATTTGTATTCCATTTATGCCGATGCATCAGGACGCGTGTTTGCCGGAAACGAACGTGGTCGGCTGTATCGCTCTGTTGATGCCGGAAACACGTGGGCTGATCTGACCACCGATCTTATGACTCCATCGGTAAGACTGAATGCTGTTGCGTTTTTCAACGATCAGACCGGCATTGTGGCAGGCTCGAATGGTGTTTTGTTCAGAACCGAAAACGCAGGTCTTGCCTGGGACAGCATTCCTGCCGGAACTTTTCAGGAAATTTATGATTTTGAGTTGGTGAGCAATACCGAGGCCTATGCAAGTGCAGGTGCCGGAACAATTCTGCACACGTCCGATGCCGGCGAAACCTGGACATCCATTGTTTCCGGAACAACCAATACTCTATACGGCATAAAAAAAATAAACGCTTCATTTGCTGTAGCATGTGGATGGGCTGGCACGGTTCTTACCAGCGCCGATGGCGGATCAACGTGGACCAGCATCAGCACCGGGTTTACAACAGGATTGTACGATATTGATTTTTATAATGGCAGCACAGGACTTTGTGTTGGACAAAGCGGAAAAATTTACCGGAGTACCGATGGCGGACAAACCTGGGCTGCAATTACATCCGGTACCAGTCAATACCTGAATGCAGTGTGCTTTGTTGACAGTTTGCATGTGGTTGCCGGCACCAATACCCAGGGATTGCTCTATTCATCCGATGGAGGTCTTACCTGGTCAGATCCTGCCACAAACGTGGATATGGGCATTACGCAATTGTATTGTCCTTCGGCTGATACTGTGTTTGCTTGTGGCATGGATGGCTTGATGGCCTTTTCCACCGACATGGGACTCAACTGGACGGGCATGGATCGTATGACCTACTGGCTGCTGAATGATATTTCAAAAACGCCTTCCGGGAAAATGTTTGCAGTTGGTTACAACAGCACTATTCTATTTCGTGGTCAGCTGCAAAGTGTCGGATTTGAAAACTTTGTTGAAAAGGCCGATCTTTCATTGCATGTTTATCCGAATCCGGCCGATGATTGTATTTATATTGAAAACGGGCATCAGCAGTGGTATATGATTTTTGATGAGCAGGGACGAATGATTCAGTCGGGGTATGCATCAGAGAATTCAATTGATATTCGTTCGCTGGCGCCGGGAAATTATTTTATTCAATGTTCGTCGTCTGAGTCTGTGCAAACCGGGCGTTTTATAAAGAAGTGATTTGGTTCTTTCAATTTCCGACCGGAGTCTTTTGTGCAAGCAGAAGATTCCGGTTTTTATTTTCCGGCCTGTTAAATTTGTGCGTTGGTTTTACAATTATGTTATATTTGCCAGTTAGTTGCCTTTTTATATATGACAAATCTGACAAAGAGGATTGTTTTTGCAGTATGGTTGACAATCATATTTTCGTTGGCCGGTATTGGACAGAATGATGCTGTACTTGATTCATTACTTGAACAGGCCGCCGGAGAGCGTCGTAATGGGGCTTATGACAAAGCGCTGAATCTAGATTTCACAGTTCTTGCCTTGGCAAAAAATATGGGTAATGACGCCATGCTTGCTGCAGCCAATAATGGAATAGCAACAGATTATATGCGCATTGGTGATCTGAAAAAATCCCGGATCTATTATGAACAAGCTTTGGAAATATACAGACATTTGCGCGACACTATCAATATTGGTGATCAGTATTATAAACTGGGGTCGCTCGATGTTGATGAGGGGAAAATGGATTTTGCCCGTGAGAAGTATAGCTTGTCCGTGGCTGTTTTCAGGAAAAAAAATTATTATCCGGGCCTGGCTGATGTTTACAATGGTTATGCAGCTATTTTTTATATTCAACAAAACCTGGATTCTGTAGCATGGTATGCAGAGCAATCGCTGAAATATTACAGACTTGCAGGAAATACGGATGCCGAATCTTTTATGTACATCAATCTGGGTGCACTTTTCAATGCACAGAAGGATCATCCTAAGGCCATTCAATATGTCAGGCGTGGAATTCAGCTTGCCGATAGCAGCGGGCTTATGAATCAAATGCGTCAGGGATATCGCAATCTGAGTGAAACCTATGCCATGTTAGGTGACTGGAAACAGGCCTATGATAACCAGTTGTTGTATGTCAGGTACAATGATTCCATTTTCAACCAGCAGAAAAACGAAGCTATGGTGAAGTACGAAGCCCTTTACCAGACATCGGAAAAAGAGCGCAAGATACAGGAACAAAATGCTGATTTGCTTTCAAAGGAAAACAGAATCAAATCAATTCAAAATACAAGAAACATTCTTATTCTTCTTTTTATTGTTGCACTGATTGTCGCTTTATTTTTCGTTTACAGGTATATTACACGTAAAAAAATCAATCGCTTGCTGGATGAAAAGAACAAGCAGCTCGAAGAAATCAATGCATTCAAAGACCGCATCTTTGCTATTATTTCGCACGACCTGCGTTCGCCTGTAACATCTTTCAGCCGAATTACTTCTGCGCTTAATACAGCCATTGATCAACTTCCACCAAAGGAAATTAAAAAATATCTCAACGACATCGAGGTCTCTGCCATTGAATTGCAAAATATGTTGCGTGGTTTGCTTCATTGGTCTCTCACACAGCAAAGCGGTGCCAATGTGCAGACTCAGGCGGTTCTTCTTTCTGAATGCATTCAGGATGTTGTCGCCGATTGTCGGGGAGCTTTCAGCGAAAAGCAAATCAGTCTTGAAACTGAAATCCCTGACAGTTTGACTGTACTGAGTGATAAGGGCTTATTGCATATTGTTTTGCGCAATGTGTTGTCGAATGCTGTGAAATTCAGTGATACAGGCGACCGGATAGTTATCAGGGTGACAGAAAGTGATGGAAAATGTTTTATTGATGTTTGTGACAATGGTCCGGGAGTACCGGACGAAGTTGCCTCGCGTTTATTTGGGACAATGGCTTCCGATGCGCCCTCACGTGGTGGTGGCTTTGGTTTGTTTATCTCTGCTGAGTTGCTGAAAAAAATGAATGGCAGCATTTGTTTGGCTGCGACATCGGCTGATGGAAGTGTATTTCGTATTGTTTTACCCATTGCCAACCTTGTGTAATATGAAAACAAGAATTGCCATTGCCGATGACCACACCATTGTGCGAGATGGTATCCGCCTTATGTGTTTGACCGATGATGCATTGGAACTTGTTTTTGAATCGGCAACAGTAAATGGGTTTGTGAAATTGATGGAAAAAAACTCATTTGATGTCGCTGTCATTGATATTCAATTCCCGGATGGTTCTGGTATTGATTTGGCGAAAACAATTCTTCTCAAATTTCCCGACGCCCGATTGCTTGTTTTTTCAGGTATGATGGATGAAGAAACTATTTTAAAAGCCATCTCAACCGGCGTTTCGGGCTATGTTTCGAAAGATGCATCTATGGCCGAACTGAGAACTGCTATTTCAACTGTTGCATCTTTTGAACAGTTTTTTAGTATGAGTGTTGGACAGATTCTTTATAAAAGCTATGTGAAAAAGCAACAGCAGGGACTATCTGAAACCATCCCTGATGCTGTATTGAGTGATCGCGAAACCGAAGTACTGAAGGGCTTTGCCGAAGGGCTCAGTTATAAGGAGATTGCCGAAAAACTTTTTATTAGTCCACGAACAGTCGAAACGCATAAAGAAAACATCATGAAAAAACTCGGTCTGCATTCGTTGGCCGACATGATTCGTTATGCGATAAAAGAAAAAATAATTACTCTTTGAACCAAGCGTGTATTATCTTTTAAAACTCCATTCTTTTTTTGAATTTAGATCCAGAATTCCGGGTTTTTCGGAGCGTACTTTTGTCATTATGCATTTGGCCGGCATGGCTCCGTTGAATTTCTCAAAATAATATTTACTAAGCGACGGAGCCAGCATCAGATCGGTCTGTGGAAGATTCTCAACTGCCGGTGGCATTTTTCGTTCGTTCCAGTTGAGCATACGGAGCTGGTTCCATCCGATAAAATTTTCATGACGAAAAACCATTTTGTCATTGAACATTTCACCGGCAGTGATTGTTTGTAAGGAATTTCTTTCTGCAAATCTGTTCAGGCGTTTTCTCAGGTAATCCGACATGGGAAAGGAGTCTGAAGGCAGTACGAGATATAGTGCTTTATCCTGCTTGATTCCAATTACATATTCATTGCCGTCTTTAAGAAAAAACGCTTCCTGTTGCTTTTTAAAATTTGTTTTAAAATTCCATTCAAATAAAGAAGCAATGATTGCAAGTGCAAGAATGGGATAAAGTGTTTTGATTTTTTTCCGATAGAACATGATGTAGAAAAGAGCAATGATTAAGGCCAATAAAATGGCTGGCCATGCAGACAGGTAAATGTTGCTCATGACAGATCCGGGCAATGATTCAATAGTGATAACAATAAAATTCATTGCTTTTGTCAGCCAGATGGTTCCAAAAGCAACGGCAGTATTGACTAATGGAATCCATGAGAGCAATACGGCTGCCATCCCTGCATACAGAACCAGACTCGATAGTGGAACAACAATAAGATTTGATATTAAGAAATAAACCGGAAATTGTCCGAAATAATACAGGATAAATGGGAGTGTGATTAGTTGTGCTGCTATCGAAACGCAGGCCAGTTGCCATATTTTATCGAGCCACTTGTTTTGGATGTGCCATAGATTATACAGCGGTCGTTGAAATAACAGAATTCCGAGAACGGCCACAAAAGAAAGCTGGAAGCCGATTTCTCCAAGACTGCCCGGATTGAAGGCAAGCAGTAAAAATGCTGCCGCCGCCAAACTATTGTAGGGGCTGATATTGCGTTGCAATGCTGTGCCAAAAACCACAAAGCTGATCATTACAGCAGAGCGGAGCACCGAGGCCGAAAGTCCGGTGAGAAATGCATAGAACCAGATGAGCGAAAGGACGAGTAAAACACTTAACCACTTTCTTTTTTTGAACCATCCGAAAAGGCCTACAAATGCGGTAATCATGATATAAATTACGCCGACATGTAATCCTGAAACCGACATGATATGTATGACCCCGGCCTTGCTGTAGGCGTTCATCATGTCGGCACTGATGTCGGCTCTGTAACCTGTTAGCATGGCTGCCACAACGCTTGATTCATCATTGTCTCCAAGTTGATTCTGAAGAATTTTCACCATTTTGTCGCGTACTGAAAGTGCAAATGTCATGATTACATTTCCTTGTTTTTTTTCCAGAATGGTGTAATGGTCGTCGCGGATATATGTCTGATGAAAAATATTTTTGTCGGCAAGATACTTTTTGTAATTGAAATCGGAATTAAATAGGGGGTTTTGAACTGTGTTCAGATAACACTTCACCGCTATGATGTCTCCGTATGAAAGAACAGGCGTGGTATCAGGATTTGAAATGTATAACAATATTTTGCCGCTGCAACGGATCCAACCCGAATCGGTTTTCACAGCAAGTGAAGTTGCTGTGGTTTTCATGTTGTTGTTTTTCTGCTCTACGGTATTGTCTATTTTGAGTATGAGTTCTGCGGCCTGATTTTCCGGTAGTTTGCCGATGAAGTCACTTTTGTTTCTATGATCGCTGTAGTGTGCATTCAGCCATCCAAAAGCAAGAATACAGCATATTATCAGGGCTCCCTGAATCGTTCTTGTTTTATACGTGTTTAATGATTTGAAAACAAAAAACCATGCTGCCAATCCTGTTATCAGCGCCAGAAATACAGGCAATATCCATGAATGTGCAACATCAGCCCATCCACTTCGGTAAATAAGCAAACCGGCAATAAATGGAATCAATATCCTGACAAAGGGTGCTTTGGACCAGGAATTCATAATTAATTATTCTGTATTTGACAATGAATCAATGGTTGTAATTTCGGTACCAAGATAGTAAAACTTCAGAATATCGATATATGAAAAACCTTGTTTGGCCATGTTTATGGCGCCTTCCTGGCTCATCCCAACTCCATGCCCGAATCCTTTCCCGGTAATGATGATATTGTTACCATCTTCTTTAATATTGAAAAAAGTTGAACGCAGTTTCAGATCGTCGCGGATTTTGCGCAATCCGATATTTCCTGTGAGAAATACCTGTCGGTGGATTTGTGTGAAATGGGTTACTTTAACAACTGCGGCTGGATCGTTTACAGGATAATTAAAATTGCGTTGCAAATAATCAAGCCATTCGTTGCGCGTCATGGTTTTTTGCCAGCTGTAGCTTGTCTGACCAATGCTGTACGGGTCTTCAACGGAGCGTAAATATGGCAAGGGCCGACCCCATACATCCTCTGAGTTGCAGGTTTGTCCACCCGAATTGGAATGAAAAACCGCAATGATAGGTTGCTTTGACAAGGTGTCAATAATAATTTCACCAGCTGTTTTCGAAGTGGCCATCATAATTTCTGTATTGGCACAGCGGCCTTTATACACCTGACAACAGGTCTGGTCACACATCTGATATCCGTCTGCAGCATGTTTGGTTATGTTTTTCAATGTATATGTGCGGGCTGCAACGGCCTGAACCTTATAAAATTCGCTGTTTTTTGCAATCCCTGCCTCGGATTGAACAACGCCGGCAACATAGTGTTCAAGCTCTACTTCATTAAACAGCCACATAGTTTTATCTACCCGCAGCGAAATGCTCAAATCATCGTCGTAGAGCCGGATTGATTTACCTGCTTTTAGTTGAAAAATATTCAGAAATCCAACACCCCGTAATTTGAAATGTTTACTGCAAAAAATTGTGTCGGTTTTGGTAAGTATAACCAGGTCGTAGTGCAAAGGGGCAATATGAAGTGAATCTCCTTTGTTGAATAGTTTCACTGTTTGGCCTGCTGTGTCCTGTAACTGATAGGTTCCCGAAAAAATGACAATGTCGGTTGAATGTATGGTTTTATCAGCGTGGATGCGAACTTTTACATCCTGTTGTGCCACTGATAACTGGGCATACAGCATTGTGATACAAAATGACAACAGGATTTTAATGTTCATGTCAGTTGCTGCAAATTTTGATAATCTGTTTGGCCACTCGCTCCGATGCTCCTTTTCCGCCAAGTCTGGCATACAGCAAATCGTATTCCGAAAGCATCCGTGTTCGTTCTTCGCCAGGCGCAGCAAGTTTTTCCATTTCATTAACCATGTTATCTTTATTCAAGTCGCGCTGAATCAGTTCGCGGCAAACTTCTTTACCTGCGATCAGATTTACCAGCGAAATGAATTGGATGTTTTTCCCTACCAATCTTTTTGCAATCATGTATGAAATTGCATTGGCTTTATAGCAGACTACAAGCGGAACACGGAACAAAGCCGTTTCAAGGGTGGCAGTACCACTCGTTACAAAGGCACACCGGGCCTTTGTAAGCAATGCATAGGTCTGATCTGTTATTATTTCAATGTTACGCCCCTCAGTGTTGTATAGCTCGCTTGGTAAAAGACTGACTGCCCCGATTATAATACGGTGTGTCGATGAAAATGCATCTGAAGCTTCGAGCATGAGTGGCAGCATTTTTTTCAGTTCCTGTTTGCGACTCCCCGGAAGCAGCGCCAGTATTGGCTTTTCAGAATCATTCCAATCTGTTTGTGTATTATTGTTTTTGAAATCTTCGACTGCATCGATCAGCGGATGACCTTCGTAGCGTACATTCATTCCGTGGTTTGAATAAAATTCCTTTTCGAATGGAAGAATGGTGAACATTTCATTGACTGTGCGACGGATTATTTTTACACGTGATTTTTTCCAGGCCCAGACTTGAGGCGAAATGTAATAAATGACTTTGATTTTTTTTTCGTGCGCCCATTTTGCCATGCGCAGATTGAATCCCGGATAGTCAATCAGAATAAGCGCATCGGGTTTAAATTCTGACACCTGAGCTTTGCATAATCTGAAATTGCGCATGATGGTGCGCAGATTTATCAGCACTTCTACAAAGCCCATGAATGCCAGTTCCCGGATGTGTTTCTTGACATCGGCACCTTGCTGAATCATCCGATCGCCTCCCCAGGCCTTGATTTCGGCATTAGTGTCATTCAGCTTGAGATGCTTAATAAGATTAGAACCATGCAGATCGCCGGAAGCTTCACCGGCTATGACAAAATATTTCATGCCGACCAGTTGAAATAAAAATAAACCATGGCCATGAGAAAAGTGATGAGCAGGATCCCTTTTCCTGTTTTGTCGGCCTTGAGTTTAACCAGATAATATCTGAACGGAATCAGGTTGGCGCATATTGATAGCAACTGGTCAGTGCTTTTTTGAAACAAGTCTCCGGTGCTTCCTGCAAAAATCAGGGTAATGCCCTGAATTATAAACCATGTTAAAACCGGCAACACGATTGCAATTCCAAGTCCAAGCAAGAAATTGTCTCTTCGAAAAAATTCTTTCATAATCCCTGAAATTGATTTCTGGTAATATCGAGAATGGTGTGAGCGGTAAGGTCAATGGTAACCGGAACGATGCTGATGAATCCTTGTTTCAATGCGTTTTCATCAGTGTCTTCCTGTACTTCCGGAATAATAAAATCTCCTTTGAGCCAGTAATATGGTTGATGATGCACATCGAGACGTGAATCAAATTCTTCGTTCCAGTAACCGATGCTTTGTTTGCAGACTTTCACACCTGCAGGTTTATCGGTGTCCGGAAAATTGACGTTGATGCAGGTCCCCGCAGGAAGTCCGTTCTTCATCAGTCGTGCACTTATTTCCTGAACATATGATTCCATGAAACTGAAATCGATTTTCGGATTTGGATTACACATTGAAAATCCTGCTGAGGGAATATTCTGCATGGCGCCTTCGATGGCCGCAGCCATGGTTCCACTGTACAGTACATTGATGGAATGATTGCCTCCGTGATTGATTCCACTGACAATCAGATCGGGTTTTTGTTTCAGAATCTGATTAAGGCCCAGTTTCACGCAGTCGGCTGGTGTGCCTGTAGTGGTGTATCTTTCAACATCTCCGTCGTTTGGCAAATGTTTTATCCGCAGTGGGTTTTTGATCGTTACTGCATGTCCCATACCCGACATCCCGGTTTCGGGTGCCACAATCACAAGCTTTCCAAGAGGCCGTAGAAAAGAAATGAGGAATTTAATTCCCGCTGCGTCTATTCCGTCGTCGTTTGTAATTAAAATCGTTTTATTCATACAGGTTTAGTCCACTTCACTCAGGTTTTTTTCAAGCTCCTTCAATGCTTTATTCTGGTCTTCGAGATTCTGATTGCCATTCACAATGTCCGATTTGTTTTTTTCGATGTCTTTTTCGGCATCTTCAATTCTTTTTTTGTAATCTTCGATATCTTTTGCAAGTTTTTCATTGTCTTTGGTAAGACCTTCAATATCTTTTGTTGTCTTGGCAATTACATCTTTTTGTTCGTCAATTTTTTTCTGAACAGCGCATTTGGTTTGTTCAACAGCAAAGTCGTAAATCATTTTTTCTGCAATCTTGTAACCCGAAGCATGTTCTTTGGAATTCAGATAGGCGCCACCCAGATTGAATGCGACTTTGAAAATAACATGGCCTCCCTTTTCTTCAATCACTGAGTAAATATCAATCGTATTTGGCGATATTGATGGCAATGTTGCGTCGTCAACAAACATTTCTTTTTTTCCGGAAACTTTTCCGCCGGTATCTTTCATTTTATCTTTCCATGCCTTGGCAACATCATCTTCACTGGCGCCGGTAATGGTCACTACCAGACAATTGTTTTTTCCGTCGCCGATTTTTTCAATGCTTTCGCTGACCTTTGTTTTTTGTGCCTGTGCAGGGAATAAAATGACTGCAGCAGTTAAAATCAATAAGAATCGTTTCATAATGACTATTTTTTTGTAAAAGTACAAATTTCGCCTGAAATGAGAAAATGAGCTGTATCCTTTTGCATTTTTCCGCACATCTTTTAACTTATTCTGTTACACGTTACATGTTACGCGTTACGCGTTACGATCGTTACAGACGTTACATTTCAGCTTTCAGTCATCAGTTTTCAGCACTGAGAAGAAGCATTGAACTTCATTTGGCGATGATCGCGTGAAACGCGATAAATGCGAAATTGTGATTATTTGGCAATCAAAATTCGCATAATCGCATAGACGCCCCATCGCCAAATTCAGAGCGAGTAAGAATCTTAGCCATGCCCCATGTTCTATGCGTTGTGCATTGTGCGTTGAGCTGCAAGCCGCATGCTTTTGTATATTTGTAGAAAATTATTCCGATGGCACTGATCAAAAAAGTGAAAGGCATATTACCTGAATTCGGCACTGATTGCGTGATTGCTGAAAATGCGACCATCACGGGCGATGTAGTCATGGGCGACCACTGCAGTGTATGGTTCAATGCAGTCATCCGCGGCGATGTGCATTCAATCCGCATTGGCAATAATGTAAATATCCAGGATAATGTGGTTGTTCACTGTACCTATCAGAAATGTCCGGTCTCGATCGGAAACAACGTCTCCATTGCACATGGCGCGATAGTTCATGGCTGCACGATTCACGACAATGTCCTGATTGGAATGGGTTCCATCGTAATGGATGATGTTGTTGTGGAAAGCAACTGCATCATTGCGGCCGGAGCGGTTGTTACCAAGGGAACCCGCATTGAAAGCGGCTCTGTGTATGCCGGCATGCCGGCAAAAAAAATCAAATCAATTGATAAGTCGCTCCTCGAAGGTGAAGTGAAGCGGATTTCGGACAACTACATGATGTATGCCGGCTGGTATGATGAAGGGCTGTAGATTTTAGAATATCGAACGGTGATTTTTGATTTAAGATCTGAATTGGGATTTGGGATGTGATTTTTAGATTTACTTGAATTCTTTTTTGAGTCGAAATATTAGACAGAGATATCGAAACGACAATAAAGATTTTGTATTGCAACCACCGATTCCGTGTCCGCTCCTTTTCGCAAATTAATATCATGTACCGCCTGCAGCGGGATAAACTCCCGACAGAATGTTGTGTGTTTCCCGACATTCTACCGTCAGCAGTTGTGGCTTGAGTCTCAGTATTGCTGACGTGGAATCGTCGGGAATATTTTTCAATATCTCCGAGGTCTGTGAAAATATCGGCATTCAGTTTATTTCGTGGAGTTGACCTGTATGTATTGTTCTGTAAGTCTTCATACTGATGTCGTCGGGTATTGCTCTGGATTCTAAATTTCAAAGACAGCAAGTTTTGAGCAATCACTCCACCAACACTCCCATCCCACCTCTCAAATCCTCAATCTACAAAGAATTTCCCCGGACGTCATTTCCATTTTCGAAAACGCAAACCACTTCTTCCCTAAATCCTTCAGCGAAGCACCGAAATGATAAACAACTTCATCAATAATAAGAAAGCGGTCGTGCGATTTTGAAAATACCAGCAAATCAATGGGTGCATATTGTTGGTTGTGTTTCTGCAAATCGAGTTTCAATTGTTTTGTAATTTGCGAAGAATAAATAATAGCGGAAACATTCTTTTTTCGCTTGGAAAGTAATGTCAGAACAGTTTCATCAACATAATTGTCAATCAGAACAATGCTCTGTTTTGCCGATTTTATCAGTTCAGACACAAAAGTGTATGCATCGAAAATTTGTCCGTCGAAAAAAATGCCTTCATTTGGAATCGTTTTTTTGCCTTCCAAAGCCTTAAAAACCTGCTCAAATTTTCGATCGGTTTCATGTTGCTTCGTCTCTATTTTATTAAAACGATGCTCGATCAATGAATTGTTTAATACCAACTGCCTCATTTTGATAAAAGCATTGATAATTTGAATGCTGACTGAAATGGCCACCTCGCTGTTTAGAATAGCCGACAGCATGGCGACTCCCTGCTCAGTAAAAACATAAGGAATTGTTCTGCGTTTTGCGGTCGCATTTTGCGACCACAAAGTTTCATTGGGTTTTGCGGTCGCATTTTGCGACTTCAAATTTTCCCATTCATCTGGCGAAAGCTGAAACATGAAATTCTCCGGAAACCTTTTTATGTTTCGCTTTACCTGCTCATTGAGTCGTTTTGTTTCAACACCAAATAGATCAGACAAATGAAAGTCTAACATTACCTGAACACCGCGAATGCTGAAAATTCTATCTTCAGGCGCTGTTTGCTGTTTGATAATACTTTTGCTCATATAAGAATTTGAGTGAATGAAGAATATCCTTTTTCCCGCTTGGAAAGGATGGCATTAAGATTAAATATTCTATTTCTCTTTTCACTTCCCTTCCTGCTTCAATTTGAACTGTTGCATTTTTTGCAACAGTTGCCTCCATGGAAAGTTCTCCTTCTTTGTAAACATTTCGTAAGTGCCTTGAAATGACTGATTTATCCCTTTCAAAAAGTTGCGCAATTTGATTAAGAGACAACCATACCGTATCCTCATCAACCCTCACTTCAATATGTGAAGCAAGCTCATTGGGCTGGTATATAATGATTTCGTTTTTCATGACTGAAAATTATTCTCTCTTCCTACTTTAAAGGCGTCAAAAAGAGAATTTAAAATTACTATTATTTTTGATAAGTACTTTTATTTTACCTTCCCCAAACACCTTAATATTTCTTTCCGATCGCCGTGCCACCAGTGCAGGCCGCTGCCTTCGCAGATTGAGTAATCCTTGCATTCGGCGCATTGTCCGGTTTTGGTCCAACTGCGGTTACGCATGATTTCGAAGCGGTTGTTCCAGACATCAAAAAAATCATCTTTATAAATGTTGCCTTGTGCCAGACTGCGGTCCACATTCGGGCAGGCCGAAATGCTGCCGTCGGCCAGAACGGAGGCGATGTGTATGCCTGCCCGGCAAAAGAAAAATCCGTCGCGCACTTTCTCTTCATATCTGCCCACCCAGGCCTCGCAGCTGAACGATGTTTTCATGCGTTTTTCCTTACGCTTCTCAATAATGAATTCCATCAGAAATTTCAATTGTTCATCGGTGAGCGAAAGGTCTTTGTCGTTTGCTGCGCGCCCGATTGGCGTTATGGTAAACAGGCGCCATGACTTGATCCCGGTCTGCAACAGTGTATGATGAATTTCATCGAGTTCGCTGATATTTCTCTGGTTTACACAAGTGACCACATTTGCGTTTAACCGTGGACTTGACGAAATGAGTTCAATGGCATTCAGTGCTGCATCGTAGCTGTATTGCGAATTACGCATCCATTCATGTGTTGCAGCCATGCCGTCAAGACTGATGGTGACTGATCCCATGCCGGCATTCAGCAGTTTGTTGTGAATGTTATTATTGTACAGAACGCCGTTTGAGACAATGCCCCAGCGGAATCCGTTTTGTCTGAGCTGCATGCCGCACTCTGCAAGATCGTTCCGGAGCAGCGGTTCACCGCCTGTCATGATTACAATGATGGAGTCTTTTTTATATTGTTTTTGCAGAGGTTTGATTGCATTCAAAAAATCGGAGAAAGGCATATCGGGCAACTGGCTGCTGACACTGCAATCGCTTCCGCAATGGCGGCAGTTGAGATTGCATCTAAGGGTGCATTCCCAGAACAAATAGGATAATTCATGCAGGGCAGCTTCGTTGTGTCGGAAGCGAAGATGATTTCTTTGTTTGAATTTTTTGAACAATTGACTGCGTCTTAGTTTGCCGATGTCATGCGAATGACGATGCCATTTTCAGGAATGCTGCTCAGAACGGTATCCTGTTCCAGAAAAAAGCCGTTTGCAGCTGTATCAGCATCAGAAAACAGCAAATGGTATTGTGTGGCCGATGGCACAAAGAAGCTGAAAGCGCCGCTTGAGTCGGATAAGGCGAACTGACTGTCGCTGTTCACAATCACTTTAATACCGGAAACAGGTTGGTTGGTGGTGTCAGAAAGAATGGTTCCTTTAACGAGTACATCATCGAATTGATCCTGAGGCGCACCATAACAGGCCTGAAAAACAAACAATGCTGTCGAGAAGCTCAGGAATCCGAAAAGTTTGCGGCGAAAATTTTTGAACCAGCTGGTCATGGCGGGTAGAATTAATTTGTTAGTATAACCAGAAGTAAAATTACAAAATAGTTTGAATTGTTGCTTGTTTTAATAAAACAGTATCTGCGTTTTGGCAAAAACCACGGCCTGTTTATCCAATAAAACATTGAATTCATGGGGGATTGCCAGTAAGCCGATATTTTTATCAACAAACTTGTCTGCTATGAAAATTTGTGTAAATTTGCCCTCAACATCTATTGTATTATGGCTGAAATGACAACAGGAAAAATTGCCCAGATTATCGGACCGGTAATCGATGTGGTTTTCGAACGTGAAGAAGATCTTCCGAATATTTACAATGCGCTTACGGTTGAACGTGAAAATGGCGAAACGCTGGTGCTTGAATGTCAGCAGGACATTGGAGAAAATACAGTACGCGCCATTGCTATGGATGCTACCGATGGCTTGTCGCGCGGAATGCAAGTAGTGAATACCGGAAAGCCCATTGCAATGCCCGTTGGAGATCAGATCAACGGTCGTCTTTTCAACGTGATTGGTGAACCGATTGATGGTTTGCCAGCGGTAAACAGAGATAAAACGTATGAAATTCACCGTGAACCACCGAAATTTGAAAATCTCAGTACTGCATCCGAGGTTTTATACACCGGAATTAAGGTCATTGACCTGATTGAACCTTACTCAAAAGGAGGAAAAATTGGTCTTTTTGGTGGTGCCGGCGTAGGTAAAACAGTCATTATTCAGGAACTTATTAATAATATTGCCAAGCAGTACAGCGGTTTTTCGGTATTTGCCGGAGTGGGTGAGCGTACCCGTGAAGGTAATGACCTGTTGCGTGAAATGATCGAAGCTGGTCTTGTCAATTATGGTGACGAATTCAAGCACAGCATGGAACAGGGCGGCTGGGATCTGTCGAAAGTGGATGTTGAAAAATTGAAGAGCAGCTTGCTGTCTATGGTGTTCGGACAGATGAACGAACCTCCCGGAGCCCGTGCACGTGTGGCTTTGAGCGGTTTGACCGTTGCCGAATATTTCCGTGATGGTGATGAAAAATCAGGTGGACGCGACATTCTGTTCTTCATTGACAATATTTTCCGTTTTACTCAGGCCGGTTCCGAAGTGTCTGCTCTGTTGGGACGTATGCCCTCTGCTGTGGGTTATCAGCCGACTCTGGCCACCGAAATGGGTATTATGCAGGAACGTATCACTTCAACCAAACGTGGCTCCATCACTTCAGTACAAGCTGTGTATGTGCCAGCCGATGACCTTACCGACCCGGCGCCTGCAACCACCTTTGCTCACCTTGATGCCACTACGGTTCTTAATCGTAAAATTTCTGAACTTGGCATTTATCCGGCCGTGGATCCGCTGGATTCAACTTCCCGTATTCTTGATCCGAACATTGTTGGCGAAGATCATTATAATACTGCCCAGCGCGTGAAAAATATTCTGCAACGCCTCAAGGAGCTTCAGGATATTATTGCCATTCTGGGTATGGACGAACTTTCGGAAGAAGATAAATTGGTGGTTCACCGTGCACGCCGTGTACAACGCTTCCTGTCACAGCCTTTCTATGTTGCAACCCAATTCACCGGAATTCCGGGTGTATTTGTCAGCATTGAAGATACCATCAAAGGTTTCAAAATGATTCTGGATGGCGAAGTGGATGAATATCCCGAAGCCGCATTCAACCTCGTTGGAACCATTGAAGAAGCTATCGAAAAAGGTCGTAAACTGCTTGAACAATCGAAATAACCTGCCCTATGCGCATTGAAATTGTCAGTCCTGAAAAGCAGCTCTATGCGGGCGAAGTCAGCATGGCTCAGTTTCCCGGAACCGAGGGCTCGTTTCAGGTGTTGAATAACCACGCACCCATGATTGCTACAATTGGAGCTGGTGCCATTCGTGTCCGCAATGAAAACGGAAATGAAGAAATGGTGGAAGTCAATGGCGGTATTGTTGAGGTTCAGAAAAATAAAATTCTGGTTCTGGCTGAATAACGCTTCTTTTTATTGCAGGATATCCCCAAAAGTTCATTTTGTGCATTTTTTGTATATTTGCCTGTGAAAAATATTAAAATATGATACGGAATCTTCTTTTTGTCGTTATGATTTTTGCATCCTGCGCCGCTTTTTCACAAGAGCAGGTGGTCGATGATATTCAGATTAATTCTGATGGTAAAACACTTACTATCAAAATCGATGATCCTAAAGCGGTTAAATATGATTTGTTAATCTACAAATCATATGAAGATATCAAAATCAATGATTACGGCGTCACAAAAAATCCGGTTACTATTGATATCAGTACCTGGGAACCTGCCATCTATCATATTAAAATTGATTATGCACGTATTACGCAGTTTCGTCACTATGAAGTGCTGAAAGAAGAATAATAACTTACTGCTGAGCTCCTCATTGGGAGCTTTTTTTATCTTGAAACCACAAATTGAATGGTTGCAATTTGCCCATCCAGCATGGTTTGCAGAAAATACATGCCGGCTCTCAGTTGTCTGATGTCAATGGTTTTATCCATTGAGGGAACCAGCATTATTTCTTTACCCTCAATTGTATATATGTGAATTTCGCTTTCCGGCTTGTTTGAAAGGATGATGTAGTCGTCGGCCGGGTTAGGGAATACGCTAAATGCAATTGCTTCCTGTTCATTCATTTGTGTTGTGGGGCTGAATGTAATGAATGCCGAAGGGTTTGAAGCTGAGAGAGTAATACTTTGAGAAATGGAAGACACCCCATATTTTTCGCTTACAAGGATAAAACTGCCAAAAGGAATTCCTGAAAAACTAAAATATCCGTCCGTTCCGCAATGACGAAAGGAATAGGGGGTCATATTGTTGGAATAAAGCAATACATCATATCCCGATGGGTCATCGGAATTGATAATTCCGCTGATTTCACCAATGCCGGTCCCGGTTTGTTGGGCAGGTAAGGTAATGTTGGCGCAGTAATCATCTGATGTCAGATTGAGATAGCTTGCTGTTTCCCATTGTAGCACTGAGCCAAGGTAGGTGGGAACAGAATTGCTGTGTAGATTCCCGTCTGATTCAATGATACGAACTGAATAGTTGCAGCGGGGCAATGCAGTAAAATAATAATAGCCATATTGCTGATAACTTGCCGTATCAATAATAAAATAATCATTGTTGCTTCGCCCAAGAAGGACAGCAGTACCATAGGTTGTATTGTTCCCATCAAGCAAGACGTTCCCGCCAAGAATATAGGATGCAGCAGCAGGAATGTCGAAATTTTCGTGAAGTTGAATGGAGTCAACAACAAATCCGGTAATGGAATCGGTGAATGTCTGTGTTAGTTTAACTATGTTTTGTTCATTGATGAAAAAAGCATCAATGGAATTACCTGAACCCTGGTAAATATCGTTGATTGTCCATTGATAGCTTTCGTGCAGATAACTGCGTTTCAGACTATCGCTGGCATATATTCGGGCAAAAGAGGGACAAGTGTTGTCGGCAGGTTGCGAAACCATCATATCTGCAGGCAGCTGAATGGATCCTGTACAAACAGATATATTCACATCTTCTCCTATCACATTGTTGTAATTAAAGGTCAGCAGATATCCTTTTCGCTGAAAATCGCAATCGTATGTATAAACCATTACATCGAGGGGGATAATGGCATTTGGGATATTGGGAGCGCTTAGACTGAAACTACCGTTGCTTGAGGTTATCAACTCATTATGCAGATTTTGGACATATGGCTGAGCCGATGATTCAAACACCACAAATACTTTTTGGCCGGGAACAGGGGCATTGTTTTCTGCTGAAAATATGCGTCCTTCTAGACCAATTCCTTTCTGAGCGGAAACAAATCCGGAAAAAAGTACAAACAATAATGGCAGCAGATAAAACTTCATCAATAGGATAGTTTATAGATGAGACGAAGTTTTAGACCATAACTGACCGGAGTTTTTCCTGAGAGTTCACTGTCGGCATACAATGGACTCAGACAGTAACGGTAAGTAGATTCTGCACCGAAAGAGAATCTTGAGTTTGTATTATAAACAATGCCGCCTGCCAGTGTGAATGACCAGAAATCCTTGTTTCTTGACAGTGATTGATTTTGCCATGATAATGGCTGTATCCCTGATGCTTCGCTGAATTCTGCCTGATTTAATTCAGATGTTTTCAGCAAAAAAGTATAGGAAAAACCGCCCTGAGCATACAACGATAAGCGATGGATGTCTTTTTGGAAACCCAATGCAAGCGGAATTTCGATGTATTGATAGTGATTGTTTGCATTGATGGAATAGTTCGCAGCTACGGAATCATACATCGGATAGGTCTCGGTTGAAAATTGTGGAATATCAACCAGATTTCCGGCGGTGTCATATCCCTGAACAAACCATATTGAATCGACAAGCGTGTAAACGCCGGTTTGTGCAAATTCATTCAGCATGTAATCATATCGGTTGCGTTGATAAAAATTCAATGCATTTACACCGGTGCGGAGATAAAAATCTGAAAAATGAAATGAAATGTCAATGCCATTATTTATAGCCAGCGAAGTTATACGCTCATTATTTTGTGTGCCAAAATCAAAAGCGTCTGGTCCGCTCTGGTAGCTGAGGTCGAACCATGCAGGAATAATGTTTTTCTCTTGAAAATCCAGATTGGGTTTGCTTAGGAATTGTGGCTGCCATTCAATGTGAGGAGCAGAAATGGGCTGAGTTGGCAGCATGGATAACAATACCGGTAATTCTGGAGTTCTTTCTGTTTCTGTTTCAACTGTATTCAGAGCCGGGTTTTCGTGCAATACTGTTTCAACTGATTCTGCGCTGTTTTGCGGAATAACAAACGGAATGAAATCCACCTGTTTTTGTTCAGATGGTACAGGTATATTGCTGATGGCTGTTAGCATGGGCAAACGTTCAACTGAAATATTGGTTGCGGGTATATTTTGTGCAGCCGGCAAATTGTTTGAATGCTCAGAATCCGATGAGGGATTGGACACTGTGATCATTATTATAGTAGCAATAGTTGAAAGAGACCATACAACAGGTCTGATAAGATTGGAGAAAACAGCTGTTGACACTGTAGTGGTAATGGCAATACCTGCAGCAACCTTTTTCCACGACCTTTCAGGTGGTTCTACCCGCAGGTCGTCAAACTTTTCTGCGAAAAGCCGGTCCAGATCATTTTCATGCAATCTGTTCATAGCACACGGCATTTATCGTTTTTAGCTTGTCCTGTAATACTTTGCGGGCTCTTGAAAGTTGAGATTTCGAAGTGTTTTCGCTTATTCCCAACGAGTCGGCAATTTCCCGGTGGCTGTAACCTTCAATAACATAGAGGTTAAACACCATCCGGTAACCTTCCGGAAGCTTTTGAATGAGTGTAAGTAAGGTTTTCAGGCTGATATTGTCTGTTGCCTCAACCGAAACACTGTCTCTGTTTGAGCAATCATCGATATCGAGGGTCTGAAGATATTTGAGGTTCGACTTGTAGTAGTTTATTGCAGTATTTACCATGATACGCCGGACCCAACCTTCGAGCGAGCCGTCGCATCTGAAATTTTTCAGATTCTGGAATACTTTGATAAACCCTTCCTGCATAATGTCTTCGGCCTCCATTTTGTTTTTGGCATAGCGCAAACAAACACCAAACATCTTCGAGGCGTATCGTCTGTAAAGCAACTCCTGCGATTCGGCTTTACCGGCAAGACAATTCTTTACCAGTTGGGCTTCTCCCAGGGAACGGTCGGTGTTTGTTTGTTGAATATCAGACATTAGTTGACGCCGATGGGTTGCATGAATGTGGATTATTCCTGTAATGTAAAAGTATAATAAATTTGAATATAAAAAGCACTATATGTCAATAATCAATAAGTTAAAGGTTGAATTTTTTTTGTTAACGTAATTGAAAAAAGTTGGTGGGAAAGATTATTTTGGATGTAAAATATTGTTATTCAACAACTTCTAATTTGTATCGATATCCAATATCAAATTGTTTGCCTTTTCCTCCCAGTTTGTTGATTCCCTGAATGATGAAAGAAATGCCGAAATAATCGAGTACGAGACCTCCGGGAACACAATACAATGATTTGATTGAAGGTGGCAACAGTCCTGCTGCCAGACAGGCAAATCCGCCAACGGTGAGTGCTGCTCCGCCAAGAACCATACCTGCACCGGCCAGTTTGAACATGGCTGATTTTGGTTTACGATCTACAATAATCTGTATCTGATGGATAGGCATTGTAACTGAATCTACAACAAGATTCGATTTGTCTATACTTTTAATCTTGCCGCAAATCTCGCTGGTGTCGCCGAAATAAACAATTACCCGGTCTCCGGCTCTGAATTCCGTTGTTTTTTCCGGTTTGTCGATATGCGTAAGTTTCAGAAAACAGGATTGTTGGGCAAGAAGTTGCATAAAAATCAAGGTGCATGCCAAGGTGGTAAAGAGTTTCATCCGTCAGGTTTTTTGCAAAGCTAAAAAAAACTCTGTTTATACCGTGTAAATGTTGACTTGATTGCTTTGTTTTGGCATTCAATGCCCTGTTGATAAAAATCAGCTTGTTTGAATCAGTGGTATTAGTTATCTTTGCTCAAAATTTCAACACTTGATCAAATTTCGACGAAGCAGAGCTGAACGATATGCAAATCCGGCCCAATGGACGGATTTCAACAGCTTTATACGTCGAAACAGACGTAGGTTCTTGAGTCAGCAAAGACCATTGGCAATATGGTTTACCGGATTGTCGGGCTCGGGTAAAACAACCCTTTCGGATAGTTTAAACAGCATAATTCTTCGAAAAGGTTATTTCACTAAGGTTTTTGATGGCGATGTTATTCGTACCGGTCTTTGTTCAGATCTTGGCTTCAGCGAGGATGACCGTCGCGAAAATATCCGCCGCACGGCCGAGGTTGCCAGAATGTTTATGGATTCGGGCTTGATTGTTTTGTGTAGTTTTATTAGTCCTACACACGAAATCCGTGAATTGGCACGACGTATTGTTGGCCCGGACCGTTTTGTGGAGGTCTATGTCAATTGTCCAATCGAAGTTTGCGAGCTCCGTGATGTCAAAGGTCTCTATAAAAAATACAGGTTGGGTTTACTTAAAAATATGACCGGATTTGACTCTCCGTATGAAGCTCCGCTGAATCCCGATATTGAAATCAGAACCGATCTCTGGGATGTTAACAAATGCTCTCGTTACCTGTTTCGTCAGGTTATAAAACACGTTAAATACAGAAAGAAAAAATGAAATACAGTTTGAATCACCTTCAGGAACTGGAGGCAGAGTCCATTTTCATCATGCGCGAGGTGGCAGCCCAGTTCGAAAATCCGGGTTTGCTTTTCTCTGGTGGAAAAGATTCGATTGTGATGGTTCATATTGCCCGCAAGGCATTCTGGCCTGCAAAAATCCCTTTTCCGCTTGTGCACATTGATACCGGACATAATTTTGAGGAAACATTGCAATTCCGCGATGAATTGGTTGCGGAACTTGGCGCACGGCTGGTTGTTGGAAGTGTTCAGGAGTCGATTGACAAAGGAAGGGCAGTGGAAGAGAAAGGTCCTGGTTCCAGCAGGAATATTTTGCAAACCGTTACTTTGCTCGATACCATTGAAGTAAATAAATTCGATGCAATGCTGGGTGGTGGCCGCCGTGATGAGGAAAAAGCCCGTGCCAAAGAACGTTTTTTCAGCCATAGAGATGAATTTGGACAGTGGGATCCTAAAAACCAACGTCCTGAATTGTGGAATCTTTTCAATGGCAGAAAAAAAATGGGCGAGCATTTCAGGGTTTTTCCCCTGTCGAACTGGACTGAATTGGATGTCTGGATGTATATCCGACGTGAGAATATAAAAATTCCAAATCTATATTTCAGCCATGACCGGCCAGTATTCAAACGCGATGGAATGTGGCTTGCATGGGCTCCCTTTATGACAATGAAGGACGATGAGATTCTTGAAACGAAAACTGTTCGATGCCGCACTATCGGCGATATGACATGTACCGGTGTTGTGCTTTCCGAGGCCAATTGCATGGACGAAATTATTGCCGAAGTGGCTGCATCGAGACAAACCGAACGTGGCAACCGGGCCGACGATAAACGTTCGGAAAGTGCTATGGAAGACAGAAAAAAAGAAGGTTATTTTTAATTGACAGTCATGAACGAAGAATTTAACAGCGACGAGTATTTTGATATGGAATTGCTTCGCTTTACCACCGCCGGCAGTGTTGACGATGGCAAAAGTACCCTGATCGGACGCTTATTGTATGATTCAAAAGCCATCTTTGAAGATCAGTATGAAGCAGTGAAATCGGCTTCTGAGAAACGGGGTGAGGAGTATATCAACCTCGCTTTACTGACCGATGGCTTGCGGGCTGAACGCGAACAAGGCATTACCATTGATGTGGCATATCGTTATTTCAGCACTCCAAAACGGAAATTTATTATTGCTGATACTCCTGGCCATATCCAATACACCCGCAATATGGTTACCGGTGCATCAACTGCCAATCTGGCAATTATTCTTGTTGATGCACGCAAAGGAATTCTTGAACAAACCCGCCGGCATGCTTTTATTGCATCTTTGCTGCGAATTCCTCATGTTGTCTTTTGCATCAACAAAATGGATCTGGTTGATTATTCCAAAGAGGTGTATGATAAAATCCTCGAAGACTTTAAACATTTCAGCTCCAAACTGGAGGTCAACGACATTCGTTTTGTGCCTATTTCGGCTTTGAAAGGTGATAATATTGTTGACCGTTCAACCAATATGAATTGGTATCAGGGGCCAACGCTGCTTTATCTGCTCGAGACCATTCACATTGCATCGGATTATGATATGATAAATTGTCGTTTTCCTGTGCAATATGTCATCAGACCTTTTTCCGACGAGCATCATGATTACAGGGGCTATGCAGGCCGCATTTCCGGTGGTATTTTTAAACCGGGTGATAAAATAATGGCTCTCCCTTCGGGTTTTACGACGACCATTAAACGTATTGATACTTTCGATGGTCCGGTAGAGGAAGCTTTCCCGCCTCAGTCGGTTACATTGTTGCTCGAAGATGAAATTGACATCAGCCGGGGGGATATGCTGGTGCGCGAAAACAATGTGCCGCAAGTGGGACAGGACATTGATATCATGCTTGTCTGGATGAATGAAAAAGCATTGAATGTGGGTGGCAAATACGGGCTTAAACATACTTCGAAAGATTTGCGTTGCCTTGTGAAGGAAGTGAAATATAAAGTGGACATCAACACTCTTCACCGCAATATGGAGGATAAAACCGTTGGATTGAATGAAATTGCCCGTATTTCACTGCGTACAACTCAACCTGTGTTTTTTGATAAATATCGTTTGAATCGGATAACTGGAAGTGTTATTCTTATTGATGAAGGCACCAATGAAACAGTGGGAGCCGGAATGATAATTTAGGTTGTTAGTTTTATCTTTCGTTACGTGTTACAATCGTAACAAGGTAGCAGGGTGATAACAATTGTTATCAAATCAGCATAATTTCAGTTCAACCTTAGTCTTGACCTTATCTTTATAAATAAAAAAAGCCGGCGTTTGCCGGCTTTTTTGTAAAAGGTCTTCTTAGACTTAGAAGTGGAAGTACATCATCAGTGCTGCAGAAGGCATCAGGGTCTGGCCAATGCCATCATCAACCTGGAAGCCCATGCTGCTGCCACTGTTGGTACCTTCAAATGTTTCTTCTTCTGAAGCAACAGCTGCAGCATCCCATGTTTCAACGGTAACTGAACCGCGAGGGTTGGTTGTCATACCAAAGCCCCAGCCGAATTCAGCTGCGATTGAAATTTTAGGAGCAAAGAAATATTCGATACCAGCGAACCCACGGAGACCAAAAGTAATGGCCATGCCACTTTTCTGATCAATAATGCGGCCGTTGAGGGCTGATCCGTCACCATTGGTGTAACCATTGGTCATTGATTCGTTGTTCATTTCAACAGACCATGTGTTGTGAATAGAGTTGCTGGCAAATCCGAGGAGGAGTTCACCACCATAGAATCCCTGAACGCGGTTGTGACCACGACGGAATTCCAGGCCACCGCCAAGAATGATGGTGGAACCACCAATTTTGTTTACATCTTCCAGTTCGCCCCATTGTGTCGGGTCGGTAGGATTGGCTGTAATGTCAAACGGGTCGTCAAAGAAAGTTTTGGTTGTCATTGAACCAGTGTTGATGGCCAGTTTTCCGCGGATTGCTTTGGTGTCTTCGAGGAAGTATTTTCCAACCAATACATTGTTAAAACCAGTTACATAGCCAGGATGCTGGGCTGTGGTGCCGGCATTGGTCATAATGTCAGCTGCATTCAGGAAAAAGTCAACAACGGGAACGGCATTGAAACCAATTACATAGTCACCGGTTTCGGGAAGAATGGTAAAACCTTTCTTGCTTGTGAGTTCCTGTCCGTTAACCATGACGATGATTCCGAAAACCATTGTCAGAGAAATGAGGATTTTTTTCATAACAGTCGATTTTAGTTTAGACTTTGTTCGTTATTAATGCTGCAAATGTACAATATTATTCCCATGTTTTCATCGTTAAGCTGTGAAATATTTATCAACCAACGATTCTTGATATCTCATGGCTGGGTTTGTTTTTTGTAATGAATTGCAAATCAGCAGCAATGTTAATTCGACCCGATTGTACGCATGATACATATCACTATGTTGCAAAAAGACCTACTTTTGTGATTATTTTTGCAATTAAATAAAAATATCCATGAAAATATTTCTCTTTTTATTACAGATAGTATTGGTTCACATGGCCTTGGCTCAGAATGGCGTTGTCAGGGGTGTTGTACGTGACCAAAAAACAAATCAGCCCGTTCCCTTTGCTAATGTTGTGGTACAAAATTCAACCATTGGTTCTGTAACCGATTTCGATGGGAATTTTGTGATTTCGGGATTGTCCAATGGGTTTGTCAGACTGCAGGTTTCATCTGTTGGTTACACAACCAAAATTTCACCGGAAATTATGGTGACAAATTCAAATGAGACTTTTATTGAAATATACATTGCGGAAAATATAACAACACTGAGCGGTGTGACAGTAACGGCTGCCACCTTTGAACGTAACATTGAAAGCCCGGTGGCACTGCAAACGATTGGTATTTCAGAAATTGAGAAAAATCCCGGTGGAAATCGCGATATTTCAAAAATTGTGCAGTCTTTTCCTGGTGTAGGTCAGACTCCTGCACAGCGTAACGACCTGATTGTGAGAGGTGGTGGCGCCAACGAAAACCGCTTCTTTATTGACGGTATTGAATTTCCGAACCTGAATCATTTTGCCACCCAGGGCGCTTCAGGTGGTCCTGCCAGTATTATCAACGCTGATTTTATTCGGGAAGCTAAATTCTATACAGGTTCTTTTCAGGTCAATAATGGCAATGCCATGAGCTCTGTTCTTGATATGAACCTTATTACTCCGAGTAAGGATAAAGCTGTTCATCGATTTGCTGTTGGAGCCTCGGATCTGGCTCTTTCATACAATGGGCCGCTGTCAGGAAACACCGGACTGCTAGTGAGTTATCGTCGCTCTTACCTGCAGTTTTTGTTTGCTGCTATTGGATTGCCTTTTTTGCCAACCTATAATGATTATTTGATTAAAACAAAAACCACCCTTAAAAACAGCGACGAAATTACATTTTTCAGTCTGGGTGCCTATGATGTCAGCCGCTTGAATCTTGAACGTAATGAAACCGAAGAACAAAGATACCTTTTATCCTATCTACCCGAAACCAACCAGTGGAATTATACTATTGGTGCCACTTACCGACATTTCAAAAAAAATGGCTACATCAACTATATTTTATCCAGAAATATGTTCCGTAATCAATCTTTTAAATTCCAGGACAATATTGAAGTTGATTCGCTCAGAATTCAGGATTATTCTTCGGATGAAATTGAGAATAAATTCCGTTTCGAAAATGTTTTCTTCACCAAGGGGTGGCGTTGGCTTACTGGTGCATCAGCTGAATACGACCGCTATTCCAATTCAACCTATCAGAAATTTTTTGCTGGCGGCAGTCCTCTGACTTTGAATTATAATTCGGAATTTGATTTTTTCAGATTTGCCGTATTTGCCCAGGTGAGCGGTAAAATCATGAACAATCGTTTGGGTGTCAACATTGGTTTAAGAACAGATGCAAACACTTACGACGATGAAATGCTGAATCCTTTGAATCAGATTTCACCCCGTCTGAGTCTCAATTACAGTTTGACTGAACGATGGTTTGCAACAGTATCTGCCGCAAGATATTCGCAGTTGCCGGCATACACTACTTTGGGTTATAGTGATAATGGGGTGTTGGTAAACAAAAAAAATAACCTTTCGGCCATTGGAGTGAATCATTTCATTGCCGGAGTTGAATTTATTCCGAACGATGACAGCAGAGCCACCTTTGAAGCATTTTTTAAAGGGTACGACAATTATCCTGTTTCGCTTCGCGACTCGGTGAGTCTTGCCAATAAGGGCGGCGATTTCGGTGTTGTCGGTGATGAGCCAGTTGTTTCGTCCGGAAAGGGCAGAGCTTATGGTTTTGAGTTTCAATATCGTCAAAAAGTAATTGATAAACTCAATATGTTGTTTACATACACTTTCGTACGCAGCGAATTTTCGGGTTTGGATGGCAGTTTTATTCCTTCGGCCTGGGATGCGCGTCACATTATCAATGTGCTTGGCAGCAGAAATTTCAAACGAAACTGGACATTGGGGATTAAATGGAAATTTTCTGGTGGTGCTCCATATACTCCATATGATGAATACACCTCGTCGCTCGTGCAGGCCTGGGAAGCACAAGGGAGGCCATATCTGGATTACGACGCCTACAATACGCTTCGATTCAAGCCATTTCATCAACTTGATGTGAGGGTTGACAAGGAGTATTTTTTTAATAAATGGAGTTTGACATTGTATATGGATATTCAAAACGCTTATAGCTTTAATGCGCAATCGCAGGATATTTTTATTCCTGTAAGCGATGCTTCGGGAAATTATGTAATCACAAATCCTTCCGATCCGGCTGCATTGCAACGCTATGAAATGAAGAGAATCGAAAATTCATCAGGCACGCTGTTGCCAACTGTTGGAATCATTGTCGAATTTTAAAAAGGATCTTTCATGAAAACAATCATATTTATTTCAGTACTTGGATTGATGGCTTTTACTTCATGCCGTAATTCCAACAGACATTTGCCTGAGCCACTTTCCTTGATTACAAATGTGAAGGGTGCCGGTCATACTTTTGAAGTTTCGTTTTTTTCAGGCAAACAATTCAATCATCCGGTGATTGCTGTCTGGCTTGAAACCAGCGACGGTAGCTATATTCAAACGCTGTATATAAGTAAATCTGTAGCAACCGGTTACTTTCAGCATGGTGACACCAAAAGCGGCAGATGGGCTCCGGGTCCGCGTCGCAGGCCTGCTACTGTTCCTTATTGGTCGCATAAACGTAATGTGCAGGAAGCTGATGGACTATTTGTACCAACCGCTGCTACGGCCATTCCTGATGCCTACACAGGACCAACTCCGCTGAAAGATTTTGTTCTGAAATCAAAAAGCGATTCGTCATTGCATCAGTTAGTGCGGCTAGTGCTTGAAATCAATCAGGCATTCGACTTTAACCGAAGTTGGACTACAACTCGTTTTCCGAACGATCAATACTATGCAACTTCAGGACAGCCATCGCTTGTTTATGCAACTGATGTTATTGATCTGAACACGCCGGCAGAAAAATATGAAATGAAACTTCTTGGCCATGGACATTATTCCGGCGCTACGGGCGAACTTTTTACCGATGTTAGCGGCCACACTACAGCGCTGGAGATTGTGAAACAGGTGGTCGTAAAGGTAAAGTAAACCTCTTCTACAGTGGTGACCAGTGAGTTGTGATCGGTGAGCTGGGAAATGGTTAATGGTTATCGGCAATTCATACTACACTTCTTCCTTCGTCCGCCGTGGCGGATGTGCAGATGCTATAAACGTTTACCCCAAAAATTAAGATAGTTGGTTCTTTTGAAGACGACTACTCCGCCTCCGGCGGAGTAAACTCCCTCGTCGAACAATAATAGCCCGAAGAATTCACGTTTTACGTGATGCCCTGAATGCTGAGTATGCGAAGCTCAGGGCTTCGGGGACAGAGCACGCGAAGCACCTTTGAGATGGAAGGTTACGCGTCTTAGACGCGCAAGACGCGCCGAATAAATGATAAACATTAAATTCGATGTTCATAATTCAATCACACTTCCGATCTATAATCAAAAATCTCAAATCCTTGTTCTTAAATCATTTCTTCCTAACTTTGCATCTTAAACTGAATCATGCGCTTATTCCTGTATTTTTTTCTCATGATGCTTCTGCCTGTGTTAGTTACAGCTCAGAATCATAAGCATGATACGTTGAAGCGTGATACATTGCTGACGCATTATTTTTCTTTGTCGCCCGATTTTTATCTCATGCATGATTCGCTTGAGTTTAGCGCGGATGTTGAATCTTTCAATGGTTTCAGTCCTTTAAACAGTTTTGCCTGTGTGGCGAGCAATGGTTTGCTGGGATCGCCTTATCAGACTCTTTGGTTCCCGGAGCATGTTCATCAATTGCATATAGATTATTTCGATTTTTTCTATAAGCCCGATGCTTATTTGTTTACCAGATCCGGTATCCCGGTTTTTACCGATACACTTCCTTTTTCAGTTGCATCTTATTCCAACGGGTATAAAAGGGAGCAGTATTTTGATTTTTTACATTCCCAACCGTTGACCAGACAATGGCATCTTACGCTCGACTATAGGTTGATCGGTTCTCCCGGTGCTTATAAAAATCAGAAAAACAGTTTGAGTAATTTTTTTGCAATAACAAATTATCACACAAAATCAGAGAGGTATCATTTTACTGCCGGCATCATTTTCAACAGGATTTTTCAGCAGGAAAACGGCGGGATAAAATACCAAAACGAGTTTGTTGATACAACAGTTTATGATCGTGCGCTCACCGATGTGTATTTGTATTCGGCGCAAAATCAAATGCGGCAGAATGATTATTTTATAACTAATGAAATTCGCTTCGGCGGGAAAAAGGATGGAAGACATCGGTTGTATTTGCAACATACATTCAATCTGCGTCGTGAACGTCATATGTATTACGACTCCTTTGACCCGGACAGTGCATATTATTCTGTTTGGAATACCGCTTCAACAGCCGATAGTGTCAATCATTATGCTTTCGAAAATTCGATAACAATGGGCAATCGGTATTCAAAATACTTACGCTGGTATGCCGATGTATTTGTATCATCCGATCATGTTTACAATACCGGAACTGATACATTGCTGTCGCATAAAGTTCTTACAGCAGGTGTTTCATGGAATTTTCAAAATGGTTTCGGGCTGTTGATTCATGGTTCAACAGATGTTTTTCCTGTTTCGGGTGGTGATCGCGAAATACATTCTGAATTTATCAGTAATGATTCGCTGAAATGGCGCCCGCATTTGCGATTCAGCTATAGCATGCGTAGCCCCCGTTATTTTTTCTTTCAGTACTCTGGCAATCATTTCAGCTGGCAGCACGACTGGCAGCAGTCGAACACTATTATGGGAATGGGCGGTATTGCTTACAAAAATATCGACCTGACTGCTTATTTTACAAGGTTTTCAAATTACATGTATTTCAACGGTTCCGCATTTAATCAGGGAGGGACAGGCAACGCTCTGGGAATAAAAGCTTCGGCCGATGTGAAATTTGGGCGTTTTTATTTCGTTGGGACAGCCGGCCTGCAGGATGTTATTCATGCTAATTATCTGAATTTGCCGCCTTGGTTTGCCAAAGCGGAACTGGCTATGCGAAACAGCGTTTTCAAGAAAGCACTGACTTTGAAAACCGGTATCAGTGCATGGATTAATGGCCTCTATTATGCCGATGCATACAACCCGGCTTTGCAGATTTTTTATATGCAGCGGCAAACAAAAACAGGTGGATTTGTTTATCCAACTGCCTTTGTCCGTGCTCAGATCAAGCGCGCTGTTGTATTTGTTGAGATTATTAATTTTACTGCCGGTTTTACAAAAGTAAATTACTGGCAGATTCCCGGATATCCGCTCCCCGACAGGGGTTTCCGGTTTGGTGTAACGTGGAGTTTTCTAAATTAAAAGATTGATATGGCATTGAAAGTTGGCATTGTAGGCCTTACGAATTGTGGTAAAACAACTATTTTTAATTGTATCTCGGATGCAAAAGCTGAGGTGAGTACCTTTGCATTCAGCACCACCAAGAGCAACCTGGGAACAGCTCATGTCCACGATCCCCGTTTGTATGAACTTGACAAACTTATCAAAGCTGATAAGGTTGTGCCGGCAACCGTCGAGCTGGTCGATATTCCGGGATTGGCTAAGGGTGCGGGACAGGGCGAAGGTATCGGAAATTCTTTTCTCAACGATGTGCGCAATGTCGATGCACTGATTCATGTGGTTCGCTGTTTCGATGACCCATTGTTGCCTCACATGGATGGAAGTATTGACCCTGTGCGGGATAAGGAAAATCTTGATTTCGAATTGCAGGTGAAAGACCTTGAACAGATTGACCGTAAACTGCAGAAAGTAGAAAAAGCTTTTAAAACCGGCGACAAATCAGTAAAACCGGCGTACGACAGTCTGTTGAAATTTAAAACGCAGCTCGAAAATCTGGGCAATATCCGTTCACTTGATTTGAACGATGATGATGAAAAACTCATTCGTGAATTGTATTTACTGACTGCAAAACCGGTGATGTATGTTTGCAATGTGGATGATGCTTCCGCTGCAACAGGCAATGATTATTCCGTAAAATTTACTGAAGCAGTTAAAGGTGAAAACACCGAAGTCATCATTGTTGCAGGCCGTGCCGAAGCTGAGATTGCTGAGCTTGACGAAACCGATCGCGTTGATTTTCTGAAAGATTTGAATCTTGCCGAACCTGGTGTTCGCCGAATTACGCGTGCTGCTTACTCATTATTGAATCTGATTTCATTTTTCACCGTTGGTGGTGTCGAAAACCGCGCATGGAGTGTTCCGCGCAATACACCTGCACCACAAGCCGCAGGCGCCATTCACAGCGATCTCGAACGCGGCTTTATCCGTGCTGAAGTGATTGCTTACAACGATATGATTCAGTTTAAAACCGAAGCTGCCTGTAAAGAAGCTGGCAAAATGCGTGTCGAAGGTAAAACCTATGTTGTTCAGGATGGAGATATTCTGCATATTCGTTTTAATGTTTAATTAAATTTGAAAAAGTAGATAAATGGGTAATATTTGTAGATTGATCAATAAATATTGCTGCTTATTCGGTGTTGGGTGTGATAAAGTGTTATTTGTATTGATTATAAATTAAAATATTTTTCTACTTTTGTAATGTAAACCTGAAGAATGAAAAAGGTGTGTGTGAAAATATTGCGTTTGTTGCTGCCGGTCCTGTTTTTGGGCTATATGAGCAGTGCAACGTTGTTTATGCATACGCACTATATCAATGGAGTTGCCGTTGTTCACTCTCATCCATACAAATCGGCCGATGACGGTTCTTCGGGTCATCAACATAGTAATCAGGGGTTTTTGCTGATTGCTGTTCTTTCTCATATTTCTGTTTTGGTTGCTGCTGCTGGAATTGTTTGTCTGGCGGCTTTTGTTTTTTATAAAACCAGACAGTTTGTTACCAGAAGGAAAGCTTTAATCGGATTGATTCATTGCTCTGCTTTTGGTTTGAGGGCTCCGCCCTTTTCGGTTTCATGCTAAATACTGTTTCGGATTAATCTCCGGACCCCGCTTCTTATTTAAGTTGCGGTATGTTTCAACTGTTTAATTGAAGTATTTTATGAAACCACTTTTTTTTGTTTTTTTATTTCTTTTTTTGTTTGAATCTGTGTCTTTTGCACAGCATGGTGTTACGGATGCCAACGTAGTGGGGCATGTGCTGAATAAAAAAACCGGTGAACACATGCCTTTTGTAAGCATTGCTGTTAAAGGAACCACCATTGGTTGTCTGACCGATTATACCGGACATTACTATTGTATTAATCTTCCTGTTGGGCATTATACCATCGTTGCATCAATGATGGGATTCAAACGTGTTGAGCAAGATGTGGAAGTTCTTGCTGATAAAGTGATTGAACTGAATTTTGAACTCGAAGAAGATCTGGTGATGCTTAACACGGTGGTTGTGTCTTCAAACCGCGATGAAACCAATCGTCAGGAAACCGGAAATATAGTGAATGTCCTCACTCCGCGTTCTTTCGAAAACACCAACAGCACATGTCTGGCGCAGGGATTGAATTTTCAGCCCGGTTTACGTGTGGAAAGCAATTGTCAGAATTGCGGATTTCAACAGGTGCGCATCAATGGACTTGAAGGTCCTTATTCTCAGATATTAATTGATAGCAGGCCCATTTTCAGTGCACTGGCCGGCGTTTATGGAATTGAACAGATTCCCGCCAATATGATTGAACGGGTCGAAATTGTGCGTGGTGGCGGATCTGCATTGTTTGGTTCAAATGCCATTGGCGGCACCATCAATATTATTACACGTGAACCGCTTGGAAATTCTGCTGTTTTCAGCAACAGCACAAGTTTGATTTATGGAAAGACTGCTGATATTAATTCATCGTTCAATGCTTCGGTGGTGTCCGACGATATGAAGTCCGGATTGGTGATTTTTGGTTCTGCCAGACAGCGTTCGCCTTTTGATTATGATGGTGATGGTTTTAGCGAAATAGGTAAAATTGATTCAAAAAATGTTGGAATCCGCTGGTATTATAAAACCAGCAATTACAGCAAACTCTCGCTCGAATACCACAATTTGGATGAGTTTCGTCGGGGCGGAAATAAATTTGATTTGCTGCCTCACGAATCGGATATTACCGAACAGGCTCAACACCGCATTAATTCAGGCGGTTTGCGCTATGATCTGTTTTCAAAAAACAGCAAACGCAAGTGGAGCATTTATTCATCGGCTCAGCATATCAAGCGTGATAGTTATTACGGTGCTCAGCAGGATATGAATGCATATGGGTCAACGACCGACAATACAATGGTTGGGGGAACACAGTTTTCGCAGAGTTTCGATACTTTGCTTTTTATGCCGGCTAAGTTGACAATGGGTGGTGAATTTTCTTACAACGCTTTGAACGATATTATGCTTGGGTACAATCGGGTTCTGAAGCAGGATGTGTCGGTTGCCAGCGCTTTTTTCCAAAATGAATGGAAGAATAAAAAATATACCATTATTGGTGGAGCGCGTTTCGATAAACACAACCTGATTGAAAAACCCATCATCAGCCCGCGTGTGAATGTGCGTTTTACACCTTCTGAAATGTTTGCTTTTCGTGTAGGTTATTCAACCGGATTCCGCGCGCCGCAGGCGTTTGACGAAGACCTGCATATTACGGCTGTGGGAGGCGATGTTGTTTTGATTGTTCTTGATCCTGATCTGCAGACCGAGCGCTCACAAAGCTATTCAGCATCTATCGATTTTTATAAAACGATTGGTAAAATTCAGCTGAATATTCTTGCCGAAGGTTTCTACACACATCTTGATGATGTATTCTATTTGGATGAAATCGGAACCGATGCATTGGGAAACATTGTGCTGGAGCGCCGTAACGGCCCCGGCGCGGTTGTCAAAGGGGTGAATATTGAAGGAAAATTGGCTCCTGCCGCCAAATGGCAATTTCAGTTTGGCTTCACCTTTCAAAACAGCTTGTATGATGAAACCCTCTCCTGGAGCGATGATTCATCGATTGTGCCGCAACGCAGAATGTTCCGTGCTCCGGATATGTATGGCTATATTACTTCTACCTATTCGCCGGTCGATGCTTTCAAATTGTCAATATCCGGAACATATACCGGCCCTATGCTGGTGCAGCATTTCGCGGGTTACATTGAAAATGATACCGAATTTTTAACCCCCGGTTTTTTTGATGCAATGGCAAAAATTTCTTACACTTTTAAGCTTGGGAAAACCAATTCTTTGGAGATAAACGGAGGTGTACAGAATATTCTCAATCATTATCAAAACGATTTTGACCAAGGTACTTTTCGCGATGCTGGCTATATGTACGGCCCTTCTGCTCCGCGTACTGTGTTCGCCGGCTTGAAGTTTTCGCTGTAGCTTTTTTCAAATTTGTGGTTTGTTTTTCAAGACCGTTGTCTGGTTTTCCAGGTGATGGTCTTGTTTTTTTTCAGAATGTTTTTTCGAAATAGTTCATTAATTTTGCATTCTCATATCTATTTAATTATGCAAGCTCACTCATTCAGTATATTCGAAGTTTTCATGCTCCTTTGCTTTGCATGTAGCTGGCCTATTTCTATTATGAAAGGCATTCGCACAAAGATAGTGATTGGCAAAAGTCCGTTGTTTCTTATTTTGCTGATTATTGGTTATGCCATGGGCATCACCCACAAAGTGCTCTACCACTACGATATCGTTACGTATTTATATGCATTCAACATGCTGCTGGTTGCCACCGACCTGATCATCTACTTTCGCTACATCGGCGACAACAAGCGTAATCTGGCTTTGAAGAAGGCGGATATTGAGTGAGCAAAATGAATTTGTTGAAGCTAATACTGCTCTAATTTGTCGTAGGTAATATTCAAACATGGCAGTTTGTTCCTGTCTTTTTCAACCGGTATGATTATTTTTTTTGCCCTATCTATAACATACCTTGTGGTCAATGCACTGTCGCTGTCAGTCACTACATCTTCATCTATTGTTATGGTGTCGTTTGAAATGTAATAGTCGTATGGATATGAATAAGAATAGTCCACAAATCGTTTATGCAAAACGCATTGTCCGTTCTTTTTAAAATCTAATTTAAAAGACAAGTCTGTATTTTGTATTATCTCAGGAATTGAATCGCTTGCATGAAAAAGCTGGACTGACAGAATGGGTTTGCCTTTTACAAAATCCTGTTTCAAAAGAATGTTAAGCGAAATACACAGAACAAATGTCGAAACGGAAAGTATGACGAATTTCTTTTTAGGATAAAATACGATCGAAAGTATAAAAAAAGTTAAGAATCCGACAACAAAATATACTCCAATAAACAGATCCATATAGCCATGTGATGCTCTAGTCCTATTGAAAAACCATGTGTGTAAAATCCCTGTAATGACAAGAAGTACAAAGAAAATATAGGCAGTTCGTTTTTTCATATATTGAGACATTAGTTAAAATTGAAGAATAAATTCTCTTGTAATCCATCACTCACTCCCGCTCTCCGTTTTTTTCCGCTCGTTATAAATCGGAATAGAATAATAAATTCCAACCGACGGAAACACAGTCATGCTGCGGTCAAACGAATAGTAGTTGAAATCGCCGAAGAATTTTACGCCAACCGGGCTGTAGAAAAGTTTCGGATACGAAATGCCAGCCCTCAGATGAAAGCTTTTCTCGTTCTGATTGCTGAGCGAAAAATCATAATTTGTTTCTGCAAAAAGATCGGTCAGATAGCCAAGGCGCACCGAACCATTGATGTAGGGTCCCAGTGTTACATAATTCATGGCCGAATTGTTCAGCTTCAGGTTGAATCCGGCTTCATAATTAATCCTTCTGGGTGCGTATTTCCACATCCCGAAACCTGTGTGAAACGAATAATAAGTTTCATTATTGCTTTCAACAGATTTGCCGGCGGCCACACCCGCATTGATTTCTTTCATTCCGGTGCTGGGCATCATTCTATAACAAGTCGCCTGTCGCACCCTTCATCCATCGCCGATGGCCGTAATTGTCAGCAACAGCGCGCCTATTTTCATTTTATACGCTATCCACGATTTCGATCTGCCCTTCGTAAAATACACCATGATGGAAACCACCGCAAAGGCAAGCCCGATAAAAATCAGAAAAGCGTACACAATGTTTTTCTTACTCATGGAATATCTGATTTAATGCGGCTTTTAGCTTTGAATAATGGTTGTTTTTTTACGCAGAATGCAAAAATACACAACTACATTTTGCAGTTCTGTAGAACAAATCTATGAAATGTTTTGTAAAAATGAAGATGTTTTACTCCTGGAGTTTCAAAACAATCTCTTCTTTTAATTTGGGAAGATGATTGATAATGATGCTCCAGACAAGCTCATCGGATATTTTATCATAGCCGTGGGCTATTCGGTTTCGGGTTCCGATAATTTTCTGTACATGTTCCAGAGAAAATTCTTTGTCCCGTTTCAGAATTCTGTTAGCGGCTTCACCAATTATTTCAAGATCTCGTTCAACAGCACGTTTGGTGCGGATATCACGGACATACTCTTAAAATATTTTTGAGCGATCAGCAAAGTAACTTTCCACCTCTTGAATGGCCTGAAGAATATCGTAAAGCCATGTTTTGATTTCAACATCCATAAATCAGCTGTTTTGATGAATCAATGGATTGTTTTAAATCAGGCGTGTCCGGTTTAGGTAATTCACAAATCACGACAAACAGCTTGCAGAGCCGTATATAGGATAAAATACATTTTTTGGATTTGAAATTGCGATTTTTACGGCAAAAACATGAATTCTGGG
>Ga0116152_10000360_pt1 | contig 37214 bp, 42 predicted proteins | sample AD_UKC119_MetaG_FD_89894 | JGI IMG/M metagenome (GOLD analysis project Ga0116152, IMG submission 89894) | Active sludge microbial communities of municipal wastewater-treating anaerobic digesters from Hong Kong - AD_UKC119_MetaG | ecosystem: Engineered > Bioreactor > Anaerobic > Digestate... | reverse complement strand
GCGCTGGGGTGATCTCCGCCGCGAATGACGGTCGTCGCTACGGTGGTGCCCTTGTCGATATCCGTCAGACGGACGATTTCCTGCGCTTTGTGCATGGCTTCTTCCACCGCGTTGTGCGAAGTGTTAAAATCGTTTCCTGCGTGGCCGCCTTGACCTTCCACGGTCAAATGAAAGATGTGGCAGGATTTTCTGGCCACGGTAAAAACACCTTCCACTCCGGTTTCCATGTTGAACGCGGCCAGAGCGCCCCGACTTTCCCTTGTGTAGAGCAGATTGGTGTCGGTGCCGATGTGATCGCCTTCTTCGTCTCCGGCGAACAGGATCTTGAGCGGTGTGCGGTCGTACCCCTGCGCATTGAGTGCTTTGACGATGTAAAGCGCTTCGATGATCCCGCCTTTCATGTCGTTGACGCCCGCACCGTACACTTTGTCGCCGTCCACGCGCCAGAGTCCTTTTCCGAAACTTCCCTGGCGGTGTACCGTATCGATGTGTCCGGAGAGAATGACAGGAGATGCGGGTCGTTCTGCGCCCAGCATTCCGATGAGCAAACCTGCCCGTTTGTCGGTGGTCCCCTCGATGCGGCAAGTGAATCCCTCCGCTTCGAATTCCTTCTGCACCCAAGCCATGGCTTTCAGAACATTCTCCTTTTCTTCGAAATGACTTTCCAGCCGCACCAACTGTTCGAACTTCTCCAGCATTTCATTTTTGTGCGCTTCCACGTAAGAATCGATTGGATAACCGTTCATATGCTCCTCCTTCATTTTGTTGATGATCGATCTTGAATAGGAGTATATCATAATCCGCATGGCCTTTTGGCAAAAATGGTTTGAATAAGAGCACAACTTCAAGTATAATACCATTTGAGCGTGACAAACTGCCTGAGCGCAGAGGTACGTGTTTTTGTTGCCTAAACCCGGAATGAGGGAGGAAAGCATTATGGGAACATCCGCATCGGCAAAAGAAAGGATCGAGTCCGTTCTGGATGCCGGAAGTTTTATGGAGATGGGGGAGAAGATCCTTGCGAGAAACACCGATTTTACGCAAGGGGGAAAGAGGGAATATTCGGACGGCGTTCTTACCGGATACGGCACGGTAGAAGGCCGTCCTATTTATATTTACAGTCAGGATCCCGATGTGCTGGGCGGATCGTTGGGAGAGATGCATGCCGAAAAGATCCTTCGCGTGTACGATATGGCGCTCAAAACGGGTGCCCCCGTGATCGCATTGCTGGACAGCACGGGTCTGCGAATCAGAGAAGGAGCCGATGCTTTGGATGCTTTCGGACGCCTGTATCGGGCGCAGACGAAAGCCAAAGGTCGCATTCCCCAGATTGCAGGAGTCTTCAACCGATGCGGCGGAGGCAGCGCATTGATCGCCTCCCTCTGTGATTTTATCTTTACGGAAAACAATGCCGATCTGTTCATCAATCCGCCGGCTGTCAGAACCACGGATGCAAGACGGTGCGACATGGCGGCGGTTTTGAATGATAATACCGGCGGACAACGGATATCGTCCGGAACCGGTACGGAAGAAGAGATCTGCGGTATGATCAGAAGGCTGATCGGATATCTGCCCCTCTCCAACGAAGATTTGATTCCTCAGGCGGCAACGAACGACGACCTGAACCGTCCGGCTGCAGGGGTGGGGATCGGTGTTGCGGAAGCAGGTCTTTTGATCCGGGAGATCGCAGATGCCGAATCGGTTTTTGAGCTTGTTCGGCCCGGTTGTTCGGCGGTCATGACTTGCTTTGCCCGTTTCAACGGCAAAACCGTAGGCGTTGCCGGCAACGCCGGAGAGGGATACCTGACAGCGGAGGCTTGTGAGATCATGGCAGATTTTGTTGATTTCTGCAGCGCATTCGGGATTCCGGTCCTGACGCTCACCGACACCCGAGGCTTTTCACCCGACTGCGGCCAGGAATCGGTACTTCCTGCGGCAGCGGCATATTTGCTCAGCGTCTGGGCGTCGTCCGAGGTCCCCAGGATCAATCTTATCACGGGAAAAGCCCTGGGAAATGCTTATACCGTCATGAACAGCAAAGGATTGGGGGCGGATTTTGTCTTTGCCTGGAGCGGTGCACAGATTCAGGTGATGCCCGGAGAGGATGCTGTGCGTATCCTGTACAGCAGGGAATTGTCCGAATCGACCGCCAAAAATGGATTTCTGGCGGAAAAAACAGCAGCGTACGAGGAGAAGGCCGGTACGGCCGCTTTCGTTGTGCGAGGCTATGTGGATAAAGTCATCGCGCCCGTGGATACACGGAAGTATGTGATCGGCGCGCTGGAAATGCTTTCGGATAAAAGAGGATAGCGGAGGAGGCGAAGGGATGACACTTGCGGAGATCTTCACCAAAGCGGTCATGAACACGATATTGGGAATGGGCGTGGTTTTTTCGGTGCTCATCTTCATATCGTTTATCATTTCCTTGTTCAAATACCTGCCCGGGTTGCTGGAACAAAGAGTAGCCCAAAAGACAGGGTTTGAGGCAATCAAAAACGAAGAACGTGGACCGAAACCGACCCAAGAGAGTTCTGAGAGGATCGATTCGATCCTGGTGGCCGTCATCACAGCGGCAGTCTGCGCATGCGTATCGCAGGAAACCGACGCAACAGATTCGTATGTGGTCCGGTCGATCCGACGCAGCTGACCCTCAACAGGATACAGGCAGTTTTTATTCAAAGGAGATAGCGATGGAAACGTATTCAGTAACAGTCAACGGCATCACCTACGAAGTGCAGGTGGAAAAGAAGGGAAGCACGGGCACTTCTGTCCCGGCTTCGCAACCGGCGCCGGTTGCGGTGTCGCCGAGCCCGCAGGAAGGGAAAAAGCCCGGGGCAGGGTCGGTCGAAGGGGAAGCGATCACAGCCGGCGCGGCCGGCAAAGTGTGGAAGATCGTCGTAAAAGCGGGCCAGAAAGTCAGCAAGGGCGACACGGTGGTGATTCTGGAAGCCATGAAAATGGAAATCCCGGTCGTAGCGCCGAGAGACGGTGTGATCGAACAAATCGTCATATCCGAAGGGAGCCCAGTGGAGGCCGGAGACTCGTTGGCCATCATCAACTGATGCAGCCAGTGATCGGCTTTTACCGTATAACGGAGGACAATTGTGAGTTATATCAGTGAAACACTGAGCAATCTGCTGCAGCAGACGGCTTTCCTCAACCTGAGCGTGGGGAATCTGGTGATGATCCTTGTGGCGTGCGGGTTTCTGTATCTGGCCATTGCCAAAGGATACGAACCACTGCTTCTGGTTCCCATCGCTTTCGGGATGCTTCTGGTAAACATCTATCCCCCCATCATGGATGAAGGGGGTTTGCTCCACTATTTTTACCTGTTGGACGAATGGGCCATCCTGCCGTCATTGATTTTCATGGGCGTCGGTGCATTGACGGATTTCGGCCCGCTCATCGCCAATCCGAAGAGTTTTCTGTTGGGCGCCGCAGCGCAATTCGGGATCTATGCGGCGTATATCGGCGCCATGTTGTTGGGCTTTGACGACAGAGCCGCCGCAGCCATATCCATCATCGGCGGCGCAGACGGTCCTACTTCCATCTTCCTGGCCAGCAAACTGGGCCAGGTTGCGCTGATGGGACCGATCGCCGTAGCGGCGTATTCGTACATGGCGCTGGTGCCGATCATTCAACCCCCCATCATAAAAGCCCTGACCACGAAGGAAGAGCGCATGATCAAAATGGATCAGCTCCGGCATGTGAGCAAAGTGGAACGGATCTGTTTCCCCATTGTGGTCACCATGGTCGTGTGTTCCATTTTACCCTCCACCGCACCCCTGGTGGGCATGCTGATGCTGGGGAATCTGTTCCGGGAGAGCGGCGTCGTGCGCCAACTCACGGAGACTGCCTCCAATGCCCTCATGTACATCGTCGTGATTCTGTTGGGTACTTCCGTAGGCGCCACCACTTCCGCGGAAGCGTTCCTGAACTGGTCGACGATCAAGATCGTCATCCTGGGGCTGGTGGCGTTTTCCTTCGGTACGGCGGCGGGAGTCCTCTTCGGAAAGATCATGTGCAAGTTCAGCGGAGGCAAAGTCAATCCGCTCATCGGATCTGCCGGAGTTTCGGCGGTTCCCATGGCGGCCAGAGTATCGCAGAAAGTCGGCGCAGAGGCGGATCCCACAAACTTTTTACTCATGCATGCGATGGGCCCCAACGTAGCGGGTGTTATCGGAACGGCCGTTGCAGCCGGTACGTTCATGGCCATTTTCGGCGTTCGGTAGTGTAGAGGAGAAAATGATGAATCAAGCAGAAAAGAAACCGGTCAAAATCACCGAAACCATATTGCGGGATGCGCACCAGTCGCTCATCGCTACGCGCATGAGCACGGAAGAGATGCTTCCAATCATGGAAAAATTGGATAAAGTAGGGTATTATTCCGTGGAATGCTGGGGGGGAGCCACGTTTGACGCCTCCCTGCGCTTTCTGAAAGAGGATCCCTGGGATCGGCTGCGGATGCTGCGAAAGGGATTCAAGAACACGAAACTGCAGATGCTGTTGAGAGGACAGAATATATTGGGCTACCGGCACTATGCCGATGACGTAGTGGAGTACTTCGTGCAGAGATCAATCGCCAACGGGATCGATATCATGCGTATTTTTGACGCATTCAACGACCTTCGGAATCTGGAGACTGCGGTGCGGACCACAAAAAAAGAAGGCGCTCACGCACAGATCGCCGTGTCCTACACGCTGGGCGATGCCTATACGCTGGATTATTGGAAGGACCTCGTCCGCCGTATCGGCGACATGGGCGCGGATTCCATCTGCATCAAGGATATGGCAGGACTGCTGCTTCCCTATGCCGCGCAGGAGCTGGTTGAGGCATTGAAGCAAACTTCGGACCTTCCCATCGATGTCCATTGCCATTGCACCAGCGGCGTGGCCCCCATTTCGTACTTGAAAGCGATCGAGGCCGGGTGTGACATCATCGATACGGCCATTTCACCTTTTGCCATGGGCACCAGCCAGCCTGCTACGGAGATCATGGTCGAGACATTGAAGGGAACGCCCTACGATACGGGGCTGGATCAAGTCCTTTTGGCCGAGATCGCCGATTATTTCAGGCCTTTCCAGGAGCATGCCCTGGATACAGGGCTCCTGAATCCCAAAATGATGGGCGTGGATATCAAAACCCTCTTGTATCAGGTCCCGGGAGGCATGCTGTCCAACTTGGTTTCCCAGTTGGCCGAACAGAATGCTTCCGATAAATATTATGAAGTGCTGGCCGAGATCCCGCGAGTTCGCAGGGAACTGGGTGAGCCGCCCCTGGTGACCCCTTCGTCGCAGATCGTAGGCACCCAGGCGCTCTTCAACGTGCTGACAGGGGAGCGTTACAAGATGGTCACGAAGGAAACGAAAGCCGTATTCATGGGGGATTACGGACAGACTGTCAAACCCTTCGATCCGGAGATACAGAAAAAAGTCATCGGCGATGCAATCCCCAAGACATACAGGCCGGCCGACGACCTGAAACCGGAGTTGGAGAAGCTGGAACAGGAGATGGCCGAATGGAAACAGCAGGACGAAGACGTGTTGTCCTATGCGCTGTTCCCCCAGGTTGCGTTGGATTATTTTAAATATCGAAAAGCGCAGCAGGACGGGATCGACCTGTCTCTGGCGGATACGGAGAACGGCGCTTATCCGGTATAGGAACAATCCGGATCCGAAGAAGTAAGAAAAATTTCGTTGTGCAAAGGAGGGTGAAGTTATGAAAAGAGAGATCATACCAACCGCGAAGGCGCCTGCTCCGGTCGGTCCGTATTCAAACGTTGTCAAGTACGGAAACCTGTTGTTTATTTCCGGTATGGCGTCCGAGGATGCCATAACGGGTGAGATCCTCCACGGGACGGTGACCGAACAGACCGAGAACATCATGAAGAACATCAAAGCGATCCTGGAGGATGTGGGAAGCAGCATGCGGTTGGTGCTCAAGTGCAGCATCCACATGACGCGGCCGGAATATTTTTCCGAAATGAACAGTGTGTACGGATCTTATTTCAACGAGGAAGATGGTTATCCGGCCAGAGTGACGACGTTTGGATCGGAGATTTACGACGGGCTGGATGTGGAAATCGACGTGATCGCCGGCATCGAAGAGTGATCGCAATCAAAAATCCCGGGAGACCCGGGATTTTTGATTGCGTATCTATTGCTTCGGATTCAGTTCCTCGTCGATGGCTCTGGCTGCGCATTTCCCTGCACCCATGGCCAGAATTACAGTGGCGGCGCCCGTCACGGCGTCTCCGCCGGCATAGATGTGCTCTCTGCTGGTCTTGCCCGACGGTTCTTCTGCGATGATTCCGCCCCATTTTTGTGTTTCAAGTCCTTGGGTCGTGGACTTGATCAGCGGATTCGGAGAGGTCCCGATAGCCATGATCACCGTATCGACAGGGAGCGTCCACTCGGAGCCTTCCACGGGGATCGGACGTCTTCTCCCCGAATCGTCAGGTTCTCCCAGCTTCATTTCCAGGCATTCCATTCCGGTCACGCAGAGCTGTTCGTCTCCCAGGATTCGGACCGGATTATTGAGCAGCTTGAATATGATTCCTTCTTCCTTCGCATGTTCCACTTCTTCCGCTCTTGCGGGAAGCTCTTCTTCCGAACGACGGTAAACGATATAGACTTCTTCCGCGCCCAGGCGCTTGGCACAGCGCGCAGCGTCCATTGCCACGTTGCCCCCGCCGACGACGGCGACTCTGTTGCTTTTCTTGATCGGCGTAGCCGTGTCCGACCGGTAGGCTTTCATCAGATTTACGCGAGTCAGATACTCGTTGGCGGAATAAACACCTTTCAGATTCTCTCCGGGGATGTGCATGAACATGGGGAGCCCGGCACCCGAACCGATAAAGATCGCCTCGAATCCGTGTTCGGTCAACAGTTCATCCACGCTTACGGATCGTCCGATGACCATGTTGGTCCGGATCGTAACGCCGAGTTCTTTGAGCCCATCGATCTCTTTCTTAACGATGGCCTTGGGCAGTCTGAATTCCGGTATGCCGTATACCAGAACGCCGCCCGGGGTATGAAGCGCTTCGAATATGGTAACGTCGTATCCTCTCTTTGCCAGGTCACCGGCGCAGGTGAGTCCTGCGGGACCCGATCCGATCACAGCCACTTTATGGCCGTTGGGTTCCGGTTTCACCGGCTTTTCTTTTACGTTATCGATATGCCGGTCGGCAACATAACGTTCCAGTCTTCCGATGCCCACCGGCTCGCCTTTGATTCCCCGGACACAGACAAGCTCGCACTGGGATTCCTGGGGGCAGACTCTGCCGCACACAGCGGGCAGCGAGCTGTCTTTGGCAATGATCTGATACGCTTCTTCAAATTCCCCTTGCGCTGTTTTCATGACGAATGCGGGGATATTGATCTCCACCGGACAACCGGCAATGCAAGGGCTGTGCTTGCAGTTGAGACAGCGGGTCGCTTCGTCCAGCGCCATGGCTTCCGTGTATCCCAGCGCAACTTCCTGGAAGTTGCAGTTTCTCACGTGAGGATCCTGGGCGGGCATTTCATTTTTCTTCAAAGACATGTTGGCCATATTATTTCACCTCCATCTTGTAGAGATTGCAGACATCCTGGTGGCATTTCTGCTCAAAGTCCCTGTACATGACACCTCTCTGCATCGCTTCATCAAAGTTGACCTGATGGCCGTCAAAATCCGGTCCGTCCACGCAGGCAAACTTCGTTTCGCCGCCTACGGTCAGGCGGCAGCAGCCACACATGCCTGTCCCGTCGATCATGATGGAGTTCATGCTCACGACGGTTTTGATGTTGTATTGCTTTGTCAGCAGGCTGACGAATTTCATCATGATGACCGGGCCGATGGCAATCACTTCGTCGTATTGTTCGCCGGCATCCAGCAGTGCTTTCAGCGCATCGGTCACGAGTCCTTTATCCCCGTAGCTTCCGTCGTCCGTCATCATGATCATTCGGTCGCTGACCTTTTCGAATTCATCTTCGAGGATCACCAGATCCTTCGTTTTGAATCCGACGACAGCATGGACGACGGTTCCTTGTTCGTGGAGTTTCTTGGCGATGGGGTATGCGATCGCGCAGCCAACGCCGCCGCCGACGACAGCGACTTTCTTGAGCCCTTCCGTATGGGACGGCACGCCCAGCGGACCCACAAGATCCTGCAGAGAATCGCCTTCCTGTTTCAGGTTCAGCAGTTCGGTCGTTGCTCCGACGATTTGAAAAATGATGTTGATCGATCCCTTCGATCGATCAAAATCGGCTACGGTCAAAGGAATTCTTTCTCCTTCTTCGTTGACGCGTAAAATGACGAACTGTCCGGGTTCGGCTTTTGCTGCGATGAGAGGTGCGTCGATCTCCATCAGCGTCACAGTGGGATTCAGGTTCACCTTCTTTAAAATTTTGTACACGGTACGATCCTCCTTACGATTTTTCCCCGACGTATCGCTTTTCTGTGAGGCCGGGAAAACGAATTAAATTATTATATCATATCATGGAAAAGACTGGAACCCTTTATATATGTTAATAAATGACAAAAATGGAAAATATAACTTGACAAAACGGCGCGCCGGCAGTATGATAATGTCAAATAATGGAAACGGAGGTGCTATGAAACGGAAAACCGTACTGGGATTGTTCTTGATGATCTTCAGTTTGGGTGTGATGGTCTTTTGGGAAGTCCGCGGCCGTGATGCGCTTTTGTTGACCCCCGTACTGGCTGCTTCGAGAGATATTGCCGCAGGGGAATCCGTTCTGGCGCAAGATTTGACCACGATACACGTTTTGCCGGAAAACAGGATGACTGGTGCGCTCATGCCAGAGTCGTCCACGCAGGTCGTCGGATGTATCGCTGTGATTCCGCTGTGCGCCAACCAACAACTTTCTTCCGGCTGCTTTCGAAGCGAAAGAAATACCGTCAAACACAATCAATCGATTTTCCCCATCTGCGAGCAATGGATCGGCGCGATGAGCAGCGTAGTCAGACCCGGGGACGCTGTGCGGCTTTTCTCGGTGTCCACAGAGCAGGATATGGGCATTCATCGGGTAGCCTATGTAATAGATCGCGGAGGCAGATCACTGCCGGTCTTTGACTCAGGAAGCGTCGATTTGCTAGAGCGACACGAGGATGCAGATCCCGCTGCCAGTTTGGAGATCGTCTGCACTGCAGAGGAATATATGAAGATCTATCAAAGTCAACATTCAGCTGTTCCGGGAGATCTGATCGTGTATATGGAGGGCGGATTATGAGCGGGATCTATACTTTTTTCGGCGTGGATCACAAGTGCGGCACATCCATGCTGTGCCAGTCAGTCGCAGAGTTCATTGCGAAAGAGATTCCCGACTGGAAAGTACTTGTCATTCATACGGAAGGTGCTTCCGGGAACGATTATGCTTCGGGTGCCGGGGAGTCGATGGACAGGATTCGGCCCGAACTGGCCGAAGGATTGATCGACCCCCAGGAGATCATGGCCCGCTCCAAATGGCAGGATAACCTCTATTATATTTTAGGGGCGGATCCTTTGGACGGAGACGGGAAATATCATCCGAATCTGTCCGACCAGCTCCTGAAACAGTTGCGCCATTATTTTGATCTGATCCTCTGCGACAGCGGAAGCCAGATCGGCCACGGACTTGCGTTGGGATCCCTGTTTGCGGCGGACGGCATCTTTCTGGTGATGACACAATCCGAAAGCGCGGTCCGACGGTTTGAACGTCTGATGCCCTTATATCAGAAACTCAATGTTTCGACACTTGGATGTCTGATCAATCGATACCAGGATGAAAATCCTTACACCTTGGGATATCTTCGCAAACGATTGGATCGATTTTGGAGCGATTTCTTCGTCGTTTCGGAATCACCCCTCGGGCTTGTCGCTGAGGCGGAAGGGCGCTCGCTGATCCACTATCGGGATAAAAATTTCGGAAAAGATGTCCGAAGCACGGCGAATTTGATTCTGCGCAACGCCGGTGCGGCGCCGATCACAGAAGGGAGTCGGAGACCATGGAATCTTTTGAAATTCAGGAATACATCAAAAACAGAAGCGTAAAAAAGGATGGTTGTTGCTCCGATCCTTCCGCCTTGTTCGAGTCAACGGATTTCGTCGGATTATGCGATCAAATCAAAACTGCCTTTTTCTCGGAATGGGAGAAAGAGGAAAATGCCAAATCCGTTCTGGACATACAAAAGAGAGCGATCATCGGCTATCAAAAAGAAACAGCTTATTTCAAAGACAGAATCGAGACTCTTGTCCGTGGGAAGGGTGCGGAAAGAACCCCTTTCCCGGAATGGTACAGCGATCTGGTGGATGGAATCTATCACGAAAACTGGGGACTGGCAGGGGTCGGCGAGTGGTTCGGACCGGGATACGCCCACAGCAGTTCCGCCAAGATCATCGGAGAACGGATCTATTTCATGGTGGAAGGGCGGATGGTTCTCAAACCCCAGCGTATCGCAAAAGCAAGAAAAGAACAACTGATACGCGCGTTTCTGCTCCTGAATCCGGAGGAGAGACTGGATAAAACGTACCACGAAACTTATTTGCTGGACGGTACCCGTGTGACGATCTTTACCGAACCTATGGCGAAAAAAGGGCAGGATGCCATCGTGTTTCGCCGCTACATCATTCCGATCCTGAGTTTTGAGGAACAAGCCCGTAGAAGGACCATTCCGAAAGAAGCGATTCCTCTGTTTCGGCACATGGTGCGCATCGGATTCAATGTGGTGTTTCTCGGGGCGGTCCGGACGGCGAAAACCACTTTTCTCACGACGTGGCAAAGCTACGAAGATCCTGCGCTGGAAGGGGTCATGGTGGAAACCGACCCGGAAATACCTCTTCATATGATTTTGCCCGAAGCGCCTATTCTTCAACTTCTTGCCGATGGGCAGGAGTTGTTAAGGATATCCAAAAGCCTGCTTCGAAGCGATGCGGACTACTTCATCCTGGCGGAAGCAAGAGACGGCATCGCTTTGAACACGGCTGTGAAGATCGCCGGGAAAGGCACGAAACGTATGAAACTGACGTTTCATTCCGGTGATCCGAATCAGTTTCCCCTGGAAGCGGCCGACGAAATCGTTCAGGCCACCGGAGGCGATTTGACCATGACCATGCGAAGAGTCGCCTCCGGATTCGATTATTTGTTCCATTTCATCCAATTGACGGACAAGCGGGAAAAACGGTTGAAGAGCATCAATGAAATGAACTGCGACGAGAAAGGAATCATTCGCATGAGAACGGTTTGTACGTACGATGTGGTCGAAGACAGTTGGACGTTTTTCGAAACAGAAGGGATTCGTCAACAGACTTACGCATCAGAGTCTGATCCGGCCTCCTGGCATAAGATGCAGTCGTCCCTCCGAGAATTGATCGTGGCTTCTCCGATCGCCAACCCAAACGCCGACGAAGAGGGATGCGGAACGGTATGAGCAGCCGATGGATCGAATGGATCGCGACCGTGCTGATCACCCTGCTCTTCGCGGCGGGATGGCTGTGTGTTTTTCGAGAGCACATTCGCCTGCTTCATCTTGGTTGTGCGATGCGACACCGGCTTCGTGCAGACCGCAGGCAAAAGGGCCAGATAACGCCGATGGTTCGCTACGTGCGAAACGTGTTGAGCGCCAGCTTTCACCATGCGCCGGACGAACGGGTGGTTTTTACGGGCCTCGCCCTTTTGTTTGCATTGATGATGTTGTTGTCCCTGCGTATTTTTTCATGGCCGGCATCCCTCTTCTTATCGTGTGTTGCCACGTCTCTGCCCCTGCTTCTTTGGGTCGTCAAACTGGAGCTGCAACAGAAAAAGGGAAGTCGGGAAGGGCTGTCTTTAGTGTCGGAGTTATACCGCCACTACTGGACGAATCATAAGAATATCTATGTGGCGATCGAATCGGTTTTGAACGGAGAGGGAGACTATCCTGTATTCAGAAAACTCCTTTACCGTCTGCTTCTGAAACTGCGCAGTACCGGCAGTCCGGCGGAGGTGAGAGAAGCTGTGGATCAATTCGCCTTTGCCGCCGGTACCGTGTGGGGAAAGATGCTCGGCGTATGCATCCGGCTTGCCGCGGAAAAAGGTATCGATGTATCCGGAGGGCTTCGGGATATATCGGCCCAGTTGAGCGAAGCCAACACCAGAGCCCAGGAACGCGACCGGCTGAACAGCGAATCTGCCCGCATGACACTGTTTCTTGTGCCGGTTCTTTACATCGGGACGCTGGGAATTTCAGTTCTCTACCTGGGGTTGGCTCCGGCAGAGTTGCTTCGGAATCAGTTCACCACACCGGAGGGGTTTTTGTTTTTTACGGCATCACTGGTTCTTTTTGTGATCAATCTGGCCGCTTTGGAATTGCTCCGGAACCAGAAGATCGATTATTGACGAGGAGGAAGATGTGAGCTTCCGGGTACTCTTATTTGCGTATACGCTTTTCTGGACGGGATGTTTTCCTCTGATCCGAAAGGAGCCGGTCCGGCTCGTCGGCAGGAGTGTTGCGTACGGTGGATCCGTTTGCCGAAGGGTCGCCGGCAGTCGATTGTGTCAGCTGTTCGGAAAATATACGGAGTTGAGGAAGCGAGCTCTCCGCGAGCGAGAGCTTTCGGAAGCGTTGGCTTATGTGCAAAACATCGTCACCTTGGGAAGGGACAGAACCATGAGCCGGGAATTGCTACTGGAAGAATTGGCGGATCTGTCGGATAATCTGCAAAAGGTATTCTGGGAAATGGCTCATCGGCTGCGTTTGTGCGAAGATGAAGCGGCAGGTGAGATATTTTACGCCGCATTCGGTCTGGACTATGCGCGGGACGTGGCAAAGCTCTTTACCGAATGGGAGCGGATCCCTCCCCGGGAAATGCTCAGCACGGTGGAAGCATACCGGGATCTGCTTTTTCAAAAACGGCGCACGCTTCAGAAAAAGAAGGACGAGTGGATCAGCGATCTGGCCTATTTCCCTGTCGTCCTCAACTGTATGGTCGTTCTGCTGAATTTCATCTATGTGGCTTATTTTATAGAGCAGCGAGAGCTGTTGATGGGTATTCTTTGATTGCCGGAAAGGAGAAAACATGAAGCAATTGATCGTAATGATCGCTACAGTGATACTCGGCATTGCCATTGGCACCGTCGTGATGGGGTTCGGTGGAGAAGCCAGTGAAATGAAAGAAAGTGTGGACAGTAAACTCGGAAACGTTATCGGTGAATTCGAAGCCGCCGGCGAGTAAGAACGGAAAGATCCGATGAAACAGTTGATCGTACTCGTTGCGGCCGTGTGCCTCGGGCTTCAGCTCTTTACCATGATCGCAGGATCGGGACACGGCAGTGTCGCCTCAACGCTGCGTCAAGTTTGGCTGCAGGAGATCGAGGTGCGCCGCCTGGAGGATTCTCCGGAGGTCGTCCCATGAAACAGTTTCTCGTGTTGCTGGCTGTTCTCCCTCTGCTCCTGATTTTTCTTATGCAATTCGCTTTGGATCAAATCAATCACGCCCGGATCGGGTTGCTGTCGGATTGCGTCTATGTGGCCAGGGAGCAGGCCAGGCAAAAGGGTTGCTTTACTCAACAGATTCGCAGCGAACTGCGGGACAACATCTCGAAGATCCTGGATTTGGACCCGGAATCGGTGCTGATCGAAGCCACCGACTCACCCCAATATCGAATCAAGGGGAATGCTGTTTTCGACGGAACGGGCTTTGAGCGGGGTCTGATCTATTATAAGATTTCTGTTCCCATGGGCCAGATCATGGCAGGGCCCAGGCTGTTCGGCATTCGGGAGGAGGATAACCGTCTGATGTTCACCGTCGAAAGCCGGACTGCCAGCGAGCTGCTTCCTTGACACCATGGATGCCTCTATATGTCATGGAGAGGACTGGGTTTGAAAGTTTTTCTTGTTTTCTTTGCCATTTTGATTCTCAACATCAGCTTCCTGTGCCAATGGAGCGATATGGATCGCTATGCGGTTCTGCAGAAGCAACTGAAAATACTGGCGGAAGAGGCTGCCTCCGGGGCCGCCCTCCTTCGGGATGAAACGGAATATTCTTTCGGCAGGATATGCATCGATTCCGCTTCCGCCGAAGCTTATGTGGAGCATGTTTTGGCGGAAGCGGAAGACGGTCCGTATTTCGGTCTTTCGGGGCAGCTTGCGGCGGAGTTGATTTTATTTGACGATGTGAAAGGGTATTGCGGAGCCGAAGCGCATGGGGTCGGAACCGGAGAACCTGCAGCGGTAGTAGTTCTTTCCTATCAGGGCCGCGATTTGTTCCGGCTTCCGTTCCTGTCCGTGACGGAGATTCGGCGGACGGCCGTGTATGAATGGGCGGGAGGCTTGACAAGTTCATTCTGATCGGTATAATAGCCTTGTTATCGCAAATCAGTAAAAAGCATTGACGAGAAAGGCCGCATACGACTTGCACAAGAGAAGGACTCCCTTGGCTGGAAGAGTCTGCAGGTAGTGCACAAGCCCACCATCTCCGAGCTGCACCCGATGAGGGTCGCCGGCAGGATCTGTCGTTAGGGAAATGAAGTATTCCGTTTGGGTGGAACCGCATTTTTGCCCCGAACACCGTCAGGTGTTCGGGGCTTTTGATTACAGGAGGAAGCAACATGGCAAATTTACGTTTTGAAACAGAAGAAGAAAGGAAAGCCTTGTGGCATACATCGTCACATATTATGGCCCATGCCGTTCAGCGATTGTTCCCCGATGCGAAATTCGGCATCGGACCGGCCATCGACAACGGGTTTTATTACGACATCGATCTGGATCATAAGTTTACGGAAGAAGATCTTTTGTCCATTGAAAAAGAGATGGCGGCGATCGTCAAGGAAAACCTTCCGCTGGTATGCAGAGAGCTCAGCAGGGAAGACGCAGTGCAGTTTATGGAAGAGCGGGGCGAGGCGTACAAAGTCGAACTGATCAACGATCTCCCCGCGGACGCCCGGATCACGTTTTATGAGCAGGGAGATTTCACGGACCTTTGCGCCGGCCCTCATTTGCCTTCCACCGGCGGCATCAAGGCGATCAAACTGCTGAGCGTCGCGGGTGCCTATTGGCGCGGGAGCGAGAAAAACAAGATGCTGCAAAGAATCTACGGCATCACGTTTCCCAAAAAATCCATGCTGGACGAATACTTGCAAAAACTGGAGGAAGCCAAACGGAGAGATCACCGGAAAATCGGCAGGGAAATGGACCTGTTTGCCATACTGGACGAAGGGCCCGGATTTCCGTTCTTCCTGCCAAGAGGGATGATCATCCGGAACGAGCTGGAAGCGTTTTGGCGGAGAGCCCACGCAGAGAGAGGATACGACGAGATCAAGACACCCCTGATTCTCAACGAGGAACTGTGGCATACCTCCGGGCACTGGGACCATTACAAGGAGAACATGTATTTCACCAGGATCGACGACATGGACTATGCCATCAAGCCCATGAACTGTCCGGGATCGTTGCTGGCCTACAAGCGCAAGATGTACAGTTATCGGGACTTTCCCATGCGGGTGGCCGAATTGGGCCAGGTGCACCGCCACGAACTGTCCGGTGCGCTCCACGGACTCATGCGGGTACGGACCTTTACACAGGATGATGCGCACATCTATATGCTGCCGGAGCAGACGAAGGACGAGCTGAAGGGTGTGATTGAATTCATCGGCTATATCTACGGTGTTTTCGGATTCAATTACCGCATCGAACTTTCGACCCGCCCCGAGAATTCCATGGGGTCGGCCGAAGAATGGGCCCGTGCGGAGCAGGCGCTGCAAGAAGCGATGGATGAATTGAAACTGCCTTACAAAGTAAACGAGGGGGACGGCGCTTTCTATGGTCCGAAACTGGACTTTCATCTGGAAGACAGCATCGGCAGAACCTGGCAATGCGGGACGATCCAACTGGATTTCCAGATGCCTCAGCGTTTTGACATCACTTATGTGGGGCCGGATGGGGAAAAGCATCGGCCGGGGATGATCCACAGGACGATTTTCGGTAGCATGGAACGGTTTATCGGGATCCTGATCGAACACTTCGAGGGAAAATTTCCGCTTTGGCTTGCGCCCACTCAAGTGAAACTGCTCACGGTTACGGAGAAATTCAATGATTTTGCACAAGGGCTCAAAGCGCAATTGAGCGCAGAAGGCTTTCGCGTGGAACTGGACGGCCGGAACGAGAAGATCGGCTATAAGATCAGAGAAGCGCGCAATGCGAGAGATGCCTATATCATCGTCCTCGGTGAAAAGGAAATGGAATCCGGATTGTACCCGGTCCGTTCCAGCAAGGAAGGAGAACTGGCGCCTATGGCATTGCCGGAACTCATTCAGCGATTGCACGATGAGATCGACGAAAAAATGTACTGATTCCGCAGAATCAGCCACTGCCCCTCCTCTGTTTTCCGGAGGAGGGATTTTTAATGCATAAAATCTAAAATATGCACATAAATCGGTGTTGAAAGCTGATGAACGAATATTTTGGAGATAATATTCAATATTTACTCTTGACAATGAATATTTATGCGAGTATATTGTGCGGTATATTGAGTCGAATCACAAAATAGCGATCGTGATACAAAAGAAAGGAAGTAACTTCAAATGAAAAAAACACTGACCCTGCTTCTCGCAACGGCACTCCTGTTCGGCATGACTGCATGCGGCGGCGGAGAAGAAACACAAATCGAGACATTCCATGTCGGAACTTCGGCTGATTATCCACCTTACGAGTTTATTCAGATCGATGAAAACAACAACGAAGTCCTGGTTGGGGCGGATATCGAACTGGCCAAGATCCTGGCGGAAAAGCTGGGGAAAGAACTGAAGATCACGAATATGAGTTTCGACGGTTTGTTGGGAAGCCTGGCGGAAGGCCAGTTCGACTGCGTGATTGCAGGACTGACGAACGATCCGGAACGTGAAGTGTTGTTTTCTGACAATTATTTTGCCCGGAATCAGGTTTGCATCATCAACAGCGCCTCGGCCGGGACGATCCAGTCCGTGGAAGACATGGCCGGCCTGAAGATCGCAGGCCAGACCGGAACGGTTCAGGAGACGCTGGCCATCGAGTACGCCGGTGAATCGGCCATCGCAGTACAGAATTTCAACGATATGATCATGATGCTCCAGGGGGGGCAGCTGGACGGGATCGTTTCCGACAGTGACGTGGCCGAAGGATTTGTGGCAACAAACAGCGACCTGGAACTGGCGCCCTTCACCATTCCGTACGAAAACGATGCAGTGGCCATCGCGTTCCAACTCGGAAACGATGAGCTCTGCGATCAGGTGAATGCGATCCTGGCAGAGCTGAAGGAAGACGGCACCATCGATCAGCTGATGGCCGACGCCAAAGCTTTGCAGGAAGAGCTTGCCGCCGAGTAATCGGCATGATGTACCCGGTGTGCACGCCAGAGACGGAGGATCCCATTGGCAGTTAAAGTCTTCGATATGTTGATCAATTACGCACCGTACTTTTGGAAAGGTACCAAAGTCACGCTGCTTCTCTCGCTCAATGCAGTCGTCCTGGGCGCCGCTCTGGCGGCTGCTCTGGCGTTCATGAAAATGTCCCGCTATAAGATCATCAGTAAAGCAGCGGCAGTTTATATCGATGTGATTCGCGGCACGCCGTTGATCGTACAGCTCTGGATCGTTTACCTCCAGTTGTCCAAACTGATCGCTTTTCCTGATGTCATCATCGGCGGGGTGGATATGACGCGCTATTTGCCCTGCCTGATCGCATTGACCATGAACAGCGGCGCCTATGTGGCCGAGATCATCCGGGGCGGTATCCAGTCCGTGGAAAAAGGGCAGACGGAAGCGGCCAGGAGCCTGGGCATGAACCATTGGATGTCCATGCGATTGGTCATTCTGCCCCAGGCAATTCGCACGATCCTTCCCGCCATCGGCAACGAATTGGTGACGATGATCAAGGAGACGGCCATCATCCAATATTTGGGGATTGCCGACATCATGTATGCCAGGAACACAGTGGCCACCATCACGTATTCGATCTTGCCGTCTTATTACGTGGCGGCTCTCATCTATCTGGCACTGAACATCGTTTCCACCCGGGGGATCCGCGTCTGGGAGCGGAAGCTGCAAAAGGCATACAACTGAAACAGATCTCGGGCATTTTGTCTGCAAGCAGAGGTGAAAAAGGTTTCCGACAGAACGGAAACCTTTTTCTGTTGGGGGATTGACACTGTATTAGTACACATGGTACACTTGGATCAAACAAAGGAGGGGGGAGCGATGTTTCAACTGGATGTAAAGAGCAGAAAGTCGATATACGAACAAATCGTGGACAACTGCAAAGAGTTGATCATAGCCGGCGTCCTTGCACCCAATGATAAGCTGCCTTCGGTGCGGGAACTTTCAGCCATGCTGACCGTCAATCCCAATACCATACAAAAGGCCTATCGGGAGCTGGAACAGAGCGGTTGGATATACACCGTCTCCGGATTGGGATGTTTTGTCAGTGAATCACGACATGCTCCGGATCCCTTGCAGATTCGTGCTCTTCTGGATAAAATCGAGCCGTTGGTCCGGGAATTGCTGTTCCTGGGCGTTCCGGCAGAAAGCATCAGGCAGGCATTGGACAAGATGATTCGAAAAGGGGGGGGCAGTCGTTGATACAGGTAACGGAACTCAGTAAATGCTTTGACGGTTTTTCGGCTCTTTCAGGATTGAATGTACACGTGGAGACCGGTTCGATATACGGGCTCATCGGGGTGAACGGATCCGGAAAGACCACATTGATCAAACATTTGACCGGCGTATATATGCCGGATGCCGGTCAGGTGACCTTCGACGGAGAAGATATCTACGAAAACACCGTTTTGAAGGAACGTTTGGGATACATTCCCGACGATCTGTATTTTTTCAATTCATATAGCATTCGAGATATGGCAAGTTTTTACCGAAAGATCTATCCGGCATGGAACGAACAGCGGTACCGGGATATGCTCCGGGAATTCGGGCTTCCGGCCGTGCGTAAGATCAGCAAATTTTCCAAAGGCATGCAAAAACAAGCGGCATTCATCCTGGTGATGAGCACGATGCCGGATTACCTGATTCTGGACGAACCCATCGACGGCTTGGATCCGCTCATACGAAAGCGCGTATGGCGTTATGTGGTGTCCGATGTGGCAGAAAGACAGATGACGGTCCTGGTATCCTCCCACAATTTACGGGAAATGGAGGGAATTTGCGATTCGATCGGCATCTTGTCCGAAGGCCGAATGATGATCGAAAGAGACCTGGAAGAGTTGAAAACGGACATCCACAAAATCCAGGTTGCTTTTAAGGAGGAAAAGGAGCGGCCGCTGTCCAACCTGAATATTTTGCACAGAGAAAAAAGAGGCAGTGTGGAACTCTTGATCGTGCGGAACGCGGGGAATCTCGTGAAATCCGAACTGGAAAAAGAAGATCCTGCGATCTTGGATATGCTTCCCCTGTCGCTGGAGGAAATTTTTATTTATGAGATGGGAGGTGAGAACAGTGAGATCCAAAGCATTTTATTCTAACGTTTTCTCTCTGCCTCTCGCTCTGGAAAATCTGAAAAGATTCTGGGCTATCGGTACTGTCGGATTGTTGATCTATCTGCTTTCCGGCGCGTTTCCCCTGGTTTTGTCCTACGACAGAATCCGCCCGTACATGATCGAGACGATGCTGAGCAATCACAACCCGGGCTACATGGCGGCCCATCTGTTTTTGGCGATCTCGGCAGCGGTGGCGGTGTTCCGCTATCTGCAGAATACGGGAAGTGCCGGTGTGATGCACGCCATGCCGTTCTCGCGAAAAAGCCTGTATCTTTCTTCGTACGCTTCGGGTCTGACGCTGGCTTATTTGCCGGCTTTCATCAACGGGCTGGTCCTGCTGGTCCTGAAGACGCCGGTCTACCAGACGGTCTATGTGGACAATCTGCCGATCCAGACGGATATCTATACCGCAGCCAACGTACTTGGATGGATGGCCGAAGTTTTGGTGATCATCACTTTTGTCTATTCCATAGGGGTATTTGCGGGAATGGTCACCGGATCGATGGTGCTGCATGCACTCACGGCACTGGGCTTCAACTTTCTGCTCACTGCCCTGTATGCCACATTTTTGGGTTATTCCGAGATCTATTTCTTCGGCTTTACCTACAATCGGCTGATCAGCGACATCACACTGAAACTCAGCCCGTATACGTATGTATTTCAAGCCGAAGGAGACCTACGGGCGTCTGCGTGGCCGATGTACATGGTCGCGGCTGTGTTGATTGCTGCCGGGACGTACTTCATCTACAAAAAACGGCCGCTGGAAAAAGCGACGGAGAGTACGGTCTTTCGTTTCATGGAGCACTTTCTATCGTTCCTGATCGTGTTCTTCGGATCCAGCCTTACCGGAATGGTGTTTTATGAGAACGATTACGGATATGCAGGATATGTGCTTGGCGGGATCCTGGGCTTCCTGGTCGGCCAGATGATCGTCAAGAAGACCTTGAAGATCTTCGACCTGGAAAACCTGAAGACGTTCGTGGTGTTTGCGGGCATCATGGCAGTGGTCATCGTCGGATTCAACAAAGACGCGCTGGGCTATGAACGGAGAATCCCGCAGCTCGGATCTGTGGAAACGGTTACGATCGACTCCTATGATTTGATGCAGGGAAATCGGCCTTTGGTTTTTCAGGAAACGGAAAACGTAAGGGCGCTGACCGATTTTCATCAGTTTGTCATCGATCGCAGAGAAACATACAGAGCCCATCAAGGCTTCGGATTCGGGATGACGCTCACCTACGATTTGGACAGCGGGAATCAGATATCCAGGCGGTATCATCTGCCGTATGAGGCGGTCATGGAATCGGAATCGCTTCGGAGGCTGTACGAATCCGATGAGGCTGACAAGCCTGCGGAGTTGCTGTCGCAACTGCAGATGGCGGATACGGAAATCGTCCTGTTTTCCGGAAACAACTACGAATCGGAACAGCTGACGATGCACTATTCGGATGATGTTCTGTCCAACAGCGCAAAGCGGTTGCTCCTGGATGCATTGAGCCGGGACCTGAAGGAAATGACGTTCCGCCAGCTCGTTTCCGGGCGGGCTGCCATCCTTCAGTTGCAGATCCAGCACAGGACAGAGGCCGGCGGCAAGACTGCCGATGCCGCATCGGAAACCTATCCGTACATGACGGGAAAAGAAGACAGCAACTACAGGTATGAATTCTTCGGATACGGGATCACGGCAGAATACGAACATACGCTGCGCTGGATCACCGAAAACGGGTACGAGCATCTTTTGACAGCAACCGGCACCGGCGATTTTGCGGTGATCCGCCGGAACTGCGAGGCGGAAGAAGAAGAAGGAATCACGCGTCCTGCCGACTACGATCGATTTACATCCGTCGATGTGAAACATCAATCCGAGCCGGGCAGTCTGGTTCTGGAGGACCCGGAAGCAATCATGATGCTCATCCGGGATCACGCCTACAGAGATCTGAGGCACTTTCCCGCGGAAGAGGATGCCCTGTGTCTTACCGTGTATCATCGGTCGGAGGATAAAGGCTACGGCATGTTTGAGGCGACAATGCGTTATTATTTGAACGAAGCGGATCTGCCCGAGGGGATACGGGCAGAAGCAGACCGATATCTGAGCGAATAGAAGAAGCTCAAAAGGGGGTTTGTCCGGCGCATCGCGCCGGACATTTTTATTGACATTTCCGAAATTACTGACATAATGATACTTGCGTCCGGCATGGCCTGCCCGACGACGACACGGATGAAAGAGGAGCTGATAACGGCAATGAACGACCAAAACAGAACCCCCTTGTTTGACGCAATTGTGGAATATAATACGAGGAAGCCTGCTTATTTTTGCATACCCGGGCATCGTTATGAAAAAGGCATCAGTCCCATCTGGCGTGAAGCGGTGGGGGATGCGATTTTTTCTTTTGATTTGACGGAGACACCGCTCACGGACGATCTGCACCATGCTTCCGGCGCGATCATGGAAGCCGAACAGCTGGCTGCGGAGCTGTGGGGTGCCGATTATACCCATTTCCTCGTGAACGGAAGCACCTCGGGCAACGAAGCGATGATCATCACGGCAACCCATGGCGGCGGAAAGGTGGCGATCCCCAGAAATGCCCATAAATCCGCACTGATGGGCTTGATCATCGGTGGTGGAAATCCGGTCTACATCATGCCCGAGTTGGAGCGGGAATGGGGGCTTCACGGAGGAATCGCGCCACAAGCCGTAGAGGATATGTTCCGGGACAACCCGGATTGCAGGGGCGTGATGGTCGTAAGTCCGACTTATTACGGGATCGCCAGCGATATTAAAGGCATTGCGGACGTATGCCATCAACACGGCGCGATCCTCATGGTGGACGAAGCCCACGGCGCCCACTGCTATTTCAGCGACCGCCTGCCCCAGGGCGCTCTGGAACTGGGGGCGGACATGTGTGTGCAGAGCATTCACAAAGTGACCGGATCCCTGACCCAGAGTTCCATGCTCCACGTGAAATCCGACCGGATCAAAAAGAGTCGCCTGGAATCCAATCTCACACTGGTGCAAAGCACCAGCCCTTCCTATCTGCTCATGACATCTTTGGATGTGGCGCGCCAGGACATGGCCGCCAGAGGCAAGGAAATGATCGATAAAGCCGCCGGTCTGGCAATCGATGCCAGAGAACGGATCAACGCCATTCCGGGCATGACCTGTGCCGGGAGAGAGCTCATCGGCAGAGCAGGGATCCACGATTACGACATCACAAGGCTGGTCGTGAGCGCAGACGATATCGGAATCACCGGATTCGATCTGAAAAAAATGCTGTTCTACGATTACAATGTGGACATGGAACTGGCGGACTATCGGAACACGCTGGCCATTGTGACCTTTGCCAATGAAAAAGAAGATCTGGATCGACTGGTGGACGCATTGGAAGATATCGCCGAAAAAAATCAGGACGGATCGCTGCTCCCGCTGGCAAAAAAACTTCCGGAACAACCCGAATACGTCCTTTCTCCGCGGCAAGCTTACTTCTCCGATCGGGAACGGATCCCTTGGATGGATGCCAGAGGCCGGATCGCGGCAGAAATGATTGCGCCTTATCCGCCGGGGATCCCGGTCATTTATCCGGGAGAAAGAATGTCGGATGAAGTGTGGGAGTATGTGGAAGCTTTTCGACAGAGAAACGGCCATCTTCACGGTCCTTCGGACGGAAAATTATCCACGTACGTAGTGGTTAGATAGCACGAGGGTGTTAAGCAAAATGCTTGACACCCTCCTGTTTTTATGGTACAGTACCCAGCGTGGGCAAGGGAGCGGAACGCAATGCTGGAAGACATTTTCACGATCAATATGCTTTATGATTTCTACGGAAATCTTCTGCCTCAGAGACAGAGAGAATTTGTACGGCTGTACCGGGAGGAGAATTGGTCTCTGTCGGAAATCGCCGAAGAATTCGGATTGACGCGGCAGGGCGTGTACGACAGCGTCCGAAAAGCGGAAAAAGCGCTGTACGAATACGAAAGCAAGCTGAAACTCATGGAACGCTTTCGGAAGACGGAGCAGGCTCTCAGGCACATCGACCGGGCCTTGACACAGCTGATCGAGCAGAGCGGAGAGGATACTGCGTTGGCGGTACAGCTCAGACGGATCAAGAATACAGCGGACGCATTGGGAGAATAGTATGGCCTTCGAAGGTTTATCCGAAAAACTCAACGGAATATTCAAGAAATTGAAAGGCAAAGGCGTGCTCACCGAGGCGGACATCCAGGAAGCCATGCGTGAAGTCAAGTTGGCGCTGCTGGAGGCGGACGTCCATTTCAAGGTCGTCAAGGAATTTGTCGCCGCCGTCAAGGAGAAATCGCTGGGCGAAGAAGTGATGAACAGTCTGACGCCGGGTCAACAGGTCATCAAGATCGTCAATGATGAACTGGCTGCGCTGATGGGCGGAAGCAACAGCAAGCTGACCTTTTCTTCCAGCGGCTTTACAACGCTTCTTTTAGTGGGACTGCAGGGGACGGGGAAGACCACGACTTGTGCCAAGCTGGCATCCCACCTTAAGAAGAACGGGAAAAAACCGATGATGGCCGCTTGTGACGTGTATCGGCCTGCAGCCATCGAGCAGCTGGAAATTCTCGGAACATCCGTGGAGATCCCGGTCTATGCGGATCGGGAAGCCCGGGATCCGGTAGTGATCGCGCAGGCGGCAAGAAAAATCGCGGAATATAAAGGATTCGATACGCTGATCGTCGACACGGCAGGAAGACTCCATGTGGACGAAGATCTTATGGACGAACTGGTCCGCATCAGAAAGGCCGTCAAACCTCACGAGATCCTTTTGGTGGTGGATGCCATGACCGGCCAGGATGCTGTGACCGCAGCGCAGGCGTTTCACGAGAGGTTGGGCATCGATGGCATTATCATGACAAAGCTGGACGGAGACACCCGGGGCGGAGCGGCGCTGTCCGTCAAAAGCGTTACGGGAAAACCCATAAAATTCGTGGGTGTGGGAGAAAAGAACGATGCGTTGGAGGCCTTTCATCCGCAACGCATGGCTTCCAGGATCCTGGGCATGGGCGACATGATGAGCCTGATCGAGAAAGCGCAGGAATCCTACGACGAAGAGAAGTCCAGGGAACTGGAAAAGAAAATAAAAAAGAACCAGTTCACCCTGGAAGATTTTCTGGATCAGTTCTCTCAAATCCGCGGCATGGGCGGATTGGCCAAGATCATGGACATGCTGCCCGGCGGCGGGGCGAAGCCCGACGAAGAACAGTTGGACAAAGGCGAACAAGAATTTCGTTCCATGGAAGCCATTATTCAGTCCATGACGATAGAAGAGCGCAGGAATCCCCAGCTCCTCAATGCGAGCAGGCGAAAGCGGATCGCTGCCGGCGCCGGAGTTACCGTTACCCGGGTCAACAGTCTGATCAAGCGCTACGAAGAAACCAGAAAGCTGATGAAGCAGTTTTCCGGAGGGAAGCCGGGGAAGAAGGCCCGACGGATGTTTCAGGGATTCTAACGGGTGTTTCGATGATCGGGCGAACCGCTGCAGCGATGTGGCGTTCACATATAGAAAGCAGTAAACAGTTATTGATCAGGAGGAAAAAATGGCAGTTAAAATCAGATTGAAAAGAATGGGCGCGCACAAAAGGCCTTTCTACAGAGTCGTCGTGGCAGATTCCCGCTCTCCGAGAGACGGAAGATTCATCGAAGAGATCGGGTACTACAATCCGCTGACGGATCCGGCAGACATCAAAATCGATCCCGAAAAAGCAAAGAAATGGCTCTCCACGGGCGCAGCGCCCACCGATACGGTGCGGGCACTCTTTAAAAAATCGGGTATTATCGAGTAAGAAAGCGGTGAGATAATGTTGTTATTGGTAGAAACCATCGCCAAATCCCTGGTGGATGCGCCGGAGGAAGTTCAGGTTCGTGAAATCGCCAGCGACGGAGATTCCACCGTCATCGAGCTCCGCGTATCCAGTCAGGATATGGGCAAAGTGATCGGGAAGCAGGGACGCATCGCCAAAGCGATGCGGACTGTGGTCAAGGCAGCTGCGGTCAAACAAAACAAAAAGGTCAATGTGGAGATCGTTTCCTAGGGGCGCGGAGGTCTTATGAAGACTGTAAAGATCGGAAAGATCACCGCACCGGTGGGCATCCGCGGGGAAGTTCGTGTTTATCCGTTTACGGATGAAACGACGCGGTTTTCCCAGATTTCCGCAGTCCTGATCGAAAAGCGCTGTCATGAACTGCAGAATGTGCGATACCAAAAGGATAAGGTCATTCTCAAGCTGTCGGAAGTGGATGATCGCAACACAGCTGAAAGTCTGCGCGGGAAAGAATTGTTTTTGCCGGAAGAATCCTTGTGGGACATCCCGGAGGATACGTATTTTGTGCGCGATCTCATCGGGATGACGGTTCGGACCCAAGAGGGGACGCTCGTCGGAGAGCTTACCGACGTGATCCATCATGCCCATCAGGACCTCTATGAGATCACGGATCGTTCAGGACATCCGTTTTTACTGCCGGCCGTAGGCGCTTTTGTGCTGGATGTAAATCTGCCCGCACGGACGATGACGGTGCGGCTGATCGAAGGGATGACGGAGTCATGAAGATCCATATCCTCACACTGTTTCCGGATATGATCCTGCCGTGGATCGGGCAAAGTATCCTGGGCCGGGCTGTTGAAAACGGCTTGATCGACATTGGGATCACGAACATCCGAGACCACTCGGCGGACAAACACAAAAAAACGGACGACACACCTTACGGCGGCGGCGCCGGCATGATCCTGACGCCCCAGCCGGTATTTGACGCGATCACAGCCATCGGGGCACAGCATCGGAGAAAAATATACATGTCTCCGAGAGGGCGGCAGTTGGACCAGACGTACATCAGAGAACTGGCCGGAGAAGACGAACTGGTCATTCTGTGCGGCCATTATGAGGGCGTCGACCAGCGGATCCTGGATGCCTGGGAGATGGAGGAAGTATCCATCGGCGATTATATCCTAACGGGAGGGGAACTTGCCTGCATGGTGCTGATCGACACAGTAGCCAGAATGATTCCCGGTGTTTTGGGCAATGAAAGCGCACATCTGGAGGAATCGATCTATTCCGGACTTCTGGAATACGATCAGTACACGAAACCCAGAAAATACGAAGGATGGGCGGTACCGGAGGTCCTGTTCGGCGGAAATCACAAAATGATCCGCCTTTGGCAGTGGGAATCCTCTCTTCGCCTGACACAGCAGCGTCGACCGGATCTGCTTCGTGCGTTTTTAAAGAAGGCCCCCCCCCTGACGAAAGAGGAAAAGAAGATTTTGGACAGCGTGCTTGCCCGGGAGCCTCTTCTTGAAGAAGAGGAATGATTCTGATAGAATAGAGGCATGAAAAAAGACAAAAGAAGGAGTCGCATCATCGTTGCGACTGCCGTTTTTCTGGCGGCGTGCGTCGGGCTTTATGCGTTCATTTATGTGATCCCCGGCATATCCGGCGCCCTGACGAGAACCGTGATCGTTTCCTACGGCAACCTTCGGGTCACCGACGAAACGGAGGCTTATTTGATTCGGAACGAGGTGGTTTTGTCCGCCGGACAGACCGGCACGGTCAGCTATTACGTAAACGAAGGAGCCAAAACCAGAAAAGGCACCAAAGTGCTGGATATCTATCCTCCGAACGGAAGTGTGACGGGGTATTACAGCGGGTACACCGGTGTCGTCAGTTATTATATTGACGGATATGAGGCATACTTTTCGCCGGAACGGTTGACGGAACTGGATCCTGCCGAGTTCGACGACATCAGCATCATCCCCGAAAACACCCACAGAGAAACGGTGCATGCCGGGGAGCCACTGTACAAAATTGTACTGGATGACGTGTGGTATGCGGTGATCACCGTTTCCGAAGATCGGCTGTTCAAGTACACGACCGGTGCGGCGGTAACGCTGGAATTCGGTGATGATTCCGTTCCGGCATATACGACGGAACTGCTTCCGAAAGAAGAAGGCTGGCTCGTCGTTATTCGAACGGACAAGTATTACGAACCCTTCGCAACGATCCGAAAAACACCCCTGCGGGTCGTTACCGAAGATTATCAAGGCTTGATCATTCCAAACACTGCCATTGCAGAGGAAGAAGGCGTACAGGGCGTTTATGTCAGAGACTTGACAGGGGAATTCCACTTCACACGTATCCGTGTGATCACCACCGACGGAAAAGATTCTTTGGTTTATTCCGGTTCTTTCAACGAAACCGACAGCGACGGCCAGCAGACCAAAGTCAATACGGTGGAAATATACGATGAAATATTAAGGCATATCGAGCCGGAGCAAGGATCGGAGAGTCATTGAATGGGCATTCAAAAGAATATCGAAGAAATCGTAAAACAGATCGATACCTACGCCCGAAAGGTCGGAAAGAACGGACGGGACATACAGCTGATCGCAGTCACGAAGACCCGCTCGCCGGAAGAGATTCTGGAAGCGCTCTCCCGGGGCATTACGGACATCGGAGAGAATAAAGTGCAGGAGATCCAGGCGAAATACGACAAGATAGATGTGCCGGTGCGATGGCATCTCATCGGTCATCTTCAGACGAACAAGGTCAAGTACATCATCGATAAAGTACACATGATCCATTCCGTAGATTCCATCCGACTGGCCCGGGAAATCGAGAAGAGGGCATCTGCGTCCGGTATCGTTGTCAATATACTCATACAGGTGAATGCTGCCGGAGAGGAAAGCAAGTTCGGCGTGGCGCCCGAACAGGTGCGGTCGCTGGTCGATCAAATACTGGTGGAATGTGAACATATCCGCATCAAAGGATTGATGCACATTGCTCCTTTTGCCGAAGAGCCCGAGGCAGTACGGCCTTATTTCAAAGAAGTCAAAAAATTGTACGATCAACTCGCCGAGATCCGTCATCCCGGACTGGACTTTTCCACTTTGTCCATGGGCATGTCCAATGATTTCGGCGTGGCGATCGAGGAAGGCGCCAACGCCGTTCGCGTCGGCACATCCATATTCGGTGCGCGGGACTATTCGAAGCAGTAGCCTGCCGGAAAGAGGAAAAGACGATGGGTTTATTCAACAAAATGAAAGAGATGGTCGGGATCGAAGAGATCGACGATGATGAACTGGAAACGGCAAAAAAACCTGCGGTGCCGGAACGGAAACCGATCGAATCCAGGCCTTCTGCAAAGAGCAGTTATTCGGAACCGTCCAAACCTGTGGAGATGCGTTCGCCCACACTTCCGGGAGGACGGAGGACAGACCAGTTTAAGATGGTCGTCGTAGAGCCCTCCGGATTTGAGGACAGTCCGAGGCTGGTGGACAATCTCAAAGCCAAAAAACCGGTGATCATCAATTTGGAGAACCTGGAGACCGACACGGCCAGAAAGATCTTTGACTTTCTGAGTGGAGCGACCTATGCGCTCAACGGCAATGTGCAGAAAGTTGCCAACAATATTTTTGTGTTCGTTCCCGAAAATGTGGATGTGGCTTATAATACGGATTCAAAGGTCAATTTGGCGGAAGGCGGCATCAAAAGCCCCTGGAAATAGGAGATCGCATGATCGGCACGAAATTATTACTGGCACTTCATTATTTCACCCTGGTCATCCAGTATATGATACTGGCTTACGTGGTGTTGTCCTGGTTTTCGAGACCCGGAGGGCAGACATACCGGTTCTATCAGAAATTGGGTGAGATCCTGGAACCTCTGTTCATCCCGTTCCGACGGCTTACCGGGGGGATCGCCATGCGTACCGGGCTGGATTTTACGCCCTTCGTCACCATCATTGCGGTATCCATGATCTATCGACTGATTTTCGCCGTGGCTTCCGGTTTCGTTTTGTAAAAGGAGTGTCGTATGATTACACCACTGGATATCCAAAACAAAGTCTTTGCCCGTGCTGTGAGAGGGTACAAGGAAGAGGAAGTCGACAGTTTCCTGGATCTGCTGACGGTAGATTACGAACGTGTGATCGATGACAACGAAAACCTGAGAAAGCAGCTCACCGATCTGCAGGACCGACTGGAAGAGTATAAAACCACGGAGGAAAGTGTTTTGAAAACACTGGAGGCTGCCAAGGCACTGATGAACGATATTTCCGTCAGTGCCGAAAAGAGAGCGGAGATCCTGGTAAAAAACGCAGAACTGGATGCGGAACTGCTCCAGCGGCAGGCCCGTGAATCCGTTGAGCGTCTGAAAGAGGAGGAACTGGCCCTCTCCCAGCGCGTCGCCTCCGTTCGCAGCCGTTTCAAGAGCATGCTGGAATCCGAGCTGGACCGGTTCGACGTCCTGAGTGAAGAACTCTTCGGCACCCCCGGGACGACTTCTTTTACCGAAGTCTCGGAATCGAGGACCCGGCCGTTGAAAGGACAGCCGATCAAAGAGGAGGATCTTTTCAAGACCGTCTCGAATTTCAGGAGCGAAGACTAGTGTTCTGGTGGATCATCGGAACCGTAGTCGTCTCCGATCAGCTTACGAAATATCTGATCCGTTCCACCGTGGAACTGAATCAGACTGTCCACGTTTTCAGCGGTCTTCTGGATTTGACATACATCCACAACTACGGGGCGGCGTTCAGCATTCTTCAAAACAAACAGACATTTTTGATCACGTTCACCGGCATCGCCATGGTTGCAATCATTCTGTATGTGATCAGGCAGGGAAATAAGCTTCCTCGTGCGGAGGTGGCGGCGCTGGGTCTGATCGTCGCCGGCGGCCTGGGCAATCTGGTGGATCGGGTGATGCGGGGCTACGTGGTGGATTTTCTCAATATATACATTCTTCCCGTGTTCAACGTTGCGGACATGGCGGTGTGTGCGGGGAGTGCTTTGCTGGTATACAGTGTAGTCGTACTGGAGCCGCGGCTCAGAAAAGATTCTTCCAATGAGCAATGAGCAAATCGTTACGGTCTATACGGAATGGGTTCATGAAGGACGCCGCATGGATGCGGTGCTGGCCGAACTGATCGAAGAAGCCTCCAGGAGCTATCTTCAGAAATTGATTGAAGACGGTTCTGTTTTTTTGGACGGAACCCCTCAAAGATCCAAGAAGGAAAAGCTGCGGGAAGGACAACGCATTGACGTAGTGTTTCCGGCGCCGGCTTCCCTGGAAATCCTGCCCCAGAAAATGGACTTGGACATCGTATACGAGGATGAAGACCTGCTGCTGGTCAATAAGCCGAAAGGGCTGGTCGTGCATCCGGCGGCCGGAAATCCCGACGGAACACTGGTCAACGGGTTGCTGTACCACTGCAAAAATCTGTCCGTCATCAACGGTGTCCGGCGGCCGGGGATCGTGCACCGGATCGACAAAGATACCACAGGCCTGCTGGTGGTGGCCAAGACGGACGTTGCACATCGCGAACTGTCCCGCCAGCTGGCGGAGCACACGATGGAACGGCAATATGTATCCGTCGTCTGGTTCGGATTCAACCACGAGGAAGGGCGAATCGACGCCCCTCTCGGAAGAGATCCGAAGAACCGCCTGAAACGTGCGGTGGTTCCCGACGGAAAGACCGCTGTCACGCACTATAAAGTAAAGGAACGACTCTCTTCTTTTACGCTGATCGAAGCGGTGCTTGAAACCGGGCGGACGCATCAGATCCGGGTCCATATGGCTCATGTGAAACACCCGCTGCTGGGAGACGTGCTCTACGGGCCGCGAAAGCAGCCTTTCGGCCTGACCGGACAAGTCCTTCACGCAGGCGTTCTGGGCTTCACCCATCCGACGAAGGGTCGGGAGATGCGCTTTCAGGCAGATCCTCCGGCAGAGTTTCAGAATATCTTGGAAAAGTTAAGGAGATGACTATGGGAAAAATCAAATTGAATCCCGGGACGATGCTGAATCCCGTCCCCGTGGTGCTTGTCAGCTGCGGCCGCGGAGAAGAAGCCAACCTGATCACGATCGCTTGGACGGGCACGGTCAATTCGGAGCCCCCTTACACGTATGTATCTGTGCGAAAAGATCGTCATTCTCACGGGATCCTCTCGAAGGAAAAAGAATTTGTGATCAATCTGACGACGAAAGACCTTCTGTATGCCACGGATTTCTGCGGCGTCAAGAGCGGCGCTTCGGTAGACAAGTTCCGGGAAGCGGGGCTGACGAAAGAGCCTTCCTCCATCGTGGGCTGCCCCATGGTTGCAGAGTCGCCGGTCTCGTTGGAATGCAAAGTACGATCGGTTCATGAATTCCCCACGCATGATATGTTTCTTGCGGAGATCGTTGCCGTGCAGGTCCGGGAAGAACTGATGGACAAAAGCGGGAAGCTTCGCTTGGACAAAGCCGGTTTGATCTGCTTCAACCACGGAGAATACATGGCGGTAGGAGAAGAAGTCCTTGGCGGTTTCGGCTTTTCCGTGATGAAACCATCCACAAAAAAAAGAAAGCAGCAGGAAGCAAAGAATAAGAAATAACATACGCCTGTCTGCCGGCCGTCCGGCAGACAGGCATTTTTGACGATAAAAGAACCGCCGAAAAGCGGTTCTTTTTCTTGGGGGACAGTCTCGATTGCCGCAGTTTGCAAGCATATTCAGTGATTGGCTTGGGGAACGGGAGCGTCAATTTCATAGGATCATGCGGATGTTATGTCCGACACGCAACGCAACACCTGTCGTGCGCTGCATGTACACTGTTCTGCAGCAAGAGTTCTGTCCTGGATACAGAGTAGCACACGACGCGGCAAAAATCAACTAAATTATGTAAAATATGGAGAAAAATCACACAAACATCTATTTCGGGATACTCGGTCTAACATAAATTGTTTTTTGTGAACTATAGAGGACCATCCCCGGCTTGGCCCCGGCGGGTTTCCGGACATGGCGGATCTGTGTATAATCCACAGGAACATTTTCCGACAGGCTCGCTTTGGAGTAGTGGGCAGCCAACGCCGCAGCTTCGCGAATATCTCCTTCGTCCGGTTCCCGGTCTCGGCACAGCAAGACCACGTGAGAACCGGGGATATCCTTGGCGTGAAACCACAGATCGGACTTTTTCGCCAGGGAAAAAGTAACGTAATCGTTTTCCGTGTTGCTTTTTCCTGCCAGCAGTTCCATCCCTCCGGCGGTTCGATAACGGTGGGGCTTCGATTTCGGGGTTTTTCTGTGTGCTGCTTTCCGAATGCGGAGATAACCGGCTTCGGACAGTTCCTGCCGGATCTGTTCCAGTGTTTCATAGTCTTCGGCCAACGTCACGGCAGAGAGGACGGACTCGATGTATCGTATGTCCTTTTCCGTTTCCTTCAACTGCAGGCGTTTTTCTTTTCCCGCAGTTTTGGCTTTCCCATACTTTTTGTAGTACGTCTGCGCGTTTTTTGCGGGAGACAGGCGTGGATCCAGATCGATGGTCATCGTGGTTCCGTCATAGTAATTGTCCACAGTCACCCGGGCACTTCCCGCTTCGACTTTATGAAGACCTGCCGTGAGGAGTTCCGCCCGAAGGCGAAGCTGTTCGGCCTGTTCCGATTCTTTCTGTTCTTCCAGGAGGCGTTGTTTTTTCAGAAGAAGCTTGTCCATAACGCTTTGGACGAGACGTTGCAGGCTGACGCTTCTTTGTGCGACCCGGTTGCTTTGAAGTCTGTTTTGAAAAAAATAGTCCAGTGCCTGGCCGGGCCGGTCGAAGCGCATCGTCCGATGTTCGGGGAAAACGTGGGTCAACGGGATGATATGAACATCCTGCGGAGTATTGGCCTCACTCACGTACACGGCGGGAATCAGTCCCGCTTCCCGATCCAGCATATCCTTGAGACGAACGATGCGTTCGGGCAGTTCTTCCTTCGGCCCGGACAGCCAAAGTTCCTCCGCTGCGGTGGGGCCAAAGCCTTGCACGGCGTTCATGACAACCTTGGATCCTTCCGATTCGTGCAGAGCGATGTGTCGACGGATCTCTTCCTCCGTCGCTGTCCAGAAATCCAACTTATCCTGCGCCGGCGGCGGAGCATAAGGGAGTCCGGGCAGGATCTGACGGTATCGGTTGACATCGATCGAAATCCGTTTGATGCTGTCGACAATCAATCCCGTGTCCCGGTTCAGAAGCATGAGATTGCTGTGTTTCCCCATGGTTTCGGCCAGTAAGCATTTGTTGACGGAATAGCCCATTTCATTGACGGTTTCGATGTGGAATTCGAGGATGCGCTCCGTCCGGGGCTGAAGGACCCGAACGATCCGCCCGCCCTGGATGTGTTTTCGGAGAAGCATGCAAAAGGGAGGGGCAACGGAGGGGTTTTCAAACGACCTCTCCGTCAGATATACTGCAGCGCTGCCCGGATGGGTGCTCAGCAGCAGTTTTTTCCTTCCGTCACCGGTATATAATTGCATCAGGATCTCATCCGGCTCCGGCTGATATATTTTTTCGATCTTTGCGCCGACCAGCAGTCGATTCAGTTGTCTGGCCGTTACGCCGGCGAACAATCCGTCATAGCTCATGGAAAACCTCTGTGGTATTGAAGTTTGCTTTGTGATAAAATCTCCTCAATGATAACATGAACTGCGTTCGATCAACAAGAAGATTGCATGTGAACGAAAAGAGGATGAACATGATCAAAAGCATGACCGGCTTCGGCCGGGGCGAATATGCAGACGATAAGCGAGGCGTCGTCGTGGAGATTCGCGCGGTGAATCATCGCTACAGCGATATCAATGTCAAGATGCCCAGAAGATATTCTTTTGCGGAAGAACCCATCAAAGCGCTGGTCAAAAACGTGGCGCCCAGAGGCAAGATCGATGTGTCCATTCAGGTGGACAGCGTGGGAGAAGACGAGACCCGTGTCAGGCTGAATCTACCGGTCGCCAGACAGTATCACGATAACCTGCTGCGCCTTAAGAACGAACTGAACCTTCAAGGGGAAGTGTCGCTTTCTCTCCTGGCCGGCATGCCCGACGTGATTCGATCCGTGGCGGAAGTGGAGGACGAACAGGCGATCCTGAAGAGTCTCTCGGAACCGGTGACCCGGGCCGCGGAAAATCTGGATGCCATGCGCATGGAAGAAGGCGCCCGGCTGACGGAAGACATTCTGTACCGGGGCGGATTGATTGCGGATACCGCCGAAGAAATCGAAGCATATGCCCCCTCCGTCGCGGAAAACTACACGGCAAAGATGAAAGAACGTATCATCGAACTGTTGGGAAGCGGTTCCGGAGCTACGGAAGACCGGATCCTCCTGGAAGCGGCGATCTTCGCCGACAAATCGAACATTACGGAGGAGTTGGTCCGGCTGAAGAGCCATATCGCGCAGCTGCGCAATATCATCGCTACAGCGCGGGAGCCGGTGGGCAAGAAGTTGGACTTTTTGGTTCAGGAAATGAACCGGGAAGCCAATACCATGGGCTCGAAGGCCAACGATATCGCCATTACCAACAAAGTTCTCAACCTGAAGAGTGAAATCGAAAAAATCAGGGAGCAGATCCAGAATATCGAATGACCGGATATTTCGCTTGAATATTCCGATCATTTGATGTATTCTTATTAACTGCACAACGATTCGGACAAAAGAGGTGAGGAGCTTATATGGAGCAGGGCAAACTGTTTGTGCTTTCCGGTCCCTCCGGGGCAGGGAAAGGCACCATTTGCAAAGAAATCGTTCGCAGAGAGAAGATCGGACTATCGGTTTCCATGACGACCAGAGCCCCCAGAGGCGAAGAGAAGCATGGGAAGAGTTATTATTTTGTTTCCGAGGAAGAATTTCAGAAAAACATCGATGAAGGCGGATTTCTGGAATATGCAAAGATTTACGGACACAGCTACGGAACGCCCAAGAAACCCGTATTGGGCCAGTTGTCCAAGGGAAAGGACATCATTCTTGAAATCGAGATGCAGGGAGCGTTTCAGGTAAAAAACGTGTACCCCGAAGGAATCCTCATCTTCGTTCTTCCGCCATCTCTTGCCGAATTGAGAAAGCGTCTCATTGCCCGGGGCACCGAAGACGAAGAGGATATTCTGATCCGCCAGCAGGCTACACTGAACGAAATCGCTTTGATCCACGATTACGATTACTATGTGATCAACGATGAACTGGAGCAAGCCGTGGACAAAGTCCGGTCAATCATCAAGGCCGAGCACAGCAAAGTAGACAAGAACGTGGATCGATTGATCCGGAAATACGAGGAGGAATTATAGATGTTGTACCCATCGATCAATTTGTTGAAAACAAAGGTGGACAGCCGCTACACACTGGTCGTGATGGCCGCAAAGCGCGCCAGGGATCTGGTGGACGGAAAACCAAAGCTCACACTCATGGAAAGCAATAAGCCGGTGTCGATCGCCACCTACGAAATTTCCGATGATCTGATCAGTTATACCCGGGCCCAGACGTCTGTCGCAGACGAACCGGAGCGAGACTAGCACATCCATGGAAGATTTTTATGACAGAACGCGTCGTTTGATCGGCGTCGGCGCCATGGAAAGACTCCGAAAGGCAGCCGTTCTGGTGGTAGGACTGGGCGGTGTGGGCGGTCACCTGGCCGAAAACCTGGTTCGAGCGGGTGTCGGGACCCTGGGCCTGTGCGATTGCGACCGAATCGAAGAAAGCAACATGAACCGCCAGATTTTGGCGGTTTCTCACACGTTGGGCATGTACAAAACGCGTGCCGCTGCACAGCGATTCTTGTCCATCAACGGGGATTTGATCCTGCGCGAGCACCCCTTCCGGCTGACGGAAGAAACACTGCCGGAACTGCAGGTGGAATCCTACGATTATATTGCCGATGCCATCGACGATGTAGGCGCGAAAATCCTTTTGATCCGCGAGGCGTCTCAACGGGGCATTCCGGTGATCAGTGCCATGGGTGCGGGAAACAAAACCGATCCGGCCCGGTTTCGGATCGCTCCCATCGGTGCAACGCATACCTGTCCCCTGGCACGGGTCATGAGAAAGGAGCTGCGTTCTGTGGGGCTTTCGGATGTGCCGGTTCTTTTTTCCGACGAAGTGCCGCCGGAGCGAGACGAGGCAGAAGCAACCGGAGTCACGGCAAGCATTTCTTATATGCCGGCTGTTGCCGGTTCGTTGATCGCCGGCAGGATCCTGATGGACCTGATCAAAAAGTGAAACTCCGCAGATGCGGAGTTTTTCATTCGCAGTGAAATACCAGGGCGGCGGCGCCGTACAGGGCGCCTTCGTATCCAAGGGGTGTGGCGAGGATCTCCGGACTCGGATAGGGTCGCTTGTAGGTTTGGGCACGAACCGTCTCGAGCAGTGTATCCCGATATAGGTCGAAGGCTAATGAAAGGCCGCCGCCCAGGATCACTTTTTTCAGATCCAGCACGTTGTGCAGCGCAGCGATGGCTTTGCCGAGATAATAGCCTTCCAGTCGAAAAGTCTCCAGGGCCGCAGGGTCGCCTTCGGCGGCCAGCGCGGCGATCGACGCGCCATCGGGCGCTTTGCCGTCGATGCGCCGGCACCCGCCGGCCTCCAGATAGTTTTGCACCAGGCCGGCGGCTGCGGCATACATTTCCAGCGTCCCGGCAGTCCCGTCCTCGGACACGCGTCCGTTTTCCACTACCACACACTGCCCGATCTCGCCTGCATTTCCGGTAGCGCCCCGGTGAAGTTTACCGTTCAGAAACAATCCGCCGCCGATGCCGTTGCTCACGGTGATATAAAGATAATCATCGCAATCCCGCCCGGCGCCGAAATATCGTTCGGCCAGCACGCAGGCCCGCCCGTCATTTTCGATATAAAACGGCAGGCCGAAAACCTTCTCCAGATCTCTTGCGATGGGATAGTTCTTGATCCCCATGAATTCCGTGCTCACCCAGACGCCGCTTTGCGGGTCTGCAAGG
>Ga0116152_10000356_pt1 | contig 37289 bp, 28 predicted proteins | sample AD_UKC119_MetaG_FD_89894 | JGI IMG/M metagenome (GOLD analysis project Ga0116152, IMG submission 89894) | Active sludge microbial communities of municipal wastewater-treating anaerobic digesters from Hong Kong - AD_UKC119_MetaG | ecosystem: Engineered > Bioreactor > Anaerobic > Digestate... | reverse complement strand
TGGCACACTGAAGAGAATACCGCCTATCAACGGGTTGCACCCCTGGGCCGTGGTATTTGATCGCCTCGTGGACATTGAATTGCGTCTTGGCGACATGTCTCCATTCCGGAAAGGAATGCTCGCCCAAGGCGCGCGTATCGATGAGTATTTTCTATCGCTCCCGAACGACCCAAGCCTCCACGCTACCATCGGGGAATACTATGAGTTGATTATTCCATTCAATACTCAGGTTGCCAGGAATTACTCGGATAATAGAGAATTGACCATCAGGTGCGGAAAGAGCGACTATCCCGTAACTTCGCTTATCAGCCCGACCATGTTGGAGGATTACCCCCTCCTTCAGATCTACCAAATATACTGCATGACTGACGAAGTGTTTGCCGCAATAGAGCCGGATCTGGACAAGCGGTTCTTCTGGCATTCTACACACGACTTTTGAGACTCTAGCCAGGTAGGGTCCGCTGTGCGGACCAATTGTCTGACATGCTGTGGCAATCTGTGTTCACAAAGCGCCGTCATTGTCCAAAGGGTAGCGCCTCAGGCGAAGCAATGGCGAACGGTCCGCACAGCGGACCCTACTCTCTTGCTGTTTCGATAAGTCAGGATAGTTACTACTCTCTCGCACTCATCCCCGGCGCGGCTTATGACTCCGATCATAGCGCGCGACGCCCGAGTCGTTGTCGTCGGCGCGCGACGGCGCACGTCGCGGTTCGACATCCAAGGGCCACGCCTTGGGATCGGTCACGTTCATCAGTAGAATCGAGACGATTGACGGCAGCCGCCATCGATCGGCGTCGATCGATGGACCTTGGAAGTAGGCGAAGCGGCGCCCGAAGCTGGGGAGAAAGTAGTAACTGTCCTGACTTGACTTAACCAAGGACGGCAAGATATGTAAGTTTCACCTTTCCGGGAATGGGACTATGCACTTTTCTGCAATATTCGACGAAATCAGGAATTCACCTATTCCTGACTACGCCAATGAGAGACTTCGGTCTCTGGGAGCCAAGTAGTCGTGTTGTTTGGTGACGTGACTACCTTTGCCATTGAATGTGACAATATTAGGTTTATCCAATCGGATGCCTATGCGAACTTTCGATTCATCGCAGCCGGAAACAGAATTGGAGATTTCGATGATCGAGTACTCTTGTGTGGCTGTGTAAACTGGGGGCTCAACTCCCTGAATCACTGTGGGCAACGATACGAAGAGGCGTTCGATGGAATGTCCAAGAGTGAGTTGTATTTCATTATTCATGAATGCCTACGGAATATCGAGGCACGATGCACAGTTGAGAAAATGGGATTTGATCCATCAGACTTGTATCACCGCTTTGTGCTCGATGATGTCGGGATGTCGGCGTTCGAAGACAAGGTCGGTGTTGTCCTGGTTGAAACCAAGTCTGGGTATGACCGCTTGATTTGGTCAAGCTACGACGAATCCTTGGTAAATGAAGTCACGATTCCTAATGGGGGTTATGAAAGGGCTGTACGCGGATTCTTGACTTGGATGGATGGAGAATTCGGCGTTTCTGCGGGGCCAAGGCAAGGCTCATAATAATGAGTCATGATAAGCCGGATAATGTTGGAATAGTCAGGTAGGGTCCGCTGTGCGGACCGCTTGTCTGACATGCTGTGGCAATCTGTGTTCACGAAGAGCCGTCATTGTCCAAAGGGTAGCGCTTCAGGCGAAGCAATGGCGAACGGTCCGCACAGCGGACCCTACTCTCGTGCTGTTTCGGCGATGTCGTCGAAGCCTGGAGGTGGCGGCGGCGCGCCAATCTCGCGGATACCCATCGGCCTGCATGAAAGTCAGGACAGTTACCACTTTCTCGACACTCCTCCCCGACGCGGGGTACGATTCCGCGCATGACGCGCGACGGCGCACGTTGCGGTTCGACATTCAAGCGCCACGCCTTGGGGGCGGACACGTTCATTAGTAGAATCGTGATGGTCATCGGCCGCTGACTGCGGGCGTCGCCGATGGGCGAACCGACGAAGAAGGCGAAACGGCGCCCGAAGCGGCGGAGAAAGTAGTCACTGTTCTGACTTGTTCTCGTTGGATAGACTCTATGCGATTGGCCAGCGTCCTTCATGACGGGCGTTGAAATCCCATCAACCTGATTTGCGGAGCTGTGTGTGCATCGCCACCTGATAGAGGCTGCTAATACATCGACACTCCCCCTCGACGTCGCGAATTCGCTGCATCGGGCGGTCTTTCACGGGATCGGGTTTCGGGAAGGCAAACGAAGTTCATGGTATATTGATCCCGCGGAACCGGCGCCACCGCGAATGCATATCGTTCGATCCGGCAGATTCGTCCCGAGAATCTTCGAAGCGATGTTGAGTCTGATCGTTTCCGCTGGCACACTGAAGAGAATACCGCCTATCAACGGGTTGCACCCCTGGGCCGTGGTATTTGATCGCCTCGTGGACATTGAATTGCGTCTTGGCGACATGTCTCCATTCCGGAAGGGAATGCTCGCCCAAGGCGCGCGTATCGATGAGTATTTTCTTTCGCTCCCGAACGACCCAAGCCTCCACGCTACCATCGGGGAATACTATGAGTTGATTATTCCATTCAGTGCTCAGGTTGCCGAGAATTACTCGGATAATAGAGAATTGACCATCAGGTGCGGAAAGAGCGACTATCCCGTGACTTCGCTTGTCAGCCCGACCATGTTGGAGGATTACCCGCTCCTTCAGATCAAACGAATATACTGCATGACTGACGAAGTGTTTGCCGCAATAGAGCCGGATCTAGACAAGCGGTTCTTCTGGCATTCTACACACGACTTTTGAGACTCTAGCCAGGTAGGGTCCGCTGTGCGGACCGCTTGTCTGACATGCTGTGGCAATCTGTGTTCACGAAGTGCCGTCATTGTCCAAAGGGTATCGCCTCAGGCGAAGCAATGGCGAACGGTCCGCACAGCGGACCCTACTCTCTTGCTGTTTCGGCGATGTCGTCGAAGCCTGGAGGCGGCGGCGGCGCGGCGCCGCAGGCGCAGCGCCAATCTCGCGGATACACATCGGCCTGCACGAAGCGATGAAACGACGAATAGGGCCAGGCGTGCGGGCAGTCCGCCAGTCCGTGTTTCACAGGGTTGTAGTGGATGTAGTCACAATGGCGAATGAAGTCGTTGTCGTCGCGGATCAAGTGCTCCCAGAAGCGGCGTTGCCAGACACCGCAGCGCCGGTCGCGGCGCCGCGAGGGGGATACCGGTTGTTCGAGGCCGTTGAGCCCGCGCCAACCCTTCGTGAACTCCTTCTTCAGCAGCGCCATGCGCCGCGAGAAATCGGCGTTGTCGCAGGGGAGCGTCCAGATCATGTGCACGTGATCCGGCAGCAGGACCATGGCCGGAATCTCAAACGGATACCTGGATTTCGTTAGGCTGATCGCAGAACGGAGAAGCGCGCGCCCGGTGTCGCTCGTGAGAATACGCTGTCGCCTTTCTGTGACGACAGTCAGGAAGAACGTCCCACCGGGCTGAAATGCGCGTCGATAGTCCGGCATCGGTGGCCTCGAATGCGACAGCACACGAGTAGGGTCCGCTGTGCGGACCGCTTGCACGACATTTCTCGCCCATCTGGATTCACTGATCGGCGTACCTTTCCGACGAGCAGCGCTTCTCACGACGTTTTGGCGATTGGTCCGCAAAGCGGACCCTACAATCTCAGTTCGCAACCGACGCCGTCCCGCCAGTCTGAGGGACGGCGCCCTTACCGGCGCTGGACACGGGAATTGTGTTGGTGACAGTCGTGGGGAGCATTTCTCCGCTGGCCTTCGTGTCGCCTAACTTCTTCACTGATTTTCTCAACGCCTTGTCGCTCGCCCGGTTGATTCGGCGATTGGCCGCCTTGAGTTCATCGCCTTCGAAGATATCACGCTTGATGACGTCCAATCGGAGCACGCTTTCCACATCCGACTGCTCGATCTTCACATTCGGCGCAGCGCGTCGAAGTTCCCGACGGATTGCTGCGAGGATGGGTTCCGAGAGAAGGACTGAAGCGACCATGTGGCGGCTGAGGACTTGTCGCTGTTCGTAGTAGTCGCTGATCGCTTGTTTGCCGATCGTTTCACGCGACAACATGAAGATGCGTTCTGCGATTTCTTTGTCAGGATTGAGGAAATCGATGTTGACGACGTTCTCGTGGCGAATCGGCTGTTCAAAGAACATCCGATGAATCATCCATCTGGCCCCATTCGTCAGGATGACCCACTCGATTCCCTCCTTTGCGGCGTACGTTGTGGCCTGTCGGAGATGGCTCTCTTTGAGCTCTTTGCCGATCGCTTTGACTTCTATGAGATACCGGGTCTTCCCTTCGACCTTGACTGCGATATCGCAGAAAGTTCCCCGTATTGCATATTCACCCGTGATTTCTTCGTACTTGTCGTAGCCGAAGATGCCCTCAAGCATATCCGTCACAATCGTAACGGTATCCTGCTCGCTACGATCCGAGATCTTGGCGGCCTCAAGTACCTTCGTGAAACGGCGAATGCCGAGTTTGATCCTCTCTGCGATTTTCTTCGGAATAGCCATTGAATTGTTCCTTTCACCTGGGCCCCTTGATGTCGGTCATGTTATTCAATTGCGACTGGCAATGGGAGGCTATATTACGCAGATTTGGGAATAAACTACGGATCGCGCGGGTAGGGTCCGCTGTGCGGACCGCTTGTACGACATTTCTCGGCCATCTGGATTCACTGATCGGCGTACTTCTACGAAGAGCAGCGCTTCTCACGACGTTTTGGCGATTGGTCCGCAAAGCGGACCCTACATACTGGGCCCCTTGATGTCGGTCATGTTATTCAATTGCGACTGGCAATGGGAGGCTATATTACGCAGACTTGGGAATTAACGACGGATCGCGCGGGTAGGGTCCGCTGTACGGGCCGTTTGTCCGACATGCGACGAGGATCTACATTCCCTGACCGCCGTCATGTTCCAAATAGCAACGCCTCTTGCGACGCATTGGCGAGTGGTCCGCACAGCGGACCCTACACACTGCGAATCGGCGATCAAGAGAATGATTCGCCACGTTGCGCGCGGCGAGTTGATTCGCCGCCGGGGGTCTGCCGCGCGTTTGCAGGAACTTACGGGCGTTTGCGAGGGTTTGCGGGCGTTTGCGCTTTCGGGGGTTTGTCGCGCGACGGCGAACGTCGGTATTCTCCCCATTGGGAGGGATCGCCATGATGGATCGTAATCGAATAAACCTCACGGCCGTCGCGCTCTTGATGATGGGCTCATACTCGTCGGCGTTCACAGGCGCGGGCTTGAATGATCGCGCCACGCGCCAGGTCGCTGTCGCGTCTCTTTGTGGAACCGCCGGCGTTCCGCTTGGCGATTCCTGCAAGAGGGCCGCCAACCCGACGATCACTTCATTGCGTGAACACATCTTCTGCGGCTACCAGGGTTGGTTCATGGCCAGGGGCGATGGGTTCGACATGGGCTTCGTTCACTGGGGGAATATCGATGGTTCGCCGCCGAAGTGCACGGTTGACCTCTGGCCCGATCTCAGTGAGTACGACGCCGACGAGACATTCGCCACGTCCTATCGCCACGCCGATGGTTCCGTGGCCCGCGTCTTCAGTTCCGTGATCGAGAAAACGGTTCAACGGCACTTTCGCTGGATGCGCGACTACGGCATCGATGGCGCCTTCGTGCAACGCTTCGACGTCTGCATCGATCCGGCGAATCCAACGTGGAAAAACGATCGACGAACCAATACCGTGCTGCGCAACTGTCGCAGGGCGGCTGAAGCGGCGGGGCGTGGTTTCGCCGTCATGTACGACTGCCACTTCGACGCGCCCGCCTGCGAGAAGATCCAGGCGGACTGGACGCGCCTGACGCGCGAGATGAAGCTCCTTGAATCCGACGCCTACATCCATCACGCCGGCGCCCCGATCGTGGCGCTGTGGGGCTATGGCTTCGATCATCGCCGATTCGACGTGGCGGCGACGGAGAAGCTCTTCAGATTCCTGCGCGATCCGGCGAATGGCGGCTGCGTGATCATGCTCGGCTTGCCGAATGACTGGGCGGAATGGAGCGGCGAGAAGGAACGCCTCATCCGCGAGCACGTCCGCGTGCTCAGCCCCTGGAATGTCGGGCGGTATCGGGACGAGACCGGCGCCGAGCGGCACTTCGAGCGCTATCTGCCGAAGGACCTCGCGTATTGCCGGGCCCACGCGAAGGACTATCTGCCCGTGGTCTTTCCCGGCTTCAGCTGGACGAATCTGACGCAGGGGAAGGGGCCTCTGGGCGAGATCCCTCGACGCGGTGGGCGCTTCTTCTGGAAACAGTTCGAGACCCTGAAGCGATTTGACTTCGATACGGCCTACGTGGCGATGTTCGATGAAGTCGATGAGGGGACGGCGATTTTCAAAGTGACGAATGATCCACCCGTCGGTCGGTTCGTGACGCTGGAGGGTCTGCCGAGCGATTTCTACCTGCGCCTGACAGGCTTGGGCGGCCGAATGTTGCGCGGCGAGCGGGTTGAGTTTCCGAAGGCGCCGGCGCGATCGGCGGATGGCGGGAAGTGATTCCCGCGGCGCGTGCGTGCGAGAAGGGATTCTCGCACGAGCGGTACATGGGTGGATTCTCGCACGAGCGGTGGTGGGCGTGGCCCATCCTGCAATTTCGCCACTCGCCACTCGAAACTGGAACCTCGAACCTCGAACCTCAGGACTCACAACTCAAAACTCATTACTCGAATCCCCTTGCCATGTCACGATGCGCGACTAAGCTCCCATTACCCACTCCTTCCGCGCTTTGGAGCCGCGCATGAGCGTCGAAATCCTGAGTCGCCTGCAGTTCGCCGGAACTGTGATGTTTCATTACCTCTTTCCCCCCTTAACGATCGGCCTCGGTCTCATCATGGTGCTGCTGGAATTCCAGTGGCTTCGCACGCGCGACATGGCGTGGAACCGGGCGGCGCGATTCTGGACGCGGATTTTCGCGCTCAATTTCGCGCTCGGCGTCGCGACGGGCATCGTGATGGAGTTCGAATTCGGCACGAACTGGGCCGCCTACTCCCGCTTCGTGGGCGATGTCTTCGGCTCGGCCCTCGCGGCGGAAGGCATCTTCGCCTTCTTCCTCGAATCGGGGTTCCTTGCCGTTCTTGTCTTCGGATGGGATCGCGTCGGGCCGAAGATGCACTTCTTCAGCAGCCTGATGGTCTGGTTCGGCGGCATGTTCAGCGCCGTGTGGATCGTCGTCGCCAACAGCTGGCAGCAGACGCCCGCCGGCTATCACATCGTGCAGCAGAATGTCCACGGCAAAATCACGCATCGCGCGGAGATCACGGACTTCTGGGCAATGGTCCTCAATCCGTCCAGCGTCGATCGCCTGTCGCATGTGCTCATCGGCTCCATGATTCTCGGGGCGTTTTTCGTCATGAGCATCTGCGCGTTCTACATCCTGCGAAATCGTCATCTCGATTTCGCGAAGCGCTGCTTCCCGATCGCCCTCGTGGTCGGGGCGATCTTCAGCCTGATGGCGCTCGTCAGTGGCCACAGCAACGCCCAGATGGTCGCCGCCAATCAGCCCGCCAAGCTGGCGGCGTTTGAAGGGCATTTCAGGACAGGGCCCGCGGCCCTGACCCTCTTCGGCTGGCCCGACGGAGAGTCGGAGACAATCCACGCCGGCGTCGAACTGCCCGGCATGCTCAGCTGGCTGATCCACGCCGACACAAAGGCCGACGTGACAGGGCTGGACGCCTTTCCGGAGGATGAGCGACCGCCGTTGTGGCTGTCGTTCCAGGCCTATCACCTGATGGTCGCCCTCGGCATTTTCTTCATCGCGCTGACGTTGGGCGCCTTGCCGCTGCTGAAGGGCGGGCGGCTCTATCGCATGCGGCCCCTGCTGTGGGTGTTCGTCTTCGCGGTCCTCGGGCCGATCGTCGCCAACCAGGCGGGCTGGGTCGCCGCGGAAGTGGGGCGTCAGCCATGGGTCGTCTACCCCAGCGAGCAGGACGGCGTCTCAATGATGGGGCTGCGCACGACGGACGGCCTGAGCGAATCCGTCGAGGCGGGGCACGTCCTGTGGTCGATCGTGATGTTCGGCGCCATCTATCTGCTGCTTTTCGCCGTGTGGGTCTTCGTTCTGAACGAAAAGATCAGGCATGGTCCCGCCTCCGAGGCGCCGCCGGAGAAGACGCCGGGCGGCGACGGGTTCCTTGCCGTCAGTGGCGCCCACGTCGAGCCGGGCGGCGCCTTGTTGATCGATCGCGAATCGGACGCATAGGGGGGCGCGACGATGCAGGAAACATATGCAATCATCTGGTTCGGTCTGCTCGGCGTGCTGCTCATCGGCTACACGATTCTGGACGGCTTCGACTTCGGCGTCGGGATTCTGCATCCGCTGGCGAAGAGCGATCGGGATCGGCGCGTCCTGATGAACTCGATCGGTCCGTTGTGGGATGGCAACGAAGTCTGGCTCGTCACGTTCGGCGGGGCGCTGTTTGCGGCGTTCCCCGACGCCTATGCGACAGTGTTCAGCGCGTTCTACGTGCCGTTCATGCTGCTGCTGGTCGCGCTCATCTTTCGAGCGGTCAGCCTGGAATTCCGCAGCAAGATGAAGTTCGGGCGCTGGCGCGGGATCTGGGACTGGGGCTTCTTCGGAAGCAGTCTGCTCGCCGCATTCCTGCTGGGCGCCGCCGGCGGTCGAACAATGCTCGGCATCCGGCTGGACAACGCGATGAGGGCGGAGGTCGGCCTGATGGACTGGCTGCATCCGATCCCGCTGCTCGTTGGCGCGATGACTGTTGCGCTGTTCGCCATGCATGGCGCCATCTTCCTGCTGCTCAAGACGGACGGGGAGCTGAGAGAGACCGTGCGCGGATGGGCGAAGACGGCCTTCGCCTGCTTCGCGGCCTTGTACGTGGTCGTGACGATCATCGTCGTTGTGATGGCGCCGCGAGCGACGGCGATCTTCGATATGCATCCGGCGTTCTGGATTGTGCCCGCCCTGAATCTCCTGGCGGTTGCCAACATTCCGCGAGCGCTGCACAACGGCTCGCCCCATTACGCCTTTTTCAGCTCGAGCTGTACGATCGCGGCGCTCGCGTTTCTCTTTGCAACGGCCATGTTCCCGAATCTTGTCGTCTCGACGACGAATCCGGCCTGGAGCATCACGCTGTTCAACGGCTGTTCCTCGGAGAAGACGCTGAAGCTGATGCTCATCATCGCGTGCATCGGAATGCCGTTCGTGCTGGCCTACACGGCGACGGTCTATTGGGTCTTCCGCGGACGCGTCCAGCTCGATGAGGCGAGCTACTGACGTTGCGTAGACTGCGCGATTCGATCACATGACGCCGCGACGCTGACGCGCTTCGGCGTCATCGGATCGCTCGTTTCTGAAAAACCTTGCCCGCCGCCATCCCCATCGTTAGGCTCGCGACTTTTCAACCGTGTCATACCCAATCGTCGGGGATCAGCATCATGTCGACGTTGCACGTGCGAATGTTGTGGCTCGTTCTGTTCGGCCTCGCCGCTGCTGTCGGCGCGGAAGATCGACGTCCCAATGTCATCGTGATCCTGACGGACGATCAGGGGGCCGTGGATCTCGGCGCCTGGGGCGCGACGGATCTGGTGACACCGAACATGGATCGGCTGGCGCGCGACGGCGTGCGTTTCACGCAGTTCTATGCGGCGGCCGCGATCTGCTCGCCGAGCCGCGCGGCGCTGCTGACGGGTCAGTATCCCTGGGAAGTCGGCGTGCCCGACAACGCGCCGGCGCCGCCGTCGGAGGGCGTCACGGACATCAACAGTGTCGATGGCCCCAACGCACTGGCGGCCGACGCGCTGACACTGGCCGAGATGTTGAAGGGCGCCGGCTACGCGACGGGACATATCGGCAAGTGGCATCTCGGCTGGGGCCGTGAGAGCCGGCCGCGATCGCAGGGATTCGATTACAGCTTCGGTCATCTTGGAGGCTGCATCGACAACTACTCGCACTTCTTCTACTGGAACGGACCGAACCGGCACGACTTGTGGGAAGACGGCAGGCGGGTTCGGCGATCCGGCGCCTACTTCCCCGACCTGATGGTGGAGAAGGCCGAGGCGTTCATGAAGCGACATCGAGATCGGCCCTTCTTTCTCTACTACGCCTGCAATCAGCCGCACTACCCCTACCAGGGCGACGAGCGATGGCTGAAGCGATACGCGGGCGCCGCCTACCCCCGAAACATCTACGCGGCGTCGCTGTCGTCGCTGGACGATCGCATCGGACGGCTTCTGGACATCGTGGAAGAACTCAGGCTTCGCGAGAACACGATTGTGATCTTTCAGTCGGATCAGGGACATTCCGTCGAGGAGCGGGCCCATCGCGGCGGAGGCGACAACGGTCCGTATCGCGGCTGCAAATTCAGTTTGTTCGAGGGCGGCATCCGCGTGCCGGCGATGATCTCCTGGCCGGGCCACCTGCCGGCGAATACGGTACGGGACCAGATGGCGCACAGTTGTGACTGGCTCCCGACGATCGCCGAACTGTGTGGCGTCACGCCGCCGGCGGGTCGGTCCTTCCGAGGAAGCAGTCTGGCGCCCGTGATCCGGGACGCCGCGGCGCCATCCCCGCACGCGACGCTCGTCTGGCGGATGGGCGATCAGCGGGCGGTCCGGCGTGGTCCCTGGAAGCTCATTCGCAATGTGCGGAACCCGGCGGGCGATGGTCCGGCGCTGTCGGACGCCGACAGGAAGTGGTTCCTCGCCAACGTCGCGGAGGATCCGGGGGAGACGCGGAACCTGGCGGCGGCGGAGCCGAAACTGCTGTCGGAACTGAAGGCGCTTCTGGACGACTGACGCCCGCGGACTGAACAACCTTCGAGAAATGAGAAACGGCGGAATGCGAAGTCTGAACTTCACATTCCGCCGTTGTGCAGGCGGGTGATTATTCGGCGATTACGCCGTCACGAGTTGCGGCGGAACGTTGAGCGTCTCGCTGGTCGGCGTCGTGATCGCCTTTTTGTTGCGCGTCAGCCAGACACTGCGATCACACGTGAGCAGCGCCCACGGATGAACCCAGAAGAGGCCGAACGTGGCGAACATGCCGTAAAGCACGCCCATCAGCGCCTCACTGCTCCGCTCGCGGATTCCGAAGAAGAGAACCGTGAAGAGCGAGCCGGCGGCGCAGGACGCCACGAGCTTGATCCCGAAGATCGTCGGCATAGCGACAGACAACGCGAGGATCGTCAGCAGGTACACGTAGGGAAGAAACTGGCCGAGTGCGCTCATGATGAAGTTGAAGCGCATGCCGATCTTCGACTCCGGTCGGAAGTTCGTGAAGAAGTACTCGCCGGAATGGAATGACTCGCGGACGTTGCTGCGCGCCCAGCGCGTGAACATCTTGCAGAGACCGCGATAGGTCGTCGGGCTGTTGGTCAGGACCTGGGCCGTTCGCTGGAACTTCACTTTCAGGCCCTGCCTGAGGATGAAGTTGGTCATGGCGTGGTCTTCGCCGGCGCGGGCCGGGCTGCCGCGCCACGTCTGGTTCAGCCATTGGTCGAGGATCGGCATGACGGCGCTTCGTCGATAGGCCGCAAGGGCGCCGGCGCAACAGAGGACGCCGCCACCGCCCATCATGCTCTGGCTGGCGCGCTTGTAGTCGAAGGTCATGACATAGCGTACGGCCAGCATTCGCGGAATGATGCCGCCGCGGCGATTCAGAACGCGAACGTTGCCGGCGACAGCGCCGACGCTCGGATCGACGACCATCGGGCTGACGACGGAGCGAAGGGCGTCCCGGGCGATCAGCGAGTCGCTGTCGACCGTGATGAAGACGTCGCCCGTTCCGCGCCTGAAGCCCTCGTAGAGCGCGTGGCGCTTGCCGCGGTTTTCCGGCAGGCGCTGTGCGTGAATGCGCGGTCCGAAGTCACGGACGGCGCGGCGGATGTACTGCCACGTATCGTCGACACTGCCATCGTCGATGACGAAGATCTCGAGGCGCTCGCGCGGGTAATGCGACAACGCGATATTGCGGAGCGTTTCGTAAACGAGTTTGCCTTCGTTGTACGACGGAACGACGACCGTGAGTTTCGGAAGACGCGAATCGGCGACGTTGGGAACCGGCTTGTAGCGAAGCGCCAGGGCGAGTCGCCAGAAGCTGAAGATCGTGACGGCGGAACCGTAGGCGCCTCCGACAAGAATGAAGATGCGTCCAGTCGTGCTCGACCACAGAACATCGGCGGCCGTTCGCGCGACGCCGTTGTGTACTGCGACGTAAGTGGCGAGCGCCGCGAAGAGGACAATAGCGGCCTTCATCCACCGGTCGCCCGGAAGGTGTAGCGCGTCATAGCGAGCGTTTCGCGTTGACGGACTGACGGCGCGGGTTGCGCCTGAAAGGCTCGGAATAGCTGACAAGGCGATATCTCCGTGATTACCAACTGAAAGGAATGTGTGCGTCAGTTGGCCTCAGAATGGGCATCGATCCGCTGCCTCCACTCCGAAGTTCGGGGCCGCACGCGGGCCCCAAATCGAACGTTCGGAAGATCGATGTTTCCCGATTATTACCATACGATGTCCGCAGGTGAATCACCGGCCGGCACAAACAATCGCTGTGCCGAAGACGATAACTTTCTACGTTTTCGCCCTTTAGTGGAAGTCAAAAAAACCGAATTTTTTCGGCGCCCGGACCTCCCGGTGAGGCCGGTCCTGTCTGTCTGTAAGGAGTGTAGACACCCCGTCTGAATGGAGGTTAAAGGCGAGCTGAAAATCCTTTGAACCCCTTCCGCTGGCGTGTTATTCGGGACGTATCCTGTCGCCGTCGCATTGCCGGTTCTCCCGACGCCGCCCGCCCCCGGGGAGGGGCGATCCGGCGCCGTTCCGTTCAGTCCGACCGCCGCGGCGCGGACCGCCGTCTGTGGCGCCCGGCGGCTCGCGCCGGACCTGTGATCGGAAAGTCGGAAATCGGCCGGAGATACGATTCGCAATCGACGATTGACGACAGTGATTCCGACGGCGCGTGACAGCCGCGTGTCGGTCGGTTGTTCACCGGGCGGCGTCCGGCGCCTGCGAACGCCCCAGGCGCCCTCGGGACGACGCGGGGGGCAGAGAGGTCATGTGGCGCCTGGAGATCCTGGCGCCGAAGTGAACCCGAAAACCGTTCCGCCGAGGCTGGCGGTCATTCGCCCTGGTGACGGGTCGGCGGTCCCGGGATGTTATGGGCCCGGCCGCAATCTCGTCCGGCGAGCCAGGACCGACGCGGCGCGACTGGCTCGCCGGGATGTTCCGGGTCGCACGGCGGCCGGCTGTCGGTGATGGACAATGTGGTGGTGGGCGATCATTTGTTAGCCAATGCTAAGAATGAACGCAACGGGGAATCCCGTGTGGATCACTGGACGCCCTCTCGGTGGGGCGTGTACATTGGGGCGTCGCACAGGAGTCAGCGAATGCCCGCACGCGCCGCGAGGAGCCGAAGGAACACGACTAGCCGGACCGCCGAGCAATCCGCCAGCGGCCATCAGCGGACGCGTTCCGATCACGCCTCGGAAATCGCGGAGGACTATGTCGAGCTGATTGACGACCTCATCACGGAGTCGGGGGAGGCTCGCGCCGTCGAGCTGGCCCGGCGTCTCGGCGTGACGCAGGTGACGGTCACGAAGACCATCGAGCGGCTGAAACGCGAGGGGCTCGTGACGTCGGAGCCTTATCGGTCGATATTCCTGACGACCAAGGGGGGCAAACTGGCCGGCCAGGTCCGTGAGCGGCACAAAATCGTGCTGGAGTTCCTCAGGTCACTGGGCGTGCCGGCGAAGGACGCGGAACTGGACGCCGAGGGGATCGAGCATCACATCAGTCCGGCGACGCTCGCGGCAATGCGGCGCCATCTTCGGCAAAGGTCCCAGTAGCGCACCGGGGCTCGAATCGCAAATCCAATCCCGGTAGAATGTGGCCTTGGCGTCGCGACGGCGGGCGACGGGGCGATGGTGTCCCCGAGCCACCCGGTTCGCGACGTAACGGTCTTTCGTAAATCCTCAGTTGGAGTGAACCAATGGAAGTTCTTCTGTTCTTTGCGGGTGCGCTGTGGGCGTTTGCTCCGGCGTTGATCGAATTCCTGCTCGTCGCGCTCGGCGTCACGAACGGTACGATCCCGACGTAAGTCGCCTCGACGCTTGTCGATGCAGCATGTGAAACCCGGCCCCGCCGCGGCCCAAGGGCCTCGGCGACGTCGGGTTTTTCTGCGCGCTGGCGGATGTGGCGGATGCGGGCTATGCTAACTTTCGTTCGCTCGCCGTTGAGGCGGGGGGACATCCGCTTTTATGCAGACTAATGAATCCCGAATGGGAGGGATTCCGCCTTGTTTTTGGCGTTCGACGACAGCAACCATGATTTTGATGACTGAGGAGAGACGCAAGATGACGCAGCTCGTGACCCGAGAGGCCCCCGATTTTACGGCCGACGTAGTGAACCCGGATAACTCCTTCGGACAGTTCAAGATGGCTGAACAGCGCGGCAAGTACACGCTGCTGTTCTTCTACCCGCTGGATTTCACCTTCGTGTGTCCGTCGGAAATCATCGCCTTCGACAAGGCCCTGGCGGAATTCAAGAAGCGCAACTGCGACGTCGTGTCGGTTTCGATCGACTCGAAGTTCTCGCACCTTGCGTGGAAGAACACGCCGCGCGAGCACGGCGGTATCGGTAACGTCCAGTTCCCGATGGTGGCCGACATCACGAAGTCGATTTCGCGGGAGTATGGCGTCCTGTTCAACGAGGCCGTGGCCCTTCGCGGCCTCTTCCTGATCGACACGAAGGGTGTCGTCCGGCACGCCGTCGTCAATGACCTGCCGCTCGGCCGCAGCGTCGAAGAGGCGCTTCGCATGGTCGATGCGCTCCAGTTCTTCGAGAAGAATGGCGAAGTCTGCCCGGCGAACTGGGAGCCGGGTGAGAAGGCGATGAAGCCGTCCGCCGAAGGTGTGAAGGAATACCTCAAGGCCCACGCCTGAGAACATCGCCCGTCATCACTCGATCGGGTGAGCGCGTCTGACGCGACGACCACCTGAAACGAGATGCTAACAACAGACGCCGCGCCTCAGACCTCTGAGGCGCGGCGTTTTCTTTCTGAGGCGGCGCCGCCGAAATCGAGGCGACGGCGTCAGGGGGTTTGATCGCCGAGCATTTCCAGCACGCGTTCGAGAGGGATCAGGCTGGCCTTGCGTTGTTCCGGATCGGCCTCCTCGAGTCGCAGGGCGCTGTCGACATGGAACGGACCAACCGCGTCCCGTCGCAGCGTCTCACAGCAGGCGCCGCAGCCGAGGGCCGCCCCAAGGTCTCTTGCGATGGCGCGGATATAGGCGCCGCGACCACAGACGATGCGGAGCCGGACGACGGGCCAGGCGTATTCAAGAATTGAGAGGTCGTGAATGATGATGCGTTTCGGCGGGCGATCCTCGACGGCCCCTTTGCGCGCCAGCCGGTAGGAAGAGACGCCATCGATCTTGACGGCGCTGAAGGCGGGCGGGCACTGGTCGATCTCCCCATGAAAGGGCGCCAGCGCAGCGTCCAGCGCCTCACGTGAGACCTCAGCGGCGCCCGGGACGGGCTCGAACGGGCGCTCGGTATCGAATGTCTCGTTCGTAACGCCGAGGCGAATGTTCGTCGTGTAGGTCTTCGGCAGTCCCATGAGACGCTCGACGAGTTTGGTGGCGCGTCCGACGCAGGCGAGGACGACGCCGTCAGCGAACGGGTCCAGCGTACCGGCGTGGCCGACTTTCCATTCGTCAAAGACATCCCGAAGCTTATAGACGTACTTGGCGGAGCTCTGCCAGACGGGCTTGTAGAGATTGACGACGCCCGAGACGCGAGGTTCGGCGTTGCGCTTGCGGCGGTTCGGGTGTCGGTATTGCTGAGTCATTCGTTCGGTTGATGCGGCCCGGTCAGGTTTTTTCGAACGCGCATTCTAAGCGCACGGGGCGGATACGTCGCAGCGGATGGAAAAGGAAAAGGCCCGACGTCCGAGGATCGGGCGTCGGGCCTGGAAAGTCCTGTCGGAAGTGGGATCGGCGTCAGGCGGCCACGCGCTCGTCGGGCTTCGAAGCCTCTGGCTTGTCTGTCTCTTTCGCCGGTTCAGCCGGCTTCTCGTCGGCCTTGACCGGTTTGGGCGCGTCCGCCTTCGACGCATCATCGGTGGGCGTCGGCTTGTCCGTTACCGCCGGCGTTGTTTCGGCCGGCTTGTCCTTCGGTTCGACCGCCGGCTCGGGCTTGGTCGTGGTTTCCGGCGTGGATTGCTTCGTCGTCTTGCGGTCGTTCGTGGCGCCACGCTTGTTCTTGCCCTTTTCGCCAGCCAGGGCGGCGTAGAGGGTCTCAAGCTGCTGCTTCTTGTCGGCGCTGACATTCGCGGCCTGGGCGGCTGTCGGGAGCTTGTGCAGACGCCCATCCATTTCGACAAACAGGTCGTAGATAGGTCGCTCCAGCAGCTGCTGTCGCTTCAGCAGTTTCTGGCGCTCGGAATGCTCCGTGGCGCCCAGCGTCTTGATGCGGGCCGCAATGCGTTCGAAGTCCGGGGCGCGAGAGTCGCGGTACTTCTGAGCCTTCGCGTACTGTTCCTTCAGGATCTTATCCTTCGCCGAGTTCTGGGCGGACTGGTCGAGCTCATAGGCGCTGACAAACATGTTGACGTAGCTCTTCCAGTTGTCCTCGATGTTCAGAATGGGCATCCTCGGCGGATTCGGCGCGACGCCGCCGGCCTCGGTCGGGGTTTCGCCATTCGAATTCGTGTTTCTCGGGGCGGTCAGCGCCGGGCCCTTGCCCTCGCTCCAGAGCTTCATCGTGTTGGTCGCGCCGGCGAAGCTCTTCTCCATCAGGTTCAGGTCCTTGTCGTGGATTTCCTTCTGCTCCGGCGTCAGGATGACACCCCATTCCTCGTTGCCATCGAGGATCGCCCGCGAGGCTTCTTCGTAGAGCGGCATCGCGCGCTGCGCCCAGATCTGCAGGGCGACTTTGTCGGATTTCGCCTTTCCGAGCCGCATGTTGATCGATTCCTGGAGCAGCTCCCGGACTTCGGTCTCGTGCTCGTCGAGGAACTCGCGGACGCGACGCGTCAGAAGCAGTCGTGTGTACTGCTCCTGCTGCGGATTGAGGCTGTATCGCTTCGAGATCTGCTGGACCGCCTGCTCCATCATCGTGTCGACGTCCCAGATCATTGGGTCCTGCGGATGGGTTACGGCGGTCGGCTTCGCCTCGTCGGCGGGCTTGTCGTTGTCCTGGCCGTAGGCGGGCGTTGTCAGTGTGAGGGCCACTGCAATGCACAGTCCGCTGAGGACCGACATGGCGGCGCCGTACCGGGTATGGAGGGAATGATCACGCGTCATGGTTGAAATCCTGTCTTTCGATGCGGAGGGACCGATCTAGCGAGGCGTCGGTGTCCGCCGGGGTTACAACCCATTCTACTTGTCGCCCAAGTGGCGGTTGCGGCCTGACAGCCACGATCCTTGTCGATTCCGGTTTGGGCGCCCAACTCCACGTCGAATCCGGGGTGGTCCGGATTCGAACCACTCCCGACGGACTTCGGGCGTCCCGGCGCATTCTCGCGCATCTCCGAAAGTCCTATCGGGTGATTCCTGTCCATTCTATTCTCCAAGGGTCCGATACTACGTCAACTCGCCACAATCGAGGGGCCGGCGCCGTCGCGGGCGTATTTCGCCGGTCCTTCAGGGCCGTTGGGCTCGGGCCCCGCGACACGCCCGGGGACCTCCGCGTCCGGGAGGTCCAGCCCCATTGGAGTTGGCGTGGACGCCCGGGAGTCGTTGGAATGATGGACCCGCCTGTCGTTGATTCGAACCAGATGTTCAGTGTTCGTCGGATGCGCCGATGGTAGAAATAGTGACCGCCGTCTGGGGAATTGCGCGTTTGAAGATTGATGTCTGATATCCGGCGATGAGACGTCGTGAGCGCGTGAGGCGCGGGGTCGCGAGACGATCGGTATTTACGACGATTGTGTCAGCCGACGTCGGGGCGAACGCCGGCGCGTCCCCTATTATTTTCACCGGAAACGGGTATCGTTCGACGGCGGGGCCGTATGGATTTCTGGATGCCGCACGTAACGCTGATTTTGGTTCTCTTGAGCTTTGTCCAGGTGGAAACGCCGGCGGGCGTCGATGCGCCACTCCATTCGGCCATGACGCAGCCGGCCGAGGATGCGGCGTCGGTACCGGACATTGCGGGGCAGATCGCGGACGCGGCGAAGCTCATCGTCGGCGAGAACACGCTCGAGGCCCGGAAAATCGGCGTACGGACGCTCCTGAGGATCGGCGCCCCGGAGGCGCTGGATCGACTGGCCCAAATCCTGGCGGACAACACGCCGGGTAATGGCGCCGCGAGGTCCGTAATCTGTGGCGTTCTCGCTTCGTCGGAAACACCTCCCGATCGACTGTTGGCGCCACTGGTGAACCTCGTGGGGGAGGCAAAGGGGCCGGCGCTGGAGAGCGCTCAGGCGGCGCTGGCCGCCTATCCGCTGGCGTCGGCGCAGAAGGCGCTCTGCGACCCGGGGCGGGACGCGTCGCAGCCAGTCGCACGGCGCGTCGCACTGATCGAAATGATCGGCCGGCTCGGAGAGGACTATGCCGCCGCAGGTGTCCTGGCCGAACTGCTCTCCGACGGGGATGCGGCTATCCGCGCGGCGTCACTGTCGGCATTCTCCCGGATGACTGGCGTGGATTTCGAAGACGGCGCGTCGGCGAAGTCCTGGTGGCGCGAGCGGTCGGGCCTGGGCGAACTGCAGTGGCTCATGCGCTCGAATCATCGTCGCCGGGAGGAAATTCGCGCCCTGAAGTCGCAGCGCGAGACGCTGGTGTCACGGCTCGTGACCGCCTATCGCAACGAATTTCTCGCGTTGCCGGAAAAGGCCCAGGGTGAGCGGCTCGTCTCGTTCCTGAAAGACGATGTCGTGGAAATCCGTCGCCTCGGACTGGACCTGATCGCGGCCATGATCATTGATCAGAAGGACGTGCCGCCCGAGGTTCGCGCAGTCGTGACGACACTTCTGTCGGATGCGGCGCCGGATATCCGGCAGCGCGCGGCGGTGACCGCCGGGAATCTCCGAATCAGCGGCGCGTTCGATGTCATGATCGAGGCGCTGAAGACAGAACCGAACGCGCGTGTGCGTGTCGCGATCGCCGGCGCGATCGGTCGGCTGGACGACCTTCGGGCGATCGCGCCGCTGGTGGCGTGCCTCTCGTCACAGGATCGCGACATCCTGGTTGAGACGGCGCAGTCGCTCGGTTCCCTGGCGCGGCGTGGACACGCGGACGGACCCACGACGGAGAGCGTCGCGACGGCGATGGCGGCGCGCTATGGCGAGCTGCCGCGCGAGGATGTGGAATTGTGCGACAAGTTCCTGCGCGCGATGTCGCGAATCGGCGCCGAGTCGCTCCGTCCTCTGTTTGAGGCGGAAGTGGCGGCGGGGCGGGCGCCTGCGATTCGATCGGCGGCCATTGCGGGGCTCGCGTCCTACGACAACGGAGGCATCGCGGAACTGCTGGCCGGTCTGCTGGCGGATTCCGACGCGGCGGTCCGCGGCGCCGCGGCGCATGGGCTCGGCCGCTGCGGCCGAACGATCGCGCACTTCGACGCGCTGTTCGAGCGGACAAAGGCGGACAAGGAGTCGGACGCGGCGGTTCGCGACAAATCCTGGGAAGCCGCGCAATCGCTGTATTCAAGATTGTCGGCAGACGCCCGATTGCAGGTGCTTGCGGCGTTGTCAGACGATTCGGACGCGGAGATTCAGCGGCGGCGAGCCGCCCTGGCGCGTGCGCTCAAGGGAGATCGACAGGCGACGGCGGACCTTCCGGTCGCGAAGCGTCTTCAGGTCGCCGTCATGCTGTGCGAAGCGCTGGCGATGGCGGGAGACTCGGAGCCGGCCCTCGCGGAGTGGCAGGATCTTGCGCAGCACCGAACGGAGCTGGCGCCGGAGTTGGCGCGACGTCTGGACGTCGGATACCTGCAGGCCGCGATGCGTCGCCGCAACAGTGACGCCGTCGTCGCCGCACTGACGGCCGCCATGCAGGGCGTCACGGACGCCGATCGAGAGGCGCGTGGCAAGCCCCTTCGCGACTGCGTGCAGCAGGCGCTGACGGAACAGATCGCCGTGGCGAATGACGGCGCCACGATCGACGCGCTGACGCGGCTCGTTGAACTGGCGTCGAAGGCGCTGGCCACGGGCGACGCCGCTTCCTCTCTGAAGGCCGAATGGGAAGCGGGGGTTGTCGCCAGACGGGATGCGCTCATTGACGCCGTCCTCGACCAGTCGTCGAACGAGACGGACGTTGCGGATCGCCTGCAGGGCTTCGATCCCAAAGTGGTTATCAGCCGTATTCATGCGCGGCTGAGCTCGATCAAACCGACGACATCCGGACCGGCGGCGGATCGCGAAACCGCTCTGATCGCGTTGGCGCGTCGGTTCGCGCCGGAGTGGCAGGGTTACGCTCCGGGTGTTTCACCGGAAGAACGAGACAAGGCGCTGGCGCAACTTATTGCCGGATAGACTGCGGCCTGCGCATTGTTTGCCTGACACTCCCAAAAAACAGAAAATCGTTTGCATTCCAATTCTTCATAGCGTATTTATTGTTTAGGCGCATTGAGCGACAGGAGCGCTGAGCGAGGCAACGACCTCCGGACTGGAGGGCCTCGCAACCCGACTTACGAGCACCCATGCGTGCATCTGCTATCTTAGCAGTACATACCGGTAGGGTTGCCACTCCGTCGCTTGCTGTGCCTTTTTTCATGCGCACTTCGAATCGCAATGCCACTCAACTGGCATCGCGAATTCGCCAGGCGAAGTAACGTGACGGGCGTCGTCTACAGGGCGTTCCACACGTCGAAGAATTCGGGGAATGTCTTGCCGACGCAGGACGGATTCTCGATCTCCATCCCGTCAATTCGAAGCCCCGCGATCGCGAAGCTCATTGCCATCCGATGATCGTCGTAGGTGCGGATGCGCGCAGACTTCGGCGGTCCGTTCGGGCGAATCGTGATATTGTCATCGCCCGTTTCGACATCGACCCCCATTGCGGACAGCTCGCTGGCCAGCGCCGCGAGGCGATCCGTCTCCTTGATTCGCAGGTTGCCGACATTGCGGATGTGTGTCGGTCCGTCCGCAAAGGCGGCGACGACGGCGAGTGTCTGCGCGACATCCGGCATGTCGCCGAGGTCCGCATCAATGCCGCGAAGTCGGCCGTCACGGGGACCGATGACTGTCGTCTGTTGCGCGCCCCGCTCGACAGCGCAGCCCATTTTCTCAAGCGTATGGGCGAAGTGGATATCCCCCTGGGCGCTGTCGGCGCCAAGGCCCTCGATCGTCACGCGCCCTCCCGTGACGGCGGCGGCCGCCAGAAAGTAGGAGGCGGCGCTGGCGTCGGGCTCAATGGCGTAGGTCGTGGCGCGATACGTCTGCCGGGCCGGGACGATGAAGCGTGTCATGTCCTTCTCGACCATCGCCACATCGAACGCGTTCATGACCCCCATCGTCATGGCGATGTAGGGCCGGCTGGGCGGCGGTTCCCGAAGGCCGATCATGACGTCATTGGTGGCCAGGGCGCCGGCCATCAGCAGCGCCGAGATGTACTGGCTGGAGACAGTCGAATCTCGCTCGATGACGCCGCCGCGAAGGCCTGACGCCTGAATCGTCAGCGGGCAGTAGCCCTCTCGAAGCTCATAGCCGACTTGAGCCCCGAGATCACGAAGACAGTCGACCAGTTCGGCAATCGGACGTTCGCGCATCCGGCTGACGCCGTCGAGCCGATATTGGCCCTGGTCGATCGTGCAGGCCGCCGTGAGGAATCGAATCACGGTTCCGGCGTTACCGCAGTGGAGACTGGCTTCCGCGTTGGGCCAACGCCCGGCGCAGCCTGAGACGTTTGCGATACGTTCGTTTTCGTTGACGCGGACGGGGACGCCGAGGCAGCGAATGGCGTCGATCATAAGGCGCGTGTCCTCCGCAAGGAGGATGTGATCGAGGCGGGATTCGCCATTGGCCAGGGCCGCCACCAGCAGGGCTCGGTTGGTGAGGCTCTTGCTGCCCGGAAGACGGATCGACGCGTCAATGGGGCCTGATCGGGCGACAAGGCGTATTGTTTCGGGACGCTCCATTCGGTGTCGATCGTACCGGACTTATCGCAGGGACGCACGCAACGAATACGGGCGTCGTCGCCGTCGCGATTGGATGGGCGCCAGGCTTGATCGCGGGCCGGAATACGACTAATAATGAAATAGTCGGAGGCGGCGAGTCCGCCTTCCGTACGCCCTCCGTTGCGTATCTCCGTTCCTGGCGTCAACTGATCGCGGCGAGCCGAATGAGCGACCTACCTCAGCCAACCCCACCTCCGGATCCGCAGAAGGCGGCAACGATCTTCTGGTTGCGCGCCATGGGAACGGTTGTGCTGATTCTGGTCGTGCTGACGGGCGCGATCCAGATGCTGGGGCGCTCGGCCCTGGCACAGCAGGAGTGGTTTCGCCTCGTTGCGCAATTCGCCGAGTACATCATCTTTGTCATCGTCGGTATTGTCTGCGGCGCGCTGCTTGTGGGGCTGTCGGCCCTGCTTCGAGTTCTGCGAGACCTGCACCTGTCGTTTTCGAGAATCGAGCGGTATCAGTACGAGCAGACAGAGGCGTACTACGCCAATCGTGATTCCGCCGTGCACGCCGGCGCCGTCGTCGCATCCGCGAGTGAGTCGGGTGAAAGCGCGACACTGCCGGAGCAGGCGCCCTGGCGAGAGCTGCTGACGGTCCTCGAGGACATTCGCGACACGACATTGCTGACCAATGAGCAGCGTTCCGAGAAGCGACGCCGCGTGGCGGAAGAGGAATTCGAAAACGCCACGGGCAGAATTCGCGAACGGACCGCCCAGGGTGAATTTGCCACGGCCCGTGAACTGGCCGAACAGATCGCGCGAAAGTACCCGGAGGACGATCGGGCCCGATCGCTGGTTTCACAGGTCGAACTGGCGCGCGAGGAGCACGAAAGCGAAGACGTCGCGTCGTGCAAGCAGCAGATCAGCGACCTGATCAGCATTTCGGCGTGGGGCCGGGCGCGTGAGATGGCGGAGCAGCTTCGTCAGCGGCATCCGGACTCGGCGGACGCGCGGCAGTTGCTGCTGAAAATCGAGAAGGAGCATCGGCAGTTCCAGGATGAACAGCGCCGTCGGATGTACGCGGAAGTGCAGCGATTCGTCACGCGACGTCGCTGGGAGGAAGCGCTGACGGCGGCCCTGACGTTCCAACAGCGATTCCCGAACTGCGAAGAGGCGGACGCGCTGCAGATGCAGCTGCCGACGCTGGAGATGAACGCGGAGATCGAAGTGCGCCAGCGGCTCGAAGGGCAGATCATGGAGTACGCCCGACAGGGTCGATATATTGAGGCCGTCGATCTGGCGAAGAAGGTCATCCGCGACTTTCCGCAGTCGCCGCAGGCGCAGGTGTTGCGCGAGCAGCTGGGACGGCTTGAGGAACTCGCCGACAATCCGGACGCGCCGCCGGCAAAGCTCCAGGCCGAGTAGTCCGGCGGCCTCGGCCGCCGAATCATGACCACTGGTTCCATCCACCTCAACGGCAAACCCATTTCCGACATTCGTCGCGTGGCCTGCATTTCCACCAGCCGCGCGGACGCCGGCATCTATCGTCCCCTGATGCGCGCCCTGATCGACAGCGGCTATGAAACCCTGTGTCTGGCGGGTGGAACGCATCTGGATCCCGCGTATGGCGGCACAATCGATCAGCTTGAGGCGATCGAAGGTCTGCGAGTCGTTCGCGTGGCGCATTCAACGGGCGATGGCACGCCGAAGGGCGTGGCGGCCGCCGCCGGGGAGGCGATGGCCGCGTTTGGACGGGCGCTGGATGACACTCGCCCCGAACTCGCATTCGCCCTCGGAGATCGACTCGAGATGCTGGCGGCGGTCCTCAGCGCGAGCGTCGCGCGCGTTCCCGTTGCGCATCTGCATGGTGGCGAGCGGACCACGGGCGCCTACGACGACGCCTGTCGAGACGCCATTACGATGATGTCTTCATTGCACTTCGTCGCGGCGCCGGCCTACGCCGCGCGACTTCGATCGATCGCGCCGGACGCCGGTCGCGTTTTCTGTGTCGGCGCGCTGGCGATCGACACGCTGCTTCAGTTCAAGCCGCTGAGTGTGGCGGCGACGAGTCGGGCCATCGGGCTCGACATGTCTGCGCCGACGGCGATGGTGTTGCTTCATCCCGAAACACTGAGCGCGATCCCGGCGGCCGAGCAGGGGCGAATCGTCGTCAATGCGCTGCGTGACGAAGACCTGCGGCTGCTGCTCTTTGGTGTCAACGCGGATGTCGGATGTGACGCGCTGGGGCGCGAGCTTGCGTCCTTCGCAAAGTCGCGAGACGACGTCGTGTCCGTCGCCTCGGCCGACGCGGATGTGTTCCACAGCTGCATGGCCCATGCGGCGCTGATGATCGGTAATTCGAGCAGCGGCGTGATCGAGGCCGCAAGCTTCGGGCTCCCCGTCGTGAATGTCGGCGAGCGGCAGGGGGGGCGCCTGCGAACGAAGAATGTCCTGGATACGCCGTTTGACGTGGCCGCCATCCAGTCGGCCATTCGGCGAGCGAGAACGCCGGCCTTCAGGGCGTCGCTCTCGGGCATGCCCAACCCCTTCGGCGATGGCCGCGCGGCGAATCGAATCCTCCGTGTCCTCGCGGGCGAGTCCTGCAAGATGTTCGAATGACCTGTTCAGAGCGTTCCGCGTCCGGCAATGGCGGCCGGGCCTTCCACGAAGGACCGGAAACGCCGTCGCGCCGGCCGGAAACCCCGCACGGACGGGTTCCGATTCCACAGAAGTCGCTGGTGCGCTTTGCGTGATGCGCCGGCGCGGCCGGGCTTCGGCGGCGTGTCTCATGTTACCGTCGGCGTGACACGCCATGTCACCCAAAAACCGAGGCTCGTCGGTCGCACTGCGGAAGGCGGGCGCCACGTCCGGCGTCAGCGTCGTGTTCGACGTTGCGCAAGATCACCAGCCAATTGGACTTAGATCGCGCCGCCGGGTGTCGGAAATATCAAGACATTCGTAGAAATATCGACCTTCCGTAGATGTGCGTTTGTCGCTTCGGAACATTACGAACGCGCCCTTCGTGGCGGGCGCGTATCGGAGACGTGCGAGCCGTCGGGCGAGGAACTCGCTGTCGTGTGAATGTCAATACATCCGTTGCATTCTCCGATGTCCCAATGGGTAAGGATAAGAGATGTCTGACGGGCTGGAGACATTCGAGCAGACCGGCGCTGAGGCGCTGCAGGTCGCCGTTGAGAAGCTGGCGGCGGCGCAGCGGCAGATCCTCTCTGACGATGCGCGCTATCGAACGATCATCGAGAACGCCGTCGAGGCGATTATCACGATTGATGAAGAAGGTCTGATCGAATCCGCCAATCCGTCGGCGCTTCAGATGTTTGAGTACCGGAAGGCGGAACTCATCGGAAAGAACGTTTCGATTCTCGTTCCGCCCTCGGACGCCGATCGCCACGACGAGTATATCCGCGCCTACCTGAGATCCGGCGATGCGAAGATCATCGGTGTCGGGCGCGACGTGGAAGCCATCCGAAAATCCGGCGAGCTCTTTCCTGCCCACCTGTCGATCAGCGAATCGGAGTTCAACGGTCGTCGCTTCTTCTCGGGAATCGTCCACGACCTGACGGATCGGCGGCGGTACGAAGAATCCGTGCAGTTGATCTCCGCGATCGTCGAGTCGTCCAATGATGCGATTGTCAGCGCGGGGCTGGACGGCAGGCTGACCAGCTGGAACGGCGGCGCTGAACGGCTTTGCGGCTACTGCGCCGCGGAGATGATCGGTCGGCGTCTCTCGTCCATTGTGCCCGAAAGACTGCATCGTCTGCTTGAGGAGTGTGAGGCGAATGTGCGGCGCGGCGAGTGGGTGCGGGGTGTTGAGATGCCGTGGCTTCGCAACGACGGCTCCGTCCTATTCGTCGTGGTCAAGATGGCGCCGATGCGCGGCGTCGTCGGTGATGTCGTCGGGGCGTCCATCGTTGCGCGGGACATGACGGAGCAGAAACGCAGCGAAATGGAACTCGAGGACCGGGCCCGGCGGATGGAGTCGCTGAACGAGGAACTGCAGCGACGCCGGGACGAGGCGGAGACCCATCGTCGGGAACTCGAAAAGACGAACGAACGGCTGGTCGCGGCCATGCGGGCGGCTCAGAGCGCCGCGGAGGCCAAGACCCAGTTCCTCGCCAACATGAGCCACGAGATCCGCACGCCGATGACGGCGATACTCGGATACGTCTCGGTCCTGACGGAGTCGTCTTCGGCGACGGACGCGGAACGCGTCGAGGCGATAGAGTCGATTCAGCGAAACAGCGCCCGGCTGCTGGGATTGATCGACGATATCCTCGACTTTGCCAAGCTGGAGTCGGGGCAGCTGGAACTGGAGCGGTCGCGATTTTCGCCGCGGGCGTTTGTCGAATCGATGATCGAGCCGATGCGTGAACGGGCGGCGAGGAAGGGCGTCGATCTTGAGTTGAAATGCGTCGGCGCCACACCCGCCTCGATTCACACGTCGGAGACGCGTCTCGGGCAGATTCTTCACCATCTCATCGACAACGCCCTGAAATTCACGGAGATCGGCAGGGTCATCGTCGAGGTGCGACCTGCTGAACGCAATGGTCAGCCGTTTGTCGAGTTCCGCGTGACGGATACGGGCGTTGGCGTCGATCCCGAGAAGGCGTCGGAGCTGTTCGAGCCGTTCTCGCAGGCGGACTCCAGCATGTCGCGTCCGTTCGGCGGAACCGGGCTGGGCCTGAGCGTGTGCGCCCGCCTGGTCAAGCTGCTGGGCGGTGAGATCGGCGTGGCGGCCCGAGCCGGACCGGGAAGCGAATTCTGGTTCACGATCCCTGTCGAATGCGCGTCGAGCGAAACAACGCCGACTCCCGCGGGTGTCCGCCAGCCGGCGTCCGTGGTCGGCCATGACGCAGCCCGGGTGGTGGACCTCAATGGCCGTCGCATTCTGCTGGTCGAAGACGGACTCGACAATCAGCGTCTGATCAGTCGCTTCCTGGCGAAGGCCGGCGCCGATGTCGAGATCGCGTCGAATGGCGCCGAAGCGGTCGACATGATGATGAGCGCTCGTGAGCGCGACAAACTTCCCGATGTCGTGTTGATGGATATGCAGATGCCGGTCCTGGACGGCTATCAGGCGACGCGCAAGCTGCGCGAGTCGGCGTTCCGCGTACCGATTATTGCGTTGACGGCGCACGCCATGTCACACGACAGAGCGCGTTGTCTCGGCGCTGGCTGTGACGACTACATCGCAAAACCTGTCGGCCGTGAGGCGCTGGTCTCACTCGTCAGATCGTGGGCGGACAAACCCGTCCCATCCCATCGCGAGCCCGCGCCGGCGGCGGCATCCGAATAGGGGCGGCCGTCGGACATTCGTCGCGGTGCGCGACCGGGCCGAATGGCGTAAGTCCATGTTCGGCCGACAATTCCGCAATCGCGAGCCGACGCCCCGAGGTCGGCGGCGTTCCAATCCCGCAGTCCTTTTCTAATTGAGCGACTTTCCAGTCAGATTAAGGTATGGCAATGAGGCCAGTTCGGCGGCGGCGGGTTTCCGGCGCCGCCGGGGAGAGTTAGAATCTCGGATTGTCGATGGCGGAGTGTCTTTCCGCCTGAAAGCTCGGGTATGCGGTTCAGACAAACAGGAAGGAATTGACTATGCGAGGAATCGTTGGGTTATTTGTCGTTTTCGTGGTCGGCGCGGGCGTGCTCGTCTATATGCAGGGAAAGATGGGGCAGGAGCCGGGACCGACCGTCTATCTGGCGTTCGGGGATCCGTCGGAAGGTGAGATGGAAGTCAATATCTGCATTCCGCCGCTGATGCAGAAGGCGGAAGTCCCGCCGGACGGTGGCATGCCGAAGAAGGCGCCGCCGACGGACTGGGCGAAGCGTCACTGGGAACTGAAGAGTGGTTCCGGCGATCGCTCGTCGATGAGCACCATGGGCAGCAGCCTGCTCGTGAATGACACGAAGGTCGGCGGGGCTCCGGATTTCTGGATTAAGACGAGCGCCAAAGTCGGCGAGAAATACACGCTCATTTTCACGCCCGATCTCGATCAGCCGGAGCGGTTCAAATTCGAATTCGACGCGAACGACAGCCTCAAGCGACGGCAGCGCGTGACGTTCGAGAAAATGTAAGGGTTGCGGCCCGCCGCTTCCCATTCGCGCCGCAGATTCGGCATAATGAACGGGGCGCCGACGCGTCGACACTGTCGACGTCGCCGGCGCCCCGGTTTTCTGCGCAGGGGACTTAACGGAATGAAGAGCATCCACGACGTCTTGACGCTCGCGAGGCAGCGAAGGGCGGCCGACGTGCACCTGATTGCGGGGGCGCCCGTGCTGTTTCGGATCGAACGCGAACTCGTTCCCGTCACGAAGGAGAAGCTCAGTCGGGACATCTGCCGGGAGCTGGCCTATTCACTGCTCTCTGCGGAGCAGATTACGCAGTTCGAGGCCGATCTGGATTACGACTTCATGTTCGCGGACAAGGAGCGCAATCGCCATCGCGTGAACATCTGCTACAACGACGGCGCCGTGGGGGCCGTAATTCGGCTGCTGCCGAGTGAGCCCATTCCGCTGGACGTTCTGCAGCTGCCGCCGATCGTCGCCCAGCTGACGCTGGCCCGAAAGGGCCTGATCCTGCTGACGGGCAGCACGAGCCAGGGCAAGACGACGACGATGTCGGCCATGATCGACTCGATCAACGTCAACGCGAGAAAGCACATCGTGACGATCGAGGACCCGATCGAATACGTCCACACCAACAAGAACTCAATCGTTCGCCAGCGGGAAGTCGGAAAGGACACTTCCGGATTCAGTCGCGGTCTTCGCGCGGCGCTGCGCCAGGACCCGGACGTCATTTCGGTCGGCGAGATGCGTGACTACGACACGATCAAGACGGCCCTGACGGCTGCGGAAACGGGCGTGCTCGTGATGTCGACGCTGCACATCATCTCCATCGATAAGATCATCGAGCGGCTCCTTTCCTACGCGCCCGATGGGTCCGATGGCCACATCCGCACGCTGCTCGCGGAGTCGCTGTTGGGGGTCATCCACCAGGAGCTGCTGCCGACGACATCCGGCGGCAAGCGCATCGCGACGGAGATCCTGATCGTGAACGACGCCGTACGAAACGTGATGCGGAAACGCGATACGTTTCATCTCCGCAACTCGATCACGACGGGCCAGCGATGGGGGATGCGATCGATGAAGACGTCGCTCGATCAGATGAAGGATGAGGGCGTCATTTCGGAGACCGTTTACCAGCAGGTCGTTGAGAATTACCGCTAGACGCCCGGGGCGACGCGCCGCCCCGGCCGTGGCTGAGCGGCTCGTTCGGAGAAGGAGCGGCGGCCCGAAGGCGTCGGAGTCGTCGCTACGCGCTGATGTCGCGCCGCTTCCGGCCGGCGAATGCGACGTAGTAAATCGGTTCGCGATCCGTCGCCAGGCGATGCTGATAGCGTTTCTTTGCCCGAATGTCGAGGGCGCCCTCCCCAACGATCCGGTTGATGAGATTACCGAATCCCGAGGCGTCGCGATTGTCGAGGAACTCCTCCTTGATGTTGAACGCGATCCAGCCATTGTCGGCCACGAAGTTGAAGGCGGTCGTGAAGGCGTCCACGGGGATATCGCCGAAGCCGAGGGCCGCAACGCACAGCATTGCGTTCAGATTGTAGCCGGCGAAACGACGATGCTCGTCCGTTGGCAGGTTGGTGAGATCGACGACGTGGTAGGCCTGGTAGACATCGGGGCGATCCCGTCGCGTCGCCATGCGCGCCTCGTCAATGATGTCGACGCCGACGAGGCGCCTGACGCCTCGCTCGGCCAGAAGTTCGCCCACGATGCCGTTTCCGGCGCCGAGGTCGAGGACGCGAAGGTCGTTCATATCCTCCTGAGCGTCCGCCATCGCCTGCGTCAGGAGGTCGGCGACCACCTGGGGTGAGCTGCACTCGAGGATGTCGTAGATGACTTTCTCGTAGAGACCTGGGATTGCGAAGAGCTGATCGTAGTCGTGAAACCCGATTCGGCGCCAGGTATCCTGACCCGTCCGAACGACACACCATTCGCGATTCTGGCTGAGGGAGAGTCCGGGTTCGGGCAGAGCGATTTCCAGCGGCGCATTGGCGCGTCGCGGGGTCATGGACGGGGCGGGGGCGACATTCGTCGGCATCAGCGTATCTCCGATGGGTTGAAGCGCGGGAGCCAATGCTCCGCATCGCGGAGCCTCGACTCGGCGCAGACAGTGTCCGTAAAGCAACGGCGGGACGTCGAAGCAACGGGTGGATTTGACAGAGGGGCGCCAGATCGATCGTATTCGATTGGTCTGCGTTCAATTTTCATTGAGACAGCTTCGCCATTATGCCATACCTCATCAATGTTCGCAATGCGACGAAATGCGCGTCGCAGAACGTGCGACACATATATGTGACTCGGCACGCATAATCGTGAATCGCATATCGTCAAATGTTCGATGGTGGCGCCATGTGGGTGATTGTGATGCGTAGTATGCGGCAATATGTATTCAGGGGTCCGCTCGCGTCGACGTCGCGTCGTGCACAGGTGAAAGCGTGGATGCGATGGGCGATGCGCAGAATGCGCCAGGCGACCGCGTTGATGTCGCGCCAATGCGTGAAGCGGCGGCTCATGCGCCGCCGATGGCGTGGGCGCCGAGCGGGGCGCTCGGGGGACGCGGGGTTGCGACGCTGTTGTTCTCGGTGTTGTTCCTCGGCGTCGAATCGCGCGGCGATGGCCTGGGGGCCTGTGCATGTTGAGGCGGGCCGGCATCCGCGTGTGAGGCGCCTCGCGCCTGGCAACAGAGGTTGATGAGCGCCTCGAAGTGCTTCTTGATCGCGCTTCGCGGCTGCGATGCGATAATCACCTCTTCGAGTCGCGCGGCGAGGTCACCGATCGGCTCGAAGCCGAAGGCGCCGGCTTCGCCCTTGAGGTTTCGACACGCGGTCTGGAGCGAGTCGTTGTCCTCGCGGGCGTACGCCGCTTCAATCGCCCGGATCTGCGTTGGCAGATTCTGCACGAATTCCTCGATCAGTGGCGCCATCGTTCGATCGTCACTGAGGGAGCTGAGCAGCGGTTCCTGGCGAAGCGATTTGATGAGGGCAATCAGTTGTTCCCGGGCGAGCGGCTTGGGGATGTAGCCGTCGCAGCCGGCATCGAGGCATTTTTCCCTGTCGCCGGGCTGCGTCATCCCCGTTGCCGCGACGATACGCCCTGAGTAGCCGGCGGCCCGGAGCCGCTTCACGGTCTCGAAGCCGTCGATGATCGGCATGTCCATGTCCATCAGGATGGCGTCATAGACGCGCTTCGAGGCAAGCTCGATGGCGCCTTCGCCGCTCGTGGCGCTGTCGATGTCGGCGTTCATGCTGCCGAGCAGCGCCTTGCCGAGTTTGATGATGGCCGGATTGTCATCGACGATCAGGACGCGGCAGGGCGCCGCTTCGGCGCAATACTCGCTGGCGTCGATCGGTTCCAGGAACTCGATCCCGACGTCGTGGACGCCGTTGGCGATGTAGTCGCAGCGGACGATTCGGGCGGGGGCGTTCCTCCAGGTTCCATGGAGTGTGATCAGCTGCATGAGGCAGCAGGCGCCGGGATAAAGGAACGCGCCGTGAAGGATACCGATTCCCGTGTTGCTGATATCTCGGGGCGTGACGATGTAGGAGGTCGGTCGGGCGCCGTCCCGATGCTGAAGATGCATGACGCAGGTCTTGACGCTGTACCGATATCGTGGGGCGCTGCGCTGGGCCATGGCGGTCGCGGATGTCGCGTCGTCCAGCTTCTGAATCATCTCATTGATGGCGTCATCCCTGAGGCGGATCGTTCGGACAACGCTGGCGTTCTTGGACATCTTGAGGCTCTCAATCCACGGTTGAGGGGTCGTACAACGATGGCGATGGATCAGTGAAATCGCGTACGGAATTCCTACCCACCTTAGTGTTCGGTACGAATCGTTGTGGAGGAAACGTGAATCCGAGTCGATTGGTCCGCGCCGACGGACGCGTGTCGTGATCCTTCCGAGAATGTCAGGGCCGGACGCCCCGATTGGGGGAGACGCGCTGCCGCATCGGGGCCGAAAACGACAGGCGCGCGGCGGCATTCTGACCCTCCGTCACGTGTTCTCGGCGTTGCGCTGATCCGTCGGATCGTCACAATGGGCTTGGGGGAAACTGAAGGTCCAGGCCGGCGGGGGCGCCAGCCGAATCGGTCGCCGGCGGCGTCCGGCGACGGCCGCGACGCGCGTGCTTCAGGGGAACAAAGACGTCGCACGCACAGAGTGGAATCAGGAAAGCGAATACAGACGAGGCGGGTTTCGGAGTGAGCGCATGGCGTTGGTTCCGGTCGTTGGAACTGGCGAGGATTCGACTTTAGACTACATCGCCAGCGCTGTGTCCGAAAACCACCGGACCTCGGGGCCGGGGGCGTCGTTGACCGGACGCGTGTCGGGAATGGAAAGGAACGTGAATGTTGGCGCCACTTCCGCAATATGTGTCGGTTCCATTTCATTTCCTCAATTGCTGCCTGAGCTATCTGTACGGGGACTTGTTTTCGGGCGCCGCTGTCGCGCCTTCGGAGATTGTGAGCGAGGTCCTGCCCCATCCGGGAGCGCCATTGGTGATTTCCAGCGCCGAGCGGATCGCCATGATGGGGCATGCGCGAGCGATTGTGGAGACAGCATGGCCCGAGCGCCGTCGCCACGTGATGGAAGAAATCGATGAACGCCACAGGGCGCTGATCAGCGCGGCGGTCCTTTGCGTTCGATTGCAGGTGAACTCGGATGCGCCCTATCTCGTGGCGACGAATCTGACAGACACGCTTGAGCGGATCTTCTGCGGCGAAGCGCCGCCGCAGGATCCGACAGCGTCGGACGACGCGCTCTCATTCGACGCGTTCAAGCGAATGCACATCCTCGACAGATCACGGCGCGACTGGGTCGATCGCGGCGGCTCGACGGACCTGGCCCGCTGGATGCTCTACTACCTGGTCGATTCGCAGATGCCGGCGTTGATGGCCGAGCTGAAGAAGGACGCGGGGACCGACGACGGGTCGGTCTGACGCCAATGGGTTATCGGTCGGGATTCGTCAGAAAGTTATTGACCCGGCGCCCGCAACCAACTAGATTGATCGATCAACTAAGAGATTCGATGAGCGAATGACCGACGCTTCGACGCGGGACAAGCTGATTGAGGCCGCCATGCGGCTGTTTCACGAGCAGGGGTACGCCGCCACGGGTGTCGCCACGATTCTGCGGGAGTCGGGCGTCAACTCCGGGAGCATGTACCACTATTTCCCGACGAAGGAGGCCCTGCTCCACGGCGTCCTCGATCGTTACGAGGAACTGCTCTGGCCTGTGGTGCTCCAGCCGGCGTTCGACAGCACGACGGATCCTGTCGAGCGGATCTTCGCCGTCATGGCGGGGTACCGGCATGGTCTGGAAATGACCTCCTGCGGCATGGGATGTCCGATCGGGAACCTGGCGCTGGAGATGAGCGACACCTACCCGGATGTGCGGGAGCATCTCGCGAAGCTGTTCGGCATGTGGTGTGACGGTATCCGCAGGTGCCTCGACGACGCGGCGACGACGCTGCGACCGGACGTCGATCGAGCGTCGCTGGCGGAGTTTGTGCTGAGTGTGATGGAAGGCGCCATGATGCTGGCCCGCGCCCGCCGCGAACTGGCGGCCTTCGACCGCTCGATCGCGCATCTTCGCGCGTATTTCGAAGGGTTGAGGATGGGAGGCGGCGCGGAAAGCCGAAAACCGAAAGCTGAAAACTGAAAACGGACAAATTCAAAAACGCAAGGAATGAAGCGCTGGAATCTGAGATTTGAAATTTCAAGTCTCAGACTTCAGATCTCAAATTCTGATTCTGAACACTCGAAACTCACGACTCAGAATTCACTACTCGTAACCCGAAACTCATAACTCGAAACTCGTAACTCGTAACTCGTAACCAGCAACTAGTAACTCACAACTCAAGACTACCGACGCATTCGCAGCGTCGTCGAGGGAGATTTCGCAATGACAACCACGTGGCGCCGATTCTGGACAGCGGGCATTGTGTGCGTTGCGATTGCGGGTGGGGCGCGAGCGATGAGTGCGCAGGAGCCGGATACGCCGGCGACGCCGAACGCCGGGAATGAGCGGTCGCTGGTTGTGCGGCGCGTTGTGCGGGCGTCGGTCTATGACATCTGGTGGGCGTGGACGACGAAGGAAGGGCTCGCAAGCTTCTTCGCGAAAGACGCGAAACTTGATCTGGCGATCGGCGGGACCTGGGAGCTCTGCATGAAGACCGACGCGCCGGCGGGATCGCGCGGGTCCGAGGGCTGCAGGCTGCTGTCCTACATTCCGTATGAGATGCTCTGCTTCGAGTGGACGAGCCCGCCCAGCATTCCCGAGCTGCGCGACGCCGGAATTCTGACGCGCGTGATGGTGGAGATGGAGGAGGTCGGACCATCGCACACGCAGATCACGCTCACGCAGACCGGCTTCGGCGGCGGCGACGCGTGGGATCGAAACTACGCCTACTTCGAAAACGCCTGGCCCTACGTTCTGAACAATCTCGAGCTGACTTTCGCCGAGCGCGGCGCGGAGCTGCGGCGGCCGGCGCCCGAGGTCCCGATCAAGGAATGGGATGACGGCGCCGTCGTCGCCAGATCGAACGACGGTTCGCCGCGATGGCAGTCCTTCGAAATCGAACTGCCCGCGCCCGTGTCCGACGTATGGGCCGTTCTGGCGACGAGCGCCGGCATGAAGCGATTCATGGGGGATCACGGGGAGCCCGTCATCGAGTTGAAGCCGAACGGCAAATACGCCATCTGGCCGGCGGCAAAGAACCGCGTCATGACCTATGTGAACGAGCGCATGCTCAGCGTGACGGGCAGCGCCCCTGACAAATTCCCCGAGGTGCAGGCCGGTGGCACATGGGGCGTCTATCGGCTGGCGCCGGCGGGACCGAACGCGACGCGACTGCGGCTCTGCTCGATGGGCTGGACCGACAAAAACGACGAATGGAAGCAGGCCTTTGACTATTTCCTGAAGGCGAATCCGCAGTACCTTTCGATGCTCTGTTCGCATTTCGGTGGAAGCGCCGTCGCGGCGGGCGAGTCGCGCACGCTGCGCTGGATCTGTGATGTCGATCTGCCGGCGGGCGATGTGTGGGATCTCTTCACGACGAAACAGGGCATCGAATCGTGGATGGTTCCCATCTGCGAAGTCGATCTTCGCGTCGGCGGAACGATCCGAACGAATTACGACAGGAACGCCGGCGTCGGCGGACCGGGAACGATCACGCATCATATTCTCTCGCTGGAGCCGGGCCGGATGTACTCGGGGCGATTTGAGGCCCCGGAAAACGCGCCGGCCGCCAAGGGCGTGGCGGAGAAATCCTGGGGCGTCACAACGTTCGAGCCGCGGGGTCCGAATCGCACGCGGATCCGGCTGGCGAGCTGCGGCTGGGGAAGCGGCGAAGACTGGGACAAGGCCGAACGTTTCTTTACCTGGGGCAATCGCGTTACACTTCAGCGTCTGATCCAGCGGGCCAGGAATCAGGCCACGGATGGGCAAGGCGGTCCGGCGGCGACCGCGGCGAGCCCTTCGAAGGACGCCGACTGAAAATCCGCGATCGTTTGCGCGAAAACGGCGTACGCCGTGAACCTGTCTCGCGCTCGGCTCTTGAGCCGCACGGCGATGTCGCTGTGCGCGGTACGGGCGGCGAATCGGAAAGTCTGACGAAGTTGGGAGCCTTGAGATGAAAAAGCGAATCGCGGTTCTGTGCTTTGTGGCGTGCGGAATGGTCCTGGCGCTGACAAATACCGTGCGATCGGGTGAAGGGGAGAAGTCGCCGGAAGCGCCGCCGGCAGGGATGTCGGCGGACGCCATGAAGGCGATGGAAGCCTGTATGAAGGCGATGGAAGTGACGGAGCATCACGAGAAGCTCAGGCATTTCATCGGCGACTGGAAGCTGACGATGCGCATCTGGCACATGCCCGGCGCGGCGCCGATGGAATCGCCGGGGACGTCGACGATCAAGTCGGTCCTGGGCGGTCGCTTCATCCAGGAGGAATTCAAGTCGTCGATGATGGGCATGCCCTACGAGGGAATCGGCATGCAGGGGTACAACAATACCCGCGGCGTCTATGAAGGGACGTGGACGTCGACGATGGATTCGCATATTTACACGATGAAGGGAACGCTCCAGCCGGACAAGGACGGCGGGATGAACGTGTTCAACTTCTACGGCGAGATGGACGAGCCGGCGATCGGTATTCTGGGCCGGCTGGTGAACTATCGCACGACGATCATCGACAAGGACCATCACAAGTTCGAGATTTTCGATCTGGCCGCGGGGCCGGATTTCAAAGTGATTGAGATCGACTACGCGCGCAAGTAAGGTCGAATGTTCGGCCGCGCCGCGTTACCAACCATCGACGGGAGACGAGAAGGTATGTCAAAAGTGAACCCGATTCCGGAAGGATTCAGCACAGTCACGCCGCACATCGTCGTTAAGGGCGCGGCCCAGGCGATTGAGTTCTACAAGAAGGCGTTCGGCGCGGAAGAGATCTATCGCATGAACGGTCCCGACGGCCAGAGCGTGATGCACGCCGAGATCAGGATCGGCAATAGCCCGATCATGATTGCCGAGGAGTGGCCGATGCCGAATGGGCCGAAGGCGCCGACGACGCTGGGCGGCTCGGCCGTGACGATTCACCTGTACGTGCCGGACGTGGACGCGTCATTCAAGCGGGCGACGGACGCCGGCGCGACGGCGACGATGCCGCCGATGGACGCCTTCTGGGGCGATCGCTACGGCAAGCTGAAGGATCCGTTCGGCCACGACTGGGGCATGGCGACGCACATCGAGGATGTACCGCCCGAGGAGATGCCGGCCCGGATGCAGAAGGCGTTCGCCAATATGGGCGACTGCGGCCAGTAAGCGCTCTCGTTTCTCATCGCGAACAATGAAGAAGCAAAGCCCCGAGGCGAGGACGCCCCGGGGCTTTTTTCTTTGTGGTTGCGGAATGCGGCCATTGCGCCGCCGCCTTCCGAGCCGCCGCAGTGATGCGGCGGTTGTCATGGAACATCCATCGCTCGAACATGAATGCCGCGACGGTGGCACGCGCAGCACGCGACATATTGACCGGGCCATGACGGGCGTGTTGCCCAATTCCGCGAATCTTCAGTATAGAATGGCGACGATGGTTCCTGCATGGAGGTGGCGGCCATGATGGGTCGTTCGCAGCGGCGTGAGCCGAAGCTTTTCTATACGAATCTC
>Ga0116152_10000354_pt1 | contig 37321 bp, 33 predicted proteins | sample AD_UKC119_MetaG_FD_89894 | JGI IMG/M metagenome (GOLD analysis project Ga0116152, IMG submission 89894) | Active sludge microbial communities of municipal wastewater-treating anaerobic digesters from Hong Kong - AD_UKC119_MetaG | ecosystem: Engineered > Bioreactor > Anaerobic > Digestate... | reverse complement strand
TTCACGTACTTCTTCAGGATCAGCTTCTCACCGTCCGCCGACAGCGAGCTGTTGAACTGCGGATAGTTGGCCAGCGCCTTGCAAACCGCCTTCATCAGAAACGGCATGAAGGTCAGCTTGACCTCGGCCCTGGCCGCTTCGTCCTTCTGCGCCTTGCGGAAACCTTCCAGTTCCGTGATGTCGGCCTCGTCGAACTGCGTGACGTGCGGCACATTGAGCCAGCTGCGATGCAGATGGGTGCCACTGAGCTTCTTGATCCGCCCGAGTTCCTTTTCCTCGACCTCGCCAAATTTGGTGAAATCGACCGCTGGCATCGCCGGCAGCTGCAGACCGCCGCCGGCAGAAGGTGCCGCGACCGGCTTGCCCTCGGACAGGGTCCGCTTGACGTAGGCCTGCACGTCCTCCTTGATGATGCGACCCTTGGGTCCGGAGCCGGGGACATAAAACAGATCGACACCCAATTCGCGGGCGAAACGACGGACTCCGGGACTGGCGTGCGCGCGCCCTCGCGGGGCATCCGATGGGCGAGCCAGGACCGGCGGGCGCAGTGGCTCCTTCTCGCCAGGCATTCGGCCTGCCTCACCGGTCTCCGCAGCCGCCACCGCTTGCGTCGCAGCGGGTTCGGCCTGTGCCGATCCGCTCACGGCCGCAACGGGCTGCACGGGCGGCGCCGCCCCTGCCGATTCGAGTGACGCGATCAGATCACCTTCGTTGATCCTGTCGCCGACCTTGACGGCCAGCGATCTGACGACGCCCGCGAAGGGCGACGGGATCTCCATCGAGGCCTTGTCGCTCTCCAGCGTCAACAGCGACTGTTCGGCCTCGACCGAATCACCGACATTGACCAGCATTTCGATGACCTGAACATCCTTGAAGTCACCGATATCGGGCAACACCACATCGCGCACCTCCGCCACGGTCGGTGCTGGCGCTGCCTGCTCGATGGCCGCAGGCGCGGGCTCAGCGGCCGGTTCAGGGGCAGTCGCCGGCTCCTCCGGCTGCGGCGCCACGGGAGCGGCCGAATCGGCCCCCTGCAGTTTCAGGATCAGGTCTCCCTGGTTTACCTTACCGCCGACCGCAACGCTCACCTCCGCGATCACACCGGCCTGGGGTGAGGGGATCTCCATGCTGGCCTTGTCGCTTTCGAGCGTCAGCAGCGGATCCTCGGCCTCGACCCTGTCCCCCGGCTTGACCAGAACCTCGATGATCTCCACGTCGTGGAAGTCGCCGATGTCGGGCAGCAAAACTTCAATCATCTGTGCCACGTCTTTGTCTCCGTATCACTGTCTGAGCACTGGGTGTCGTCTGTCACTCAGACAGATGCGGGGTTGGGCTTTTCGGGATCGATCTTGTAGGCCTTGATTGCCTGCGCGACCAGGCTGACGTCGACCTCGCCGTTGTCGGCCAGCGCCTTGAGTGCGGCCACCACCACGTAGTGACGGTTCACCTCGAAGAACTTGCGCAGCTGGGAACGCCGATCCGATCGGCCAAAACCATCGGTGCCCAGCGCGACAAAGGGCTTGTCACCGATGTAAGGCAGGATCTGCTCCGGAAAGCTGCGGATGTAATCGGTCGCTGCAACCACCGGGCCCTTCTGTCCCTGGATACTCCGGGTGACAAAAGGTACCCGCGGCTTGTCCATCGGGTGCAGCATGTTCCAGCGCTCGATATCGATTGCCTCACGACGCAGCTCGCTGAAGCTGGTGACGCTCCACACATCGGCCGCGATGTTCCACTCGTCCTCGAGCAGCGCTGCTGCCGCAATCACCTCGCGCAGGATCGTGCCCGAACCCAGCAGCTGCACGCGCTTCTTCTTGCGCGAGCCCTGACGGTACAGGTACATGCCTCTGATGATGCCGTCTTCAACTCCCTCCGGCATCACCGGCTGGATGTAGTTCTCGTTCATGACCGTGACGTAGTAGAAGACGTTCTGCTGCTGCTCGTACATCTTCTTCATGCCGTCGTGCAGGATCACGGCCAGCTCGTAGGCGAAGGTCGGATCATAGGCGCGGCAGTTCGGGATGAATGCTGCCTGCAGGTGGCTGTGCCCGTCCTGGTGCTGCAGGCCCTCACCTGCCAGCGTGGTGCGGCCGGCGGTGCCCCCGAGCAGAAAGCCGCGTGCCTGCATGTCGCCAGCGGCCCAGGCCAGGTCACCGACGCGCTGGAAACCGAACATCGAGTAGTAGATGTAGAACGGGATCATCGTGACCCCGTTGTTGCTGTACGAGGTCGCGGCGGCGATCCACGACGACATCGCGCCGGCCTCGTTGATGCCTTCCTGCAGGATCTGGCCCTTCTTGTCCTCGCGGTAATACATCACCTGGTCGGAATCGACCGGCTTGTACAGCTGGCCGACCGAGGAATAGATACCGAGCTGGCGGAACATGCCCTCCATACCGAAGGTGCGCGCCTCATCCGGCACGATCGGCACGACGAACTTGCCGACCCCCTTGTCACGGGTCAGGCTGGTAAGGAAACGCACGAAGGCCATCGTCGTGGACATCTCGCGGTCGCCGCTGCCGTCGAGCAACGCCTTGAAGGTATCGAGCGGCGGGATCGTCAGCGGGTTGGCCTGTGCGCGACGACTTGGCATGTAGCCCCCCAGCGCCGCTCGCCGTGCGTGCAGATACGCCATCTCGGCGCTGTCGGCCGGTGGCTTGAAATAGGGCGCCGAGCTGATCTGGTCATCCGGGATCGGGATATTGAAACGCTCACGGAAGGCGCGCAGCGACTCCTCTCCCATCTTCTTCTGCGAGTGGGTGATGTTCTGGCCTTCGCCGGCCTCGCCCATGCCATAGCCCTTGACGGTCTTGGCCAGGATCACGGTCGGCTGTCCCTTGTGACGCATCGCCGCGGCATAGGCCGCATGGACCTTGATCGGGTCGTGACCGCCGCGGTTCAGTCGCCAGATGTCCTCGTCCGACATATTGGCGACCATCGCTGCGAGCTGCGGGTATTTGCCGAAGAAATGCTCGCGCACGAAGGCGCCACCGTGCGCCTTGTATGACTGGTAGTCGCCGTCGACGCATTCCTCCATGCGCTTGAGCAGCAGGCCGTCCTTGTCGCGTGCCAGCAGCGGATCCCAGTAGCCGCCCCAGATCACCTTGATCACGTTCCATCCGGCACCGCGGAACACCGCTTCCAACTCCTGGATGATCTTGCCGTTGCCACGGACCGGACCATCGAGCCGCTGCAGGTTGCAGTTGACGACGAACACCAGGTTGTCCAGGCGCTCGCGCGCGGCGAGAGAGATCGCGCCAAGTGATTCGGGCTCGTCCATCTCACCATCGCCCATGAATGCCCAGACCTTGCGGTCGCCGGCGTTCGCCAGTCCCCGATCGTGCAGGTATCGCATGAAGCGCGCCTGATAGATCGCCATCAGGGGCCCAAGGCCCATCGACACCGTCGGAAACTGCCAGAAATTGGGCATCAACCAGGGGTGCGGGTAAGACGACAGGCCGCCGCCGTCGACCTCCTGGCGGAAATTGTTCAGCTGCTCCTCGCTGATACGACCCTCCAGGAATGCCCGCGCATACACGCCGGGGGCCGAGTGCCCCTGGAAAAACACCAGGTCGCCCTCCTGGTTGTCATTGGTAGCGCGAAAGAAATGGTTGTACCCGACATCGAACAACGTTGCGCTCGAGGCGAAACTGGCGATATGTCCACCCAGCTCGGTCGCCTTGCGGTTGGCCTGCACCACCATCGCCATCGCGTTCCAGCGCACGAAGGAGCGGATTCGCCGCTCCATCGAACGATCGCCGGGGAACGAATCCTGCTTGGTCAGCGGGATCGTGTTCAGGTAGGCGGTGTTGGCACTGTATGGCAGGTAGGCACCGGAACGGCGCGCCTTGTCGATCAGGCGTTCAAGCAGGAAATGCGCGCGGTCAGGCCCTTCATTCTCAAGCACGCTGTCAAGCGCCTCGAGCCATTCCTGGGTTTCCTGGGGATCGACATCCGGTTTCACTGCCATGGTGCTGGGTATCCGAAAGAGTGGAAAAGGAGTGCCGACGCGCCTGGACGCATGCGCCGTGCAGCCATGAATTCCGGCAAGTAAAGCAGAGCACAACGCGATTTACTAGAGTGAATTTCGTTTTATTTGTTTTTTCAGTCACTTATTGTATTTCATTACACAGACGATAGTCCTATTTTGAGCGTACAGCCATAGACCTGACCGCCGGACCCGATCATTGGCGCCAAGCGACGGAGTCTGCGGCAAACGCGAAAGTCTCATCCGGCGAGCAGCGCAATAAGCCCGTAACGGGCCAGCTTGCCCAATCCGACGAGCAGCAGAAACCGGGGGAGGTCGAGGCGGAGCAATCCGGCAAACAGGCACAGCGGGTCGCCGACCACCGGCAGCCAGGCCAGCAGCAGGACGGGCGCACCCCAGCGCGCGAACCATTTTTCGGCACGCGCGATATCGGCTGCATCGATGCGCAACCACCGCCGGGTGATCACCTGGTTACCGGCCCGTCCCATCGCGTAGGTGACCAGACTACCCAGGAGATTGCCGAGCGTCGCAGTGAGGACCAGCGGCAGCCAGGCCACCCCATCCCCCAGCCGGGCCAGCAACAGGGCCTCCGAACTGCCGGGCAGCAGGGTCGCCGACAGCAAGGCGCTGGAAAACAATACCCAGTCCATGAAAAGACCACACTCCGGAGCGGAAAAAAGAAAAGGCGCCCGGGTTTCCCCGGGCGCCTTTCAGGCTAATGCCAATCGGATCGCGAGACGATCAGATCTGCTTGCAGCCGCCGGCCTGCATTTCGGCGCGACGACCTTCCATAGCCTTCTTCATCTCGTCCATACGGGCCTGCATTGCGGCCTGGCGCTCGGCGTTCTGTGCCTGCATAGCAGCGCGACGCTCGTCAGACTGCTGCTTCATCGCACCAGCCTCAGGGGCCTTGGGTGCTTCGAAGGCCACCGGACGCACACCCGGACCAAAGCAGTTGCCGGCTGCCATCTGCGGCATCTCCGGACGCTGCGGCATCGTCATTTCGTGCTGCGGCATCTGCGGACGCTCAGGCATCGCCATGTCAAACTGCGGCATTGCCGGACGCTGCGGCATCGCCATGTCGACCTGCGGCATTTCCGGACGCTGCGGCATCGCCATGTCGAACTGCGGCATTGCCGGACGCTCAGGCATCGCGAACTCGGGCATCTGCATCTGCGGGGCTACGAACTGACCCTGCGGTGCCTGTGCTGCGTACTGCTGGGCAGCCTGGCGCTGCGCTTCCTGAGCGGCCTTGATCGCTTCAGCCTGCTGCGCAGCGAACTGCTCGGCTGCCTGGCGCTGTGCTTCGACTGCCTTCGCCTGCTGCTCGGCCATTGCCTGCTGCTGCTCTTCGGTCATTGCCGGGGCAGCGGCGTAGGGTGCGCCGTAATAAGGCGCATAGCCACCGTAGTAGGGCGCGCTGTAGTTGTAGCCGCGGCCCCAACCGTCGCCGGCGCCGTAGCCATTGCCGTAGCCACGCATGTTGGTGCGGCCGCGGCCCGAGAAACTCATGCTGAAGTTGCCTTCACCGGCTGCATCGCCTGCGCCGTCGAGTACGCCGTTGGTGTAGCCGTTGCCGGAACCGTAGCCGTTGTTGTAGCTGTTGTCCCAGCCATTGTTGCCCCACCAGGCAGAAGCGGTGGCGGAAGCGGCAGCGATGGCAGCGGCCACTGCGATTTTGGTCATCATGGTCATTGGTTTATCCCCAGGAAAGTATACGTTTGGAAGAAATCGGGTGGCCCACAACCCCATCCCGCGTATCACGCCGCGTTGGCAGCGTGATACCCGGAGCACGTTGTGCACATCCATGTGCGTTGGTGCATCCCTGCGTGGCCGTCAGGCGATTACTGAGCTGCTTCGGCAGCCGGTGCTGCCGGTGCGACAGGTGCCGGGCCAACCGGACCGTAGCCATAAGGCGCGTAGCCGCCCCAGCCCGGATAGCCGTAACCACCCCAGTAAGGTGCGCTGTAGTTGTAACCACGGCCCCAGCCGTCGCCGGCACCGTAGCCGCTGCCGTAGCCGCGCATGTTGGTGTTGCCGCGACCAGACATGTTCATGCTGAAGTCGCCACCGCCAGCGGCGTCGCCGAGGAAATCACCAGTGGTGTTGCCCCAGCCGTTGCCACGGCCATAGCCGTTGTTGTAGCTGTTGTCCCAGCCGTTTCCGCCCCAGGGACCACCGCCCCACCATGCGGAAGCGGTCGCCGAAGCAGCAATCAGAGCTGCAACCGCAGCGATCTTTGCGAATTTCATGTCATCAATCTCCAAGAATGGAACTCTGAGTAGTGTTTGGAACAGCAGGGTCGTACTGCCTTGCTCAACCCTGCGCTTAGTATTTTAGAGTTTGCTTAAATTGTCAATTGGTATTTTGCTAATTCAACACAATGCCAGTTGAAAAAAACTATTGATTTACCGGAGAAACACCAGGAAACAAAAAAGCCCCCGCATCCGGGGGCTTTGCTGTCGACGGCCCGGCCAGCCTATTCTTCGGGCGGATTGCCGTCGTAGACGAGGTTCTGCCGCCGCTGCAGATAGGCATCACGGATGAAGGAATAGGGATCGAGGGCCGCCTGATCGATGACCCGGCTGGCGTTGAGCAGGTCGGCACGAATATCGACGATATCCAGTCCGATCAGGCTCCAGCGTACCGTGCTGTCATCGATCAGTATCAACGGATCGGTATACCAGTCGACAACCACGCCCACCCCGTCACGCACCGAGCGTGGACCAAATAAGGGCAGCACCAGGTAGGGTCCGGAACCAAAGCCCCACACCCCGAGCGTCTGACCGAAATCTTCGTCGTAACGCGGCAGGTTCATGTTGCTGGCGACGTCCAGCAGACCGAGGATGCCAATGGTGCTGTTGACCGCAACCCGACCCACGTCACTGAAGGCGCGGCCGATCTTGAACTGCAGCAAGTTGTTCAGCGCCGAGCGCACGTCCTCGAGATTGTTGAAGAAATTGGTGACCCCCCTGTTGACCGGCGCCGGGGTAATGGCGTTGTAGCCTTCGGCCAATGGCGTCACGAACGCACGGTCGAGCATATCGTTGAAGCTGTATACCGCGCGGTTGAAATCCTCCAAGGGGTCGCGCGGATCACGGTCCGGGCCCGTCGCGCAACCGGCAACGACCAGCGTGGCGGCAATCAGCAGAACAGGTGCCTTCTTGCACAACAAGGCAGGGATCTTCATGTTGGTTTTCCTTGCTCCTTCACCTTCGAGCGGCGCGGACCCGTTCGGATGAGCGCGACATTATAGGCACGCAGTTCATTCGATAACAGCCAGGCGCGCCGGGGTCATCTCGCTGGCATCCCGTCCCAGGGCTCCAGGCGGTAGCCAAGTCGCTGCAATCCGGCAACCAGCCCCGTATCACCGCCAAGGTGCATCGCACCGACCGCCACCAATACCTTTTTGTTCGTCAGCAACGGGGCGAGACGTTCGAGCATGCGTGCGTTCCTCTGTTCGATCAGCTGCCCGGCAAACCATTGCGACAGGGCCGGCGGCATTTTGGCGTACTGCGCCTGTGCGCTCCGGTAGATCAGATCGGCATCGCCCTGCAGATAGGCATCCGTCAGTTCCTCCAGCTGTTTCGGCTGCTGCGCGGCGTTCTTGACCGTGTCACCGAGCAACGCCAGCTGCAGTGCGGACGGCATTTCGTCGAACAGCGCCAGCTGCTCGGCCGGCGTTTCCAGCCCGATCACGCTGCGCCCCCGTTGCTGCGCCGCGAGATAGATTTCGATATCGAGGAACCGGCCGGTCTCTGTCGGCGGCATGCCAATAGTCACCGCAGCGGCCCACGGCTTGAGGCGGTCGAGCACCGCCTCCGGTATGCCACGCCGCCCTGCCGCGTCACGCAGCGCGGAATAGTCCGCGTCGCCGACCAGACCACGCAGGCGTTGATCTGCCGGCAGCAGCGTGGCGGCCGCAACCGCCAACATGGCCACCGCATCCGGGATCATCTCAATCACAACAGTGTCGACGCTGTCGATCAGCGGCACCAGCGGCGTCAGAACCGCCAGGATGCGCGGATCTTCGCTGTGCATGGTACCCACCAGATAACTCGGTGCCCTGCCGTCGGACAGCACGCGGTAGACAGGCGCCTGCCCTCCCCATGCGGTGGAAAACAGCGCCAACAGCAGTGTGGCCACCCGCAGCCCCGGGAAAAGGTGAATCGCTATCGTGCTGTGCATTCGGTATCCTGCCGCGGGTGGAAAACAAAGCCTACAACACCGCGATCAGTCGGCGGTTTCGCGGTTACCTGCCGGTCGTCGTCGACGTCGAAACGGCAGGCTTCAGTGCCCAGACCGATGCGCTGCTCGAGATTGCGGCGGTGATCCTGCGCATGGACGAGTCCGGCAATCTCGAGCCGGCGGAATCGATCAGCTGCCACGTTCAACCCTTCGCTGGCGCCAATCTCGACCCCAAGGCGCTGGCATTCAACGGGATCGACCCTCACCACCCGTTTCGCGGCGCGCTCGAGGAAAAGGAGGCCCTCGACCACGTATTTCGGCCGATCCGCTCGGCAGTCAAGGCCAGTGCCTGCAAGCGTGCGATCCTGGTCGGTCACAACGCGTTCTTCGATCTGGGGTTCATCAATGCGGCGGTCGAACGTACCGCCTGCAAGCGTAACCCCTTCCACCCGTTCAGCACCTTCGACACTGTGACCCTGTCCGGTCTCGCGTATGGTCAGACGGTGTTGGCACGGACTGTTATCGCTGCGGGTATCGAATGGGACGCGGCTGAGGCGCATACGGCGCTGTACGACACAGAAAAGACTGCCGAACTGTTTTGTCACATCGTCAACCGCTGGAACGCGGCCGTCGACGAGAGGCCCTGGGCCGATCAGTCCACCGGCGATTGAGGCGGCCGGGACGTCTGCTCATCGAGGTTCTGCAGCAATTGCTGCCATGCCTCACCCTCTCGCGACAGGATCGCTTCGACGCTGGTCGCCAACCGCCGGAACGCCTCGTCGTCGGCCCGGCCGGTATAGTGCCCGGCCCGAGCCAGGTAAAGGTACTTCTCGTGCAGCAGGTTCTCGGCTGTGGCGCGGTAGCGGATCCAGTTCTCGTGATGCTGGTTGACGTGCTGCAGGCCCTCCACGACGACAACCAGGACACCGAGCACGCCAGCGAGCGGGCCAAAATCGTCAAGACTGCTGAACAAAGGCACCAGCGCCGCGGCAGCAATGGAGGTCACCTTCAGCCGGCGGTACCATCGTTGGTGATGCACACTCTTACGGTCATACCACTCGATCTGGTCCTCGAGCCGTGGGTAATCGGTACGGGCACTGCTCAAGACGGCTTGCGCCCGAGGTGAATCAGCCATACGGCGATCCCAAGCAGGAACAGCGCACCGCTGAGCATCTCTGTGTCCCCCATATCGATCGCCTCGGTGCAGGATGTCACCCCGAGCAACCCGGCGATCGCACCACCGATACGAAATCCACGCTGCCTGCCCGTGCCCCAGCTGGTCAGCGCCTCTTTCCAAGACACGTTGCCGGACGACCGTTTCACCGGGCTGCCCGGGCTCGGCGGCTCGTTCAGGATTGACCGGATACGGTTGGCCAGCAGCTCAAAGCCCGGATGTGTGACGCCCGGCCGCCAGTCACTCAGGTTGACCGCCTGCAGGCGTTTGAACTCGAACGGAATGCTTTCATTCGGGATATCGTCGATGATCACCGTCGCGACGATATTGCGATCCGCACCTGCAGCCGCTTCGGTATGTACCCAGCGTGACCGGATGGAGCGCTGCGACCACAAAACCACGACGCATTGCGCCCCCTTCACCGCCGCCTCGATGACCTGCGCATAATCCATCCCCGGCGGAATCTGCTTGTCCCACCAGACAGACCAACCCTGGTCCTCGAAGGCACCCGCAAGACGTCGCGCGAATTCCGTATCCTCACTGGCGTAACTGATGAAAATCTGACCCACGTTACCTCTTTCCCATGACTGCGGATGATGCCTGCCACCCCTGCCTGATGGAAAAATAGCATGTACCCGGGTACTGAACATGCGCGCAAACGAAAAGGCGACCCAAGGCCGCCTTTCACCGGGACACGCAGTTCGGGGGCAATCAGCTGTCGGCAGATTCCGCCGGCCACTTCCTGGCCGCTTCGCTGACTGCCTTCTTGAGGTCGCCACTGGCGTGCATTTCCAGGGTGATATCGCAGCCGCCGATCAGCTCGCCGTCGATATACACCTGCGGAAACGTCGGCCAGTCGGCGAAACGCGGTAGGTTTTCGAAGATCTCCGGATCCGCCAGGACATTGACGTACGCAAACCTCTCGCCACAATCCTGCAACGCAGCCGCCGCGCGCGACGAAAAGCCACATTGCGGGAACTGCGGCGTTCCCTTCATATAGATGATGATCGGGTTGTTCTCAACCTGCTCTTTGATTCTTTCCAGCACGTCCATTTCAGTACCTCTTGTTCGGTATCGACCGGCCCACTCACAGCCAGGCGGGCACGCGTCATGTTGATTCAGGTGCGCCTAGTCTAGCAGCAGCGAAAACCGATAACCCCGACACTTTGCGGGCAATAGTCAGGCCCTGCCATCGACGTTGCGCTGCAGCCAGAACTCCAGCAGCGCCAGGTGCCAGAGTTTGCTGCCCATGATGCGCGTATGGTGCATCTCCGGCGCCGCCAGCAGGCTGTCGACATAGCTGCGGTCGAACAGCCTGCGCTCGCGACAGGCCTGCGAGTCAAGAATGCCGCGCATGAACTCGAGGAACGGACCGCGCACGTACTTGAGCGCCGGCATCGGGAAATAGCCCTTGGGTCGGTCGATCACCGCATCCGGCACGATGCCGCGCGCGATGCGTTTCAACAGGTGTTTGCCATCCGACTGCAGCTTGAGTCCGGCCGGACAGCGTGCGGCGACCTCCACCAGGTGGTGATCGAGAAACGGCACGCGCGCCTCCAGCCCCCAGGCCATCGTCATGTTGTCGACGCGCTTGACCGGGTCGTCGACGATCAGCGTCGTCACGTCGAGTTTGAGCACCGCATCGAGGAAATCATCCGACAGGGCATCGTCGAGGCGGCGCGCGATAAACTCGCCGGTGTGGTCTGCACCGCGATAGGGCGGTGTCACCATGCGCAGGAATTCCGGGTGATCACGATCAAAATAGTGCTGCCGAAAGCGTTCCAGACGCGAGCCTTCGCGCTCGGCCGCCATCCGCGGATACCAGAAATAGCCCCCGAACACCTCGTCTGCACCCTGGCCCGACTGCACCACCTTGATCGACTTGGACACCTGCTCTGACAGCAGGTAGAAAGCGACCGCGTCCTGCCCGAACATCGGCTCCGCCATCGCATCGACTGCCTCGGGCAGGCGCTCGAGCACCTGATCGTTGGGTACCAGGAACTTGTGGTGAATCGGCCGGTAGCGCTCGACCACCTGGTCGGAAAACTCGAACTCGCTGCCCTTCTCCTCCGGCTGATCCTCGAATCCGACCGAGAAGGTATGAAAATCGCGAACACCGATCTCGGCCAGCAACGCCACCAGCAGGCTCGAGTCGAGCCCGCCGGACAGGAGCACACCGACCGGTACGTCGGCTACGTCGTTGCGCTTGCGCACCGCGGCCAACAGCGCCTCGTGGGTCGCATCCACCCACTCCTGCTCGCTGCGCGGCTGTGCAGGACGGGTGGCGTCGAGGTCCCAGTAGCGTCGCTGCGTCTGCCGGCCATTCGCATCCAGCTGCAGACTGTGCGCCGGCTCGAGCTTGCGGATTCCGCGCAGGATCGTGTGCGGCGCCGGGATCACTGCATGCAACGTGTACTGGAAATGCAGTCCGACCGGATCGATCGCCGTGTCGATGCCCCCACCATCCAGCAGCGCCTGGGTGTTGGAGGCGAAACGAAAGCGGCTGTCATCCAGCGCATAGTAGAAAGGCTTGATGCCAAAACGGTCGCGTGCCGCGAACAGGCTTTGCCGTCGCCCGTCCCAGATCGCGAACGCAAACATCCCATGCAGGTGTGCAGGACAGTCCACGCCCCACTCGCGATAGGCCTTCAGGATGACCTCGGTATCGCCACCGGAGACAAAGACGTGCCCCCGCGCCTGCAGATCGGCACGCAGCTCGCGGTAGTTGTAGATGGCGCCGTTGAACACCAGGCTCAGTTCCGCGTCGACCATAGGCTGATGCGAGCGGCTAGACAGATCGATGATCGACAGTCGCCGATGCCCCAGCGCAACGCTGCCCGACTGCCAGATGCCGGCATCGTCCGGTCCTCGCCGCTGCAGCGCCGGCAGCATACTTTCGATCAGCCCGGCGGCAACCGGCGTCCCGTCGAGGCGCAACTCACCACAGATACCGCACATCTCACTCGCCTCCAGGCGTCCTGAATCCCCAACCGCCCCCGCCCGGGGTCTCGATCCGCAGGCGGTCGCCGGCGTCCAGCTCACCCTCGCACTTGGAGGGCAGATCCCGGCCGTTCAGCCTGTTGACCCCCGGCCGGCCATCACCGCCCCCGGCTACACCCCAGGGTGCGTGCGACCGGCGCTCGGTCAGTAGCGTGAAGTGTGCCGGCGCCAGGAACTGAAATTCGCGCACCAGGCCGTCGCCGCCGCGCCACGCACCATCACCGCCGGAACCGCGGCGCAGCCGATAACACGACACACGCAACGGGAACCGACTCTCCAGCACCTCGACCGGGGTGTTCAGCGTGTTTGTCATATGGGTCTGAAGGCCATCCAGCCCACCGCCGTGGGCCCCGGCACCCATGCCACCACCGATCGTCTCGTAGTAGTCCCAGGCGCCCTTCGGTCCGGTGCTGCCGACCGCCAGGTTGTTCATGCTGCCGTGACTGGCCGCCGGTATGCGCAGCGGGATGGCCTGAGCCAGCGCGCCGAGGATCACATCGACCACACGCGTGCTGGTCTCGACGTTGCCGGCCGCCACCGCCGCCGGCTTGCGTGCGTTCAGCAGGCAGCCCTCCGGCGCATACAGCGCGATCGGCCTGAAAGCACCCGCACAGGCCGGGGTCTGGGGCGGCATCAGGCAGCGAAACACGTAATAGACGGCTGCGGCCGCCACCGCGAGCGGACAATTCACGTTTCCCGGGACCTGCGCGGCCGTGCCGCTGAAATCCGCGACAACGCCCTGGTCGGAGACGGTCAAGGTGACCTCGATCGGGATATCCCGGTTTCCCTGGCCGTCGTCGTCGAGGCAATCGGAAAAGGCGTAGCGGCCCGACGGGATGTCGGCCAGTGCCGCCCGCGCCAGGCGCTCGGCGTAGTCGTTCAGCGCCACGATGCCTTGGCTGAATTCCGCAATGCCGTAACCGGCGACAAGCCCGCCCAGGCGCGACGCGCCGGCCCGGTTGGCCGCCAGCTGAGCGGCGAAATCACCCTCGGATTCGGCGCGGTTGCGGGTCGCCTGCGTCAGCCGCTGCATTACCTGCGGCAGCAAATGGTTGCCGCGCACCAGGTGCACCGGCTCAATCACCACACCTTCGTCATCGAGCCTGGCCGAGATCGGCATCGACCCCGGCGAAGCCGCGCCGATATCCGCATGGTGCGCGCGGTTGACCACGAACGCACAAAGCGTCTCGTCATGAAATACCGGTGCGATCACCGTGACATCGGGCAGATGGGTGCCGCCGAGAAACGGGTCATTGAGGATCACCTGGTCTCCCGGACTCCAGGTGACGCGCGAGACGATGTCTCGCATCGCAAACGCCATGCTGCCCAGGTGCACCGGGATGTGAGCGGCCTGCGCGCACAGGGCACCATCGACATCGAACACCGCGCAGGAGAAGTCCAGGCGATCGCGGATATTGGGAGAAAATGCGGCGTTGCGCAGGACCAGCCCCATTTCGCCGCACACGGCGTCAAGGCGACTGGCAAAGATATTCAGGCTGGCTGGAGTCATGGACAGGGAAACGGCATCCGCCGCATGGCCGCGTTGATCCAGCTTAGGCTCAAACCGGGGTCAACTGCCACCCTGTCGGCGCGCCTGCCGGCCGGTTTTTCCACTTTTTTTACTTCCCCGGCAGAGACACGGTTGAAAGCCTCGTCCCGCAGTCCCTAGAATCCCGGGCACCAGAACGCGGGACCTGGTTCCGCACATGACGAAAACCAAGGAGTTTTGAGATGGCGCACGAACTACCCGCACTGCCTTATGCAATGAATGCCCTGGAACCTGTGATTTCGCAGGAGACGCTGGAGTTTCATTACGGCAAACACCACAACACCTATGTAACCAACCTGAACAACCTGGTTCCCGGCACCGAATTCGAGAACATGTCCCTTGAGGACATCATCATGAAATCGACTGGTGGGGTGTTCAACAATGCCGCCCAGGTCTGGAACCACACCTTCTACTGGAACTGTCTGAGCCCGAACGGCGGCGGCGCGCCGACCGGTGCCCTGGCGGACGCAATCAACAAAAGCTTCGGCTCTTTCGATGCCTTCAAGGAGGCCTTCAGCAAGTCGGCCGCCACCAACTTCGGATCTGGCTGGACCTGGCTGGTGAAGAACGCCGAGGGTGGCGTCGAAATCGTCAACACCTCCAATGCCGCAACGCCGATGACCGACGGCAAGACCGCTCTGCTGACGATCGACGTGTGGGAGCACGCCTACTACATCGACTACCGCAACGCGCGTCCGAAGTACCTCGAAGAGGTATGGAAGATCGTCAACTGGGACTTTGTCGCCAGCAATTTCGCCGGTTGATCCCGACGGTTGTGCGTCGTGACATGGCGTCACGATGCACAACCTCGCTGAACCGGGTAACCACCGCGTTCCGCCTCGCCCACCCGAGCAGTGCCGCAGAGGGCACCAGGGTCGGTAGCGAGGGCCTCGCTTACGGTGCACGAGTACAACGGTTTCAGAGCGAATACTCGGCGTAGGGGCTGTCGACAGGCAGTCCCTGCACTGCCCACAACCGACCGCTGGCCGGCTGCATGATCGCAGCACCGCAGGTCTGCATGTCGAGCGGTGGTTCACCACGTACACAGATCACCGGATCGCGTGTCACTGCCATCAGCCCGTCGACGGTCAACGCACCCTCCGCCAGCAACGACTGCGCCCGCCCCAGGCGCGCTTCACTGGAGGCCTGTGAAGCGGCGGCGCGCGGACGACAGCGCGTGACCGTTTCCGTCGTCAGGCAATGATTGCTGTGTACCAACGCCTGCGCACCGCAGCGGCTGACGGCGCAGTGGCCGGGCATCGCCTCGATGTTGATGCCACTGCCGTGGCGGTCGAACAGCTGGAAGTTGTGAGCCCCGACCAGGCGCGCCCCGGTGATGCAGGCCAGGGCGTCTTCGATATCGGTCTGCTGCAGCACCTTGCGCACCACGAACGGCCAGGTGACGCCGACCTGACCCTCGGCACCGAGCAGGTTGTTTATACCGATGGCGATGCCGGCGTCGTTCATGCCGATCATGCCGATGCAGCCGGTAAGGCTGAAGGCCAGAAATGCCGGGGCACCCGTTGGGCGGCCATGCAGCAACACGACGTAGGGCGCCGAGCTCGCATGCATGTCCCAGGTCTGACCGAAGAACCCCCGGCCGTCGGCGCTCAGGCTGTCAGGAACAATGAACGCAGTGCAGTCATCTTCCACGCGTGCGGTTTCTTTCGCCCCGCCGCCGCGTGCATAGACCAGGTCGATGAAATCGGTAAAGCCGTTGCAGATGATCAACTCCGCCACGCCCAGGCCGGTGACCTCGGCGATGCCGGCGATTTCATCCATCAGATCGGGCGCATAGGACTCGTGTTCACTGACGCAGTCCTGCGCCAGAGCCAGCACCTCATCACGTCCCAGTGAATGACCGGTCCACGCGGCACTGCCGGCGAGGGTAACCCGCTCCGCGGTGTAACGGCGGATCTGTTCGCCGAGGGCTCGGCCGTGCGCCCTCCCCATCTCGCGCGGTGTTCCCTCGAGCAAGAGCAGGCGTGGTGTGCTCATACGGCCCTGGCAGCGGTGACCGCCTCGGCCAGCACCGCCATACCCTCGTCGATCTGCTCGTCCTGGATCGTCAAGGCCGGCAGGAAACGCAGGCAGTTGCTGTACAGGCCGGCACGGATGGTGATCAACCCGCGCTTGAGGGTCTCGGCAGTAATCAGGTTGGTCAGCGCGGCATCCGGCTCGCGACTGACCGGGTCACGCACCAACTCGATCGCCAGCATCGGGCCCAGGCCACGTACTTCGCCGATGACCTCAGGGTGCTCTGCCTGCAGCCGCTCGAGTTGACGACGAATGCGCTGACCGACCTCGACCGCACGCGCCTGGAAGGCCGGTGAATCCAGCATGTCGATCGCCGCCAGTGACGCCGCACAGGCCACCGGGTTGCCGCTGTAGGTGCCACCCAGGCCGCCGGGATTGGGCGCATCCATGATCTCTGCACGACCGGTGACCGCCGCCAGCGGCATACCACCGGCGATCGACTTGCCGCTGACCAGCAGGTCCGGCACCAGACCATAGTGCTCGACGGCGAACAGCCGGCCGGTGCGCCCCATGCCGCACTGCACCTCGTCGGCCACGTAGAGCATGCCGTGCTCTGCACAACGCGCCCGCAGGTGGGCGGCGAAACGCGGTGGCAGGGGCAGGAAGCCGCCCTCGCCCTGCACGGTCTCCACCACCACGGCGGCCACCGCCTGCGGCGCCACCTGCGCGATCAGCGCATGATCGAACTGGTCGATGCAGTACTGCACGTAGTCGTCTTCACTCATGTTGGCAGGGCGGCGGTAGGGATTGGGGAACGGCAGACGATAGATTTCGGGGGGGAACGGGCCAAAGCCGCTCTTGAACAGCGCGTACTTGCTGGTCATGCCGAGCGTCAGGTTGGTGCGGCCATGATAGGCGCCCTCGAATACGATCAGCGCATGCCGGCCGGTGTAGGCCCGCGCCACCTTGACCGCCGTCTCCACCGCCTCGGCGCCGCTGTTGAGCAAGGTGGTTTTCTTGGCGAAGTCGCCGGGGACGCAGGCATTGAGGCGCTCGCATACCTCGACATAGGGCGCATAGGTCGAGACGATCGAGCACATGTGGATCAGACGCCCTGCCTGGTCACGGATGGCATCGACCACCGCTGGCGGCGCATGACCAACCGCCAGGGTGCCGATTCCGCCGGCGAAATCGAGAAAGGTGTTGCCATCCACGTCAGTCACTGTGGCACCGTCGCCGCTCGCCACGGCGATGCCGGTGAGACGGGCCGACCCGCGAGACACCGCCGCATCGCGTCGCGCAACAAGGGCCACACTGTTGGGTCCGGGCACTTCCGTCACGAGCTTGATGGTCGACATGCAGACACCTGTTGTGGGGTTTCAGAAATGCTGTTGTACACACAGTATGGTCCCATCGGCAAAGTTGCGTGAGGCGCCTCTGGGTAACCCGGCCACCGCCGACCACGATGCCCCGGCGACAGCGTCCAGCCACCAGCACCTGACCCGCCGTCGGCCCGGACGCACTCGGGTTTTCCCTTGCTGGCCGGGTACTTGTCATCGTCACAAACAGTTGGTAGTGTTCCGCCTTTGCTGCGCCGGTGGCGCGCAAAACGGCGGAGGTAGTCCCCGTAAACGGGACTGCCTTTTTTGTTTTTGGAGCGGCACGGATCTCGACATTGGAAATCTTCTGCCTTCTCCCTGGAGGCGAGTCCGAACCCCGATGAGCCATTCGCTGATGAGCACCTACAAACGGCTGCCGGTCACTTTCGCGCGTGGCGAAGGTGCACTGCTGTGGGACACCCAAGACAAGCAATACCTGGATGCGCTGAGCGGCGTGGCCGTGTGCAACCTCGGGCATGCACACCCGGCCGTCACCAGGGCCGTGTGTGAGCAGGCAGGCCGACTGCTGCACACATCGAATATCTACGGCATTGCCGCCCAGGAAGCGCTCGGCGACACGCTGACGGCGCTGGCGGGCATGGACCGTGTGTTTTTCGGCAACTCCGGCGCCGAGGCCAACGAAGCGGCGATCAAGCTGGCGCGCCTCTACGGGCACCGCAGGGGCACCAGGTCGCCAATGATCGTGGTCATGGAAAACAGCTTCCATGGCCGCACGCTGGCCACCCTCAGCGCAACCGGCAACCGCAAGGTACAGGCCGGTTTCGAACCACTGGTGCAGGGTTTCATCCGCGTCCCTTACGGCGACCTTGCAGCGCTGCAGGCGGTCGCCGACAACCAGCAGGACGTGGTCGCCGTGCTGGTCGAACCGATTCAGGGCGAGGGCGGCGTCAATGTCCCTCCCGCGGATTACCTGCCGGGAGTTCGCGCCCTGTGTGACAGCAAGGACTGGCTGATGATCCTGGACGAGATCCAGACTGGCATGGGGCGCACCGGCAAGCCTTTCGCGTACCAGCACTACGATTTCAAACCGGACGTGATGACACTGGCCAAGGCGCTGGGCAACGGTGTGCCGATCGGGGCCTGCCTGGCACGCGGCGAAACGGCGGAACTGTTCGCCCCAGGGAACCACGGCTCGACCTTCGGCGGGAACCCGCTGGCCTGTGCCGCTGCGCTTACGGTCTGCAAGACCCTGAGCGAACAGCAACTGTGGGACACCGCAGCCAGTCTCGGCGAACACATCATGGACGGATTGCGCCACGCGCTGGCCAACGTGCGCGGTGTCATCGAGGTTCGCGGCCAGGGCCTGATGATCGGCATTGCACTCGACCGGCCATGTGCGGAACTGGTGGGGCGCGCGCTGGAGCAAGGTCTGTTGATCAATGTGACAGCCGATTCCGTGGTGCGGTTGCTGCCTCCCCTGGTGATGAGCGAGCAGCAGGCCGATCATCTCGTTTCACTCCTGAGTTCCCTGCTGCGCGAGTTTGTCGCGGGCAAGTGAGCCCCCCGCGCCAGCGCGAGGTCGTCACATGACAGTTTCGAAGAAACCACGGCATTTCCTGACACTGACCGACATGAGTCAGGACGAGCTGCGTGCGCTGATCGCGCGTGCCGGCGAGCTGAAGAGAATGCACCATGAAGGCGTCGCACATGCGCCACTCACCAACAAGGTGTTGGGCATGATCTTCGAAAAGAGCTCCACCCGCACGCGGGTGTCTTTCGAAGCGGGCATGGCACAGCTCGGCGGCGCCGCGATCTTCCTGTCACCGCGCGACACCCAGCTGGGGCGGGGTGAACCGATCGAGGACACCGCAAGGGTGCTTTCTCGCATGGTCGACTGCGTCATGATCCGCACCTTCGACCACGCCGACGTCCAGACCTTTGCCGCTCACTCGCAGGTACCTGTGATCAACGGCCTCACCGATTTCTGCCACCCCTGCCAGTTGCTGGCAGACATGCAGACATTCGTCGAACACCGCGGTGACATCACCGGCAGGACCGTCACCTGGGTGGGCGACGGCAACAACATGTGCAACTCGTACATCGGCGCGGCGCGGCAGTTCGATTTCCACCTGCGTATCGCCTGCCCGGAAGGTTACGAACCCGATCCGCAGATCCTGGCCACCAATGCCGACCGTTGCGAGATCGTGCGTGACCCGCGCAAGGCCGTCGAGGGCGCCGATCTGGTCGTGACCGACACCTGGATCAGCATGGGCCAGGAAGAGGAAAAGGCGCGCCGCGAGAAGGCCTTTGCAGGTTACCGGGTCGACCGCGCAATGATGGGCCGGGCGGCTCCCGGCGCCCTGTTCCTGCATTGCCTGCCGGCATATCGCGGCAAGGAAGTCGCCGATGAGGTCATCGACGCCCCCGACAGTGTTGTCTGGGACGAGGCCGAGAATCGGATGCACGCTCAAAAGGCCCTGCTCGAATTCCTGCTGTGCTGATGCGCAGTCTGCCCCGCCAGCAACGCATGTCCGCCTGATACCATGCCTCTGCTCAAGGTCGAGAACATCACTGCAGGTTACGGCCGCGAACGCGTGATCGCGTCGCTGTCGTTCCACGTCAACCGCGGCGAGATCGTCAGCCTGCTTGGCCCCAGCGGGTGCGGCAAGACGACCGCACTGCGCGCCATCGCCGGCTTCGAACCGATCAGCGAAGGACAGATCGTGATCTCGCAGATGGTCGCCTCGGCACCCGGGCTGACACTGCCTCCCGAGCAGCGTTCGATCGGCATGGTGTTCCAGGACTATGCACTGTTCCCTCACCTGACGATCAGCGAAAACATCGGCTTTGGGCTGCGCAAGAAACCGGCCGTGGATCGCAAGGTTCAGGTCGCCCATCTCCTCGATGCGACAGGGCTCACCGGCATGGGCGAACGCTACCCGCACGAACTGTCCGGCGGGCAGCAGCAGCGTGTCGCGCTGGCGCGCGCGCTGGCGCCGCGCCCGACCATACTGCTGATGGACGAACCTTTTTCAAACCTCGACGTGGAACTGCGCGAACGCCTGAGCGTCGAGGTACGCGACCTGCTGAAATCTGAAGGCATCAGCGGCATCCTGGTGACCCACGATCAGCATGAGGCGTTCGCAGTGTCGGACAAGGTGGGCGTGATGCGCAGTGGCGAGATACTGCAGTGGGACACGCCATACAATCTCTATCACGAGCCCAACCACCGTTTCGTCGCCGATTTCATCGGCCAGGGGCGCTTCATACCCGGGGTCGTGCGCAGCCCCGAGACCTTCGATACCGAGCTTGGGCTGTTGCACGGCAATCGCTCCTGTACGCAGGCGACCGGCACACGGGTCGAGATCCTGATTCGACCCGATGATCTGGTGCCCGACACCAATGGGGAAATCGAGGCAGTGGTCAAAGACAAGGCATTCAAGGGTGCGGAGATTCTCTACACACTGGAATTACCGACCGGAACGCGCCTACTATCTCTCTTTCCCAGTCACTATGATCATCATTTGGGTGACACGGTTCGCGTCCGGATGGATGCGGAACATCTCATCTGCTTCGCCCGAAATGACTGACCCAATACACATGCAGTATGGAATCGAATCAGTGAAGAAAATCGTCACGCTCCTTCTCATCCTTTGCAGCGCCGGCGCGTTCGCGAAGACCGCCTACGTCACCGACGAACTCAAGATCACCCTGCGCAGCGGAGAGTCCTCGACGCACCGCATCCTTCGCATGCTGCCGACCGGCGAACGCCTGACCGTCCTGTCGAGTGATTCCAGCAATGGCTATAGCAAGGTGCGCACCACGTCCGGTGCGGAAGGCTATGTCCTGACACACCAGCTGGTGGACCAGCCGGTCGCGCGCGACCGCCTCGCGGCCGCCGAGGCCGAGGTCAAGTCGCTCAAAGCGGCCCCGGGCGAACTCAGTAGCCGGCTCGCCAATTTGACTGAGCAGCACAATGCGCTGATGAAGGAACACGAGGACCTCAAGCAGTCGAAGGGACAAGTCGACCAGGAATTTGCAGCGCTGCAGCGCACCGCGAGCAACGCCGTGCGTATCGCCAACGAACGCAACGAACTTCGCAAACAGGTCGCATCGCTGACCCGCGAGATCGAAGACGTGAAACAGCAGAATCGCGAACTCGAGAACAAGACCGCGCAGAACTGGTTCGTGATCGGCGCCGGCGTGGTGGTCGGCGGTATCTTACTGGGGCTGATCCTGCCGCATCTGCGGATGCGTCGCCGCAAAAGCTCCTGGGGTTCGCTTTGATGGCAACCGGGCGCGGGATCAGATCCCGCGCCCGGTTCACGCCATCGCGATCAGTGGAAGGAGTCGGTAAACAGGTTGCTGGCCCAACCGAACATCTGCCTGTAGTTGCCGGTACTCCAGCGGTCCGCCTCACCCAGATGGGTCAGTGCCATCTGACCTGATTCGGTGTTGTACGCAAACACCGCCGACAGCCATGATGCCTGATCATAGGTGATCGGACTGTAGCAGGCCGATGCCGTGGTGACGTTGGCGACCCGCTCGGGGTCGTCGTTGGGGACGCCTGCCAGGGAACGGATGATGGCATCCACACACATCTTGGCCTGCGCATTCGCCATGTGAGCGGACTTGGGCTGACCGGTAGCCTGTGAGTCACCGATGATGTGCACACCGTCGAAGCCGGACACCGTCGAGGCATAGGTCAAGGGATCGACGCTTGCCCACAGGCCGTCGCCGGTCAGGCCCGCGTTGCGGATGAAGCCCATTGCGCGTTGCTGCGGGATAATATTCACGACGTCGCCCACATAGTCCGCCGTACGCGTCACCACCCTGCCTTCGGTCGAGATCACGTCTTCGACCTCCACGTCGGTGATGTACTCGACGATGTTGCCGTAGAGGTTGTTGAAAGCATTCTCGAAGGTATGCTTTTCCGCCTGGATCGACGAGTTTGCATCCAGCACCTGCAGCCTGGCGCTGCCCTCCAGGCCCTTGCGCTTGATGATGTCGGCAATCAGGCAGGCACGCTCATAAGGCCCCGGAGGGCATCGATAAGGCGACTTCGGAATGGTCATGATCACGGTCGAGTCCGGTCCGACCTTGTTCAACAGCGAGGCCAGGCGATTGGTCTGACCGCCGGCGATCCACGCGTGCGGCGTGAGTTTGTAGTCGATGCTGGGCGGATTGATCATATTTATGCCGGTGGCGATCACCAGATGATCGTAGTTCAGCCAGCCACCTTCCTTCAGGCGTACCCGTTTGCCGGCGCCATCCACCTTGTTCGCGCGGTCACGCACGACGTTGACCCCGTAGAACGATGACAGACTGCCATAGTCCATCTTCAGTTCTTTTAGCGTGATACGCCTGTTCAGCACCAGGTTGCTCAGCACGCAGGAGGTGTGACTGGCATTCGGGTCAACCAGGGTGACATCGATCGTCCGGTCACTCCACATACGCAGATACTTGGCCGCCGTGGCACCGGCAAAGCCGCCGCCGATAACCACCACGTGCGGCGCACTGGCTGCCTTGACGCGGGTCGGGGCGATGGAGACTGCGGCCGAAGCGCCACAGGCCTGCAGAAAACGTCTACGGTTCATACTCATTACACTATCCCCTTAACCTGGACCGTCAGTCTTTGAATTCCGGCGCCTCACCGGCCTTGCCGGAGAGCGTCCCGAAATAGTGGGCGATGCGCCTTACCTGGTCGTCGGTATAACCGAGCGCCTGGTGGTCCATGATGTTCTCCGGCCGATCCTCCGAGCGCATATCCATCAGGTCCTCGTAGAGGTCCTTGTAGCTCTCGTCGGTGAGACCCTCGATGCTGCCGACCGAATGGCCGTTGGTGCCGTGGCATTGCGCACACTGCGAGGCCAGCAAGCGATTGACCGTGAGGTCTTCGGCCTGGACCTGTGGCACCACGCCCGCGACGAGCGTGCCGAGGCACAGCGTCCTGACGATTTTTTTGTTCATTCGTTTGTCCTTTGATCTGGGGGCGAGGTGACTGACCTGCCACGGATTGGTACCCGGCCCCGTCTACAGAAATCCAACCGCGTGCGCCGACTATAGGCGCACTGATCCAGGTTAAAACGTACAACGACCCGGAACGTGACTGAGCTTGGATGCGAAATGCGATGCCAGTCACAAACTCATGCTAACCGTGGGGACTTAACGTTTTCTTAACCCGGGCGCAGCAGACAGGAACCGACTTCCCCTCATTGCAGCCGCCGGCATCGGAGCGCGCATTGCGCGCGCGACCGCCAGCTGTTTCACAGCCGGCCCGCGGACCGCGGGTGTTCGGTCACACGACTCGGGCAGACGCAGCCGGATCAGCCGTCGAGCTGCGACAGATCGCGCACCGCGCCGCGCGCCGCAGAGGTGGTCAGCGCGGCATAGGCACGCAGCGCCTGCGACACCTCGCGCTGGCGATTCGCCGGCTTCCAGGCGCGGTCGCCGCGTGCCCGCATCGACAGCCGTCGCTCGGTCAGGGCCTCGTCGCTGAGCGCGACGCGGATCGAGCGGTTCGGGATGTCGATCTCGATGGTGTCGCCCTCTTCGACCAGGCCGATATTGCCGCCCTCGGCAGCCTCGGGGGAACAATGCCCGATCGACAGACCGGAGGTGCCGCCGGAGAAGCGGCCGTCGGTGATCAGTGCGCAGGCCTTGCCAAGTCCCTTGGATTTCAGGTAGCTGGTCGGGTACAGCATCTCCTGCATGCCCGGCCCGCCCTTGGGACCCTCGTAGCGGATCAGGACCACGTCACCTGCCTTGATCCGGTCACCCAGGATCGCCTCGACCGCAGCGTCCTGGCTCTCGAAGATCCGTGCCGGACCCGCGAATTTCAGGATCGATTCATCGACACCCGCTGTCTTGACGATGCAACCCTGCTCCGCGAGATTGCCGTACAGCACGGCCAGACCGCCATCCCTGGAGTAGGCGTGTTCGATATCGCGGATACAGCCGGTAGCACGGTCGAGGTCGAGCTCGGGCCACTGGCTGTCCTGGCTGAACGCGACCTGTGTCGGTATACCGCCGGGACCGGCCAGGTAGCGCTGACCGGCCGCGGACTCGTGGTTACGTACCACGTCCCAGGCATCCAGTCCCGCGCCCATGGTGGCGCTGTGTACCGTGTGACAGTCGCGGTGGATCAGCCCGCCGCGATCGAGTTCGGCGAGGATGCCGATCACGCCGCCGGCGCGGTGCACGTCTTCCATGTGGTACTGCTGGGTGGCCGGTGCAACCTTGCACAGGTTCGGCACCCGCCGACTCATGCGATCGATGTCGGCCATCGTGAAATTCACCGCGCCCTCGTGCGCTGCGGCCAGCAGGTGCAACACGGTATTGGTCGAGCCGCCCATGGCGATATCCAGCGCGATCGCATTCTCGAAGGCCTCGAAGGTGGCGATGCTGCGCGGCAGTACACTCGCGTCGTCCTGCTCGTAGTAACGTTTTGCCAGTTCCACCACAAGGCGCCCGGCCTCGAGGAACAGGTTCCGGCGCTCGGCGTGGGTCGCCAGCAGCGAGCCATTGCCCGGAAGCGACAGCCCCAGCGCCTCGGTCAGGCAGTTCATTGAGTTCGCGGTGAACATGCCGGAGCAGGACCCGCAGGTCGGGCACGCCGAGCGCTCGATCGCCGCGACGTCCTCGTCGGACTCGTTCGGATCGGCCGCCGAGACCATCGCGTCCACCAGGTCGAGTTTGACGTCACCCTTGTTCGCCAGGCTGACCTTGCCGGCCTCCATCGGCCCGCCGGAGACGAACACGGTCGGGATGTTCAGTCGCAGTGCGGCATTCAGCATCCCCGGGGTGATCTTGTCGCAGTTGGAGATGCACACCAGCGCATCGGCGCAGTGTGCGTTGACCATGTACTCGACACTGTCGGCGATCAGGTCACGCGACGGCAGCGAATACAACATGCCGCCATGACCCATCGCGATCCCGTCGTCGACCGCGATGGTGTTGAACTCCTTGGCCACACCGCCTGCCTTCTCGATCTCGCGCGCCACCAGCTGCCCCAGGTCCTTGAGGTGCACATGCCCTGGCACGAACTGGGTGAACGAGTTGGCGATCGCGATGATCGGCTTGTCGAAGTCACCTTCCTTCATGCCAGTGGCGCGCCACAGTGCGCGTGCGCCGGCCATGTTGCGGCCGTGGGTGGTGGTGCGGGAGCGATACTGCGGCATCGGAGTCTCCAGGGGATGGGCTGGGAAAGGTTTCATTATGGCGCCTGACCGGCGGCGATGGAACGGTCAAAAAGTCGGGCTTTGGTACGGTCATCCGGTGGCAGGCTATACTTCCATCACCAGCAAGTAATCCATACGTCCGTCTGATAAAGAGCCGCCATGCCCAAGAAGAGCGAACGCACGCGCCAAAAGATCGTCGAGGCCGCCAACCGCCTGTTCTACCACAAGGGTTACAACCAGACCTCGTTCAGTGACGTCGTGGATGCCGCCGGCGTACCTCGCGGCAACATCTACTATTACTTCAAGACCAAGGACGAAATCCTCGAGGCGGCGATCAAACACCGCACCGAACGCATCACGCAGATGCTCGAAGGCTGGACCGGCAGTTACCGGACACCGATCGACCGCCTGCACCGCTTCATCGACATTCTCAGCAACAGCGCAGACGCGATCATGCGTTACGGTTGTCCGATGGGCACCCTGAATACCGAGCTTGGCAAGGATCAGGGCGCACTGCAGGAGCAGGCGGAAAATCTGTTCAAGGTATTTGAGAGCTGGCTGTCCGACCAGTTTGCGGAACTGGGTTATGCCGGGCGTGCCCACGAACTCGCAATGCGCCTGATGGCACAGGGCCAGGGAATCAGCGTCATGGCCCACGTCCACAACGACCCCGGATTTCTGCGCCGTGAAAAGGAACGGCTGACGCTGTGGCTCGACAAGCTCGCCGACGGGGACGATGATTGCGCCTGACCGGGCACCCCGCCGCAATTCAGTACCCAAATGACAACGCCGCCCCGGCAGGCAGTCACCGACAGAGACAGACAACCGTGGACCAACTGCTTCCTCCCTGGTCACTGCTTGCCGCGTTCATCACGGCCAGCCTGTTGCTGGCGGTGACCCCCGGGCCTGGCGTCCTGTACATCGTCACCCGCAGCCTGGCCCAGGGCCGGCGCGCCGGTCTGGCCTCGGTCGCCGGTATCGCGCTGGGCAACCTGGGCAACGCGATCGGTGCGGCCTTCGGCCTGGCCGCGTTGTTCGCGGTATCTTCGGCCGCATTTACCGTGGTGAAATACGTCGGCGCCGCCTACCTGGTCTACCTCGGCATCAAGGTCCTGCGCACCCCGCCCGCGCCGAGGTCACCTGTTGCCGGAAAAGCCGGCAATTCGCCGCGGGTTTTCCGCGACGGCCTGGTGGTGGCGCTGCTCAACCCCAAGACCACGCTGTTTTTTGCCGCATTCCTGCCACAGTTCATGAGTGCCAACGCTGCACCGATCGTACAGGGGGTGACGCTGGGTCTACTGTTCGTTGCCATCGCAGCGGTCACGGATTCGATCTACGCCATCGCCGCCGGCAGCATCGGCTCACAGCTGACCCGCGCCGCCCCCATGCGGTCGCTGGGGCGTTATATCAGTGGCACCACCTTCATCGGGCTCGGCGTGTTCGCCGCCCTGACCGACGCACGCCGTCCCGAGTAGACCGCCTCAGGGTCCGTGCCCGCCAATGGCGGCGGACCGATTCACCGGGCAATTCGCCGCCGCTTGGTGTACCGTCGAAGACCACGCAGCGCCAAGACCGCCGCCCGACCGTTCTGCGCCCCCTCCGCCTCCAGGGATCCCCCATGCCAACGCTGCGCCTGCGCTATCAGACCATCGAGTTCGGTGAACTCGATATCCATTTACGCATGCTGCGTGACAACCAGCAGTTCTCCGATCCCGACGGAGTGGCCGAACGCCTCGGCATATCCTCGGCGGCCTGGCCGCTGTTCGGGATCGTCTGGGCATCCAGCGAGGTATTGGCGCACCTGATGTTCGAGTTCGAGATCGCAGGCAAGCGCATCCTCGAGGTCGGGTGCGGCATCGGGCTGGCGAGCCTGGTGCTCAACCACCGTCTGGCCGACATCACGGCCACCGACCACCATCCCGCTGCAGCGGACTTTCTGCGCCGCAACGTCGCACTCAACGACGGCGACGACATCCCTTTCGTGCGAACCGGATGGGCCGATGAGGACAGCAGCCTGGGCCGGTTCGATCTGATAATCGGCAGTGATCTGCTGTATGAACGTGCGCACGTCGCCCTGCTGGCCGCGTTCATTCAGCGCCATGCACGGTCGCACTGCGAGGTTGTTCTCGTCGACCCCGGTCGTGGCCATCACGCGCAGTTCAGCAAACGGATGATCGCCCTCGGTTACTCGCATTCACAGAGCAGACCGAGCGAACACGATTACCAGGGTGCGCCGTTCAAGGGCCAGGTTCTGCGCTACGCGCGATAGGCGGAACGCCCTATACCTGGGTACCCGGCGACGGCGCATCGTCGGCCAACTGCAAGATCTGTACGTCCACTTCCAGTGTCGGAATCCCCCCCTGTGGCCCGGTAAAGCTGCCGGCCACCGGGGGCACCGCCTCCGGGTGCCGATGCACCGCGACCGTAATGTGGTCGGGACCGACGATACTCGCGGCGGTCGGATCGAAACCCTTCCATCCGGCACCCGGCAGATAGACCTCGGCCCATGCGTGCGACGAGGCACCACCACGCTCGGTACCCGGCCCGTGTGCATAGCCGCTGACGAAGCGGGCCGCGACACCCAGCCGGCGGCATGACTCGACGAACAGGGCCGCCATGTCACGACAGGAGCCGCGACCGCTGCGCAGCAGCTCAGAAGGCGCCAGCACCCCCGGTTGCTCCCTGACCTCGTACTGAAGTTCGCGGTTGATATGCTGATTGAGCCGATCGAGCACAGCATATGTCTCGCTGCGGCGGCCCGCCGCGCGGTAGGGCGCAAGCCAGGCGTCCAGTGCCGGATGGTCTGCGTAGACCGTCTCGAGGAACGGCCGCAACGCAATGCTTTCTTCTGCCGAATACTCAAACGGAATATACAGTGCATGCGGCTCGACGACGAAGTTGAGCGGCATGGTCTCGTACAGCTCGACCTCCAGCCGGCTCTCGACCAGCAGTTCCGACGTGGTTGCGCCACCGAACATCGCAGTGGCCCGCACGTTTTCGTAGTAATCGCGCTGCCAGGTGAGTACCGCCGTGGGCTCGATGCGCAGCGAGGATGCCGCTATGCGTACGTCATGGCCTTCACGTGGACGCAGCAGCAGTGTGTGCGGACCCAGTCGCACCTGGGCACTGAAGCCATAGCGGGTGACATGACGGATCTCAATTCGTTTCATCGGCAATCAGGTCCCGGCGGCGGACTGCCGCGCCCGGTCAATGTCCTCCAATTCGCTGCGCGATTCCACTGCCGCACGTCGGGACCCACGCATTGACTGCACTCAGCCTGGCCACGTCGCCAGCTGCCGGTAACCGCCATCGCGCATGGCACATGCCTGTTCAAGCAGTTCCCGCCAATCGCCGCTGATCGCCATGAGCGCTGCTTCGGGGGCACCCGCGGTGCCAGCATCAAGCAGGCGCAGCGAGGCGCACAGGCGTTCACGCTGCGCAACGATGGAAAGTGCCTGCACCTCACCTGATCGCCGACGCTGCCGCTGCAACAACTGCAACAACCGCTTCGCCCGCTCGATCTGATCGCGCAGCGGCAGCGAAAGGTCGAACCCCATCGCGACGTGCGCCGCATCACCGCCCAGCCAGCCCACGTCGTCCGGGCCGAGGATCGGGGCCTCGAGCTCGACCTTGCGCCAGGTGAGCCGCCCCTCCCCGACCGGGTCATCGTCGGCCGGGGACGGCGGGAACTTGTAGAACCCCCAACGCGCACCCAGCGCGCACTCGATCAGCACCTTGTCCCGGTCAACCCGGCAATCGCCCTCGGGGCAGTCGACGGCATTCACCCAGGCCCGCGAGTCGAGTTTCCAGGCACAGAAATCACGATTGGGTGGTGCGCCGTATTCAGCTTCGAGTTCCCGCCAGACGGCATCGAAGGCCGACCACTCCGCCTGGTAGATAGGGTTGCGACGCAGGAATTCCCACGCCCATTGCGCCGCAGACAGATGCTGCGTGAATGCGTAGTCCTGCGGATCATTCCAACGGCGAAGTTCCATGTGCGGATGGTACCGCAGGCCCACTGGACGCCTGCACACAGTTGGTTCACGCTTGGCGTATGCGACAGCACCCCACCCTGATCGAAATGATGCGCCATCTGATCGGCTCGCCGTCAGTCAGCAGCGTCAGCCCGGAATGGGACAAGTCCAACGCCCAGGTCATCGGCCACCTCGCCGGGTGGTGCGAGTCGCTTGGGTTCCGCGTCGAACATCTGCCGATCGCCGGCCATCCGGGGAAGTTCAACCTGGTCGCCAGTGCCGGCACCGGCCCCGAGGGCCTGGTTCTGTCGGGTCATACCGACACCGTGCCTTACGACGAGGCGCGCTGGAGCAGCGATCCCTTCCGCCTCACCGAACGCGAAGACCGATGGTATGGCCTGGGCACCTGCGACATGAAGGGCTTTTTCGCGGTCGCGCTCGAAGCGATCAGTGACCTCGACCTATCGAGTCTCAAACATCCGCTGATCCTGGTGGCCACCGCCGACGAGGAAAGCAGCATGTGCGGTGCCAAAGCACTGGTCGACACCCATCGCAGACTGGGGCGGCATGCGGTGATCGGCGAACCGACAGGGATGCGGCCGGTCCGCCTGCACAAAGGCATCGGCATGGAGGCGATACGCCTTACCGGACGTTCCGGTCATTCCAGCGACCCGGCACTCGGTGTCAATGCGCTCGACGGAATGTACCTGGTGATGGCGGAGTTGATCGACTGGCGCAGCGAACTGCAGCAGCGTTACCGCAACCCGCTGTTCGCCGTCGACGTGCCGACCATCAACCTCGGACACATCCACGGTGGCGACAACCCCAACCGCATTTGTGCGCATTGCGAGCTGCATTTCGACATCCGTCCGCTACCCGGCATGGACCTCGCCGAACTGCGTGGCGAGATCGACCGTCGCATCGGCGCGCGCCTGCAGGATAGTGGGCTGCGCTTCGAACGCGTCTCGCTGTTTGAAGGTATCCCGGCAATGGAGACACCGGCACAGTCACCGATCATACAGGCAGCAGAGTCCCTGACCGGATACGCAGCAGGAGCGGTCGCGTTTGGCACCGAGGGGCCGTACCTGAATGCACTCGGCATGCAGACGGTCATCATGGGGCCGGGCAGTATCGAACAGGCGCATCAGCCCGACGAGTTCCTCGCACTGGAGCAGATCGAACCGGCGAAACGTATCCTGCGCGGATTGATCAGGCGTTTTTGCATGACCTGATCGCTACGACAGGCCACAATAAAAAACAATCGACAGTCACAGACGACGGCACGCCAGTGAGCAGGCACAACAAAGACCAAGCAGATTTCGTCGACTGGTTTCGCCAGTCCTCACCCTATATCCACTCGCATCGCGGCAAGGTGTTCGTGCTGTCGTTCGGCGGTGAGGCGATTGCCGACGACAGCTTCGCCAACCTGGTCCACGACATCGCGCTGCTCAACGGCCTCGGGATACGCCTGGTGCTGGTGCCGGGCGCGCGGCCGCAAATCGAGCAGCAGTTGGCCGATCGCGGTGCCGACATGCAGGTCGTCAATGGCCTGCGCGTCACCGATGACGACGGCCTGGCCTGCGTCAAGGAGGCCAACGGCATGGTGCGGGTCGAGATCGAGGCGCTGCTGTCGATGGGGCTGGCAAATTCGCCGATGGCGGGCGTCAGGATTCGCGTCGTCTCCGGCAACTTCGTCACCGCCAAGCCGCTGGGCGTGATCGACGGTGTCGACTACCGCCACACCGGCGAGGTGAGGCGGGTCGACGCGGAAGCGCTGCGCAGCCAGCTCGACAGCGGCAGCATCGCCCTGGTACCGGCGCTCGGCTACTCGCCGACCGGTGAGGTGTTCAACCTCAGCGCTGCCGACGTCGCCGGCGCGGTGGCCGCCGCCCTGCGCGCCGACAAGCTGATCTTTCTGACCGAGAACAAAGCCGCAGACGCACGCGGCCGGGTGATCAGCAGCATGGTGCCGCGCGAGGTCGATCAACTGCTGGCGAGGCGCAAGCGCCTGCCCGAAGACCAGGCGCGGGTGCTGCACAATGCGGCCGTGGCGTGCCGGGCGGGCGTCAACCGGGTGCACATCCTCGACCGTCACCGCGACGGAATCCTGCTGTCGGAGCTGTTCACCCGTGACGGTGCCGGTACGCTGATCACCGCAGAACCCTACGAGCTGACACGCACCGCACGCATCGACGACGTTGGCGGCATCCTTGAGCTGATCGCACCGATGGAGGCCTCGGGCATACTGGTGAAGCGGTCGCGTGAGCTGCTCGAGCAGGAGATCGACCAGTTCACCGTGGTCGAGCGTGACGGCACCGTGATCGCCTGTGCAGCGCTTTACCCGTTTCCCGAAGAGGGTCTCGCGGAGCTGGCGTGCGTTGCGGTGCACACAGACTATCGTGGCGCCCGGCGCGGTGACGAACTGCTCGGGCACGTCGAAGACAAGGCGCGCGCCATGCACATCGGTGGTCTGTTCGTGCTGTCGACGCGCACCACGCACTGGTTTCGCGAGCGTGGATTCCAGAACGCCTCGGTGGACAGGCTGCCCAAACGCCGGCGCGACCTCTACAACTGGCGGCGTGGCTCCAAGGTGTTCATAAAACCGTTGTAATCGCGCTGTATGCTCGTCGTGATCCGAGCATTCACGCCCAATGCTGGCGCATTGAACCGGCTTTTGCACCGTTGCAATGCGGAAAACCACGGCGAATGCGGGCGATCGGCAGGGTACGAAACTTGCTTCGGGTCGGTGACCGTCACCTGGAGGGAACCGCGATGCCACATCGCAAGCATCCGTTGAAAACCATGCCCGCCCACCCGCGCGATCATCACCGCCAGATGCTGCTCGCGGTTCTGTACCTGTGTGCCGTGGTGCTGATCATCAACGCGTGGCTGGTCAGTCAGCAGCTGATCGCCTTCTGACCGGCGGTCTTCACCCCGGTACAAGTTCGCGGATCAATTTGGCAAACGCCTCGGCGACCGGGTTGTCGAGGTTGGTACGCGTGCGCGCTATCCACAAGGTACGCCTGATCCGCAGACCTTCGATACGGATAAGGTGCAGCACACCGGCATCGATCGCGCCCTGCACCGCAAAAAGCGGCAGAAAACTCACGTGGCGGCCGCGTTCCAGCATCTCGACGATGGTGTCGGTCGAGCCCACCTCCATCGCGATCGGAATCTCCTTTATCCCGATATCCGCCAACGCACGATCGAGAGTGATGCGCATCGATGACTCGCCTTCACGCAACACGTAGGTCAGGCGCGGTATTTCGGCCACCGCCAACATCTCCTGGCTACCGAGCGGATGACGCGGGGAACACACCAGTACCAGTTCGTCGTCGAGCCATTTCTGTACCAGTACATCCGGGTGCTCTGGCTGGATCTCGGTAAGCGCCAGATCGGCCAGGCCGGTGGCAAGACGGGTGTGGATGCTGCGGCTGTATCCCACCCGGGTGTCAATGCGGTAGTCAGGGAAGGCATCGGCGAACGCCAGCAGCAGATCGGGGAGCAGGTGCTCGCCGATCGACTGGGTAACCGCCAGACGCAACCGGTTGCGCCCGGCCTTCAGCTGATTCAAGTCACTCAGCAGCTCCACCTGGTGATCCATGACCAGACGCGCAAAGGCGTAGACGCGCTCTCCCGCGGTGGTCAGGCGCAAGCGCCCCGCTTCGCGCATCATCAGCTCGATATTGAAACAGCGCTCGAGGGCTCGCAGACGCTTGGTCACCGCAGGCTGGCCGACGTTCAGCGCGCGCCCGGCCTCGGCAACGCCGCCGCGTTCCACGATCTCCCGCAGAGTCGCCAGCGCCTTCAGGTCGGGAAGCCTTTTATATTCCATATCGGAATGTTAGCTTTTTTGGATTCATTAGCAATGGACCGCCAAATACCCCACAATATGGAGCGTTTACGCGTTGCTGATGGTCATCAACCGCTGTCCCAGCGGCTCACAACGGCCGGCACCGATTTCCAATACGGAATCTTGACCGCCACTCCGGGCACTGCATGGGCTCTGCTCGGCGGCAGGCTTCATACGAGTGCCGGGCGAGGCATTGGCATGCGTTTGGGACGATCGACAAAGAGATAGTACGAGAGGTAATGGCATGAGCAACGGATCCGAACAAGTAGCACAGGCACCAGTCTCCGAGCCTGCCGCCGCTCCCGAACCGGCCACGGGAAAGGCAACCGCTGCAAAACCGCGCGCGTTTCTGAATCGCAAACAACTCATCGCCGCCGTTCTGTTCACCCTGTTCGGACTCTACCTTGCCAGCGTGGTCCCCTCGGTCGAGGTCGCCTGGGTCAGTGGCATCCTGCTGCTCACCGTCTACCTGTTCGCGTTCGAGGTGGTCGGCGTCGACGTCGCCGCGGCCACCGTGATGGTTCTGCTCGGACTCACCACCCTGTTTGCCCCGATCATGGGGCTGGAACGTGGTCTGGTCGACAACAAGCACCTGTTCGACGGCTTCGCCTCGAACGCCGTGATCTCGATCATCGCCGTCATGATCATCGGCGCCGGCCTCGACAAGACCGGCATCATGACCAAGGTTGCCGCCTTCATTCTGAAGGTGGGCGGCACCACCGAGACGCGCATCATCCCGATCATCTCCGGCACCGTTGGCTTCATCTCCTCGTTCATGCAGAACGTCGGTGCCGCAGCGCTGTTCCTGCCGGTGGTGTCACGCATCTCGGCACGCTCCGGACTGCCGATGTCGCGACTGCTGATGCCGATGGGCTTCTGCGCCATTCTCGGCGGCACGGTGACCATGGTCGGCTCGAGCCCGCTGATCCTGCTCAACGACCTGATCCTGACTTCAAACAAGGCGCTGCCCGAGGCGCAGCAGATGGATACCTGGGGCCTGTTCTCGGTCACCCCGATCGGTATCGCGCTGGTGGCCACGGGCATCATCTACTTCGTCCTTGCCGGACGCTTCGTGCTGCCGGCCGGCAGCAAGGGAGCGAAGAGCAAGGACGACGCGATGGCCTACTTCCGCAACACCTACGGCCTCGATTACGAACTGTTCGAGGTCGAAGTGCCGGAGGCCAGTGACCTGGTCGGCAAGCAACTCGACGATATCGAACACCAGGACAAGGTGCGCGTGATCGCCTCGGCCAGCGGCGGTTCGATGAAGGTCGGTCCAGGCACCATCGCCCGTGACACCGGCATCAACGCAGGCATCGTGCTCGGCATCATCGCCTCGCCCAAGCACCTGCTCGAATTCGTGGAAAAGTACAAACTCGACCTGCACAGCAGCATCGAGGTCCTGGGCGAGGTCTTCTCACCCACCAGGTCCGGCGTGGCCGAGGTGGTCATTCCACCGAGTTCGAACCTGATCGGCAAGAGCGCACGTGACGTGTGGATGCGCAAGACCTATGGCATCGCGATGGTCGCACTGCACCGTGACGGCAACACCCTGCGTGAAGGCGACAGTATCCGGGACGTTCCGTTGCAGGGTGGCGATGCACTGGTCGTGCATACTCAGTGGGACGCCCTGGCGCGTCTGCAGAAAGACCGCAACTTCGTGGTCGTCACCACCGAGTTCCCGCACGAGGAATCCCGCCCGCACAAGGTGATGTACGCGGGCGTGTTTTTCGCGATCGCACTCGGGCTGGTCCTGTTCAGCGATCTGCGGCTGTCGGTCGCGCTGCTGACTGGCGCGATGGGCATGATTCTGGCCGGGGTGCTGAAGATCGAGGAGGCCTACACGGCCGTCAGCTGGAAGACGGTATTCCTGCTCGCCTCGCTGATCCCGCTGGGTCTGGCGGTGGAGACCTCGGGCACCGCCAAGTGGATCGCCGAGCAGACGCTGAGCGTTGTCGGCACCATGCCGATCTGGGTCATCCAGGCCGCGGTCGCGGTACTGGCGACCTTCTTCACCCTGGTGATGTCGAACGTCGGCGCCACGGTGCTGCTGGTGCCGCTGGCGGTCAATATCGCAATTGGCGCAGGTGCCAACCCGGCGGTGTTCGCGCTGACCGTTGCGCTGGCCACGTCGAACTCGTTCCTCATCCCGACTCACCAGGTGAACGCCCTGATCATGGGGCCTGCCGGGTACCGGGTACCGGACTTCATGCGTGCGGGCGGGATAATGACGATCCTGTTCCTGGTCGTCCTTATGGTTATGATCAACCTGGTGTACTGATCCACCCTATCGTTGCCGATCTGCACCCATCCCGGGTGCGGGTCGGTCTTTTTCTGTCCCGCACCGACGAGGATTCCCCATGCCGGGCTCAGCTTTCATGTCGCGCACTGCCACCGTGGCGGGTTCACCCCTGTTTTTCACACTGCTCGGTGCCGTGCTGCTGGCCCTGTTGCCGGGGATCGGCGTCGCCGCGGGCAGTACCGAACGCCTCGACCTCACCAGCCACTGGTCCGGCTACTTCGGCCTCACCGTATTCGTGATCGCTTACCTGCTGGTGATGTCCGAGGAATTCACCCACCTGCGAAAGTCAAAGCCGGTGATCATCGCTGCCGGTCTCATCTGGGCGGTGGTCGCCTGGGTGTACCAGTCGCACGGACTGAACACTGCGGCAGAGGAGGCCCTGCGCCACAACCTGCTCGAGTACGCCGAGCTGATGCTGTTTCTGTTGGTCGCGATGACCTATATCAACTCGATGCAGGAACTGCAGGTGTTCGAGGCACTGCGCTCACGGCTGGTCAGCGCCGGCTTCGGGTTCCGCTCGCTGTTCTGGATCACCGGCACACTGGCATTCCTGATCTCGCCGATCGCCGACAACCTGACCACCGCGCTGCTGATGTGTGCGGTCGTCCTCGCGGTGGGCAGTGACAGCCCGCGTTTCGTCACGCTGGCATGCATCAACATCGTTGTCGGGGCCAATGCGGGTGGCGCATTCAGCCCGTTTGGCGACATCACCACGCTGATGGTGTGGCAGAAGGGGGTGGTCGATTTCTGGGGATTCTTTGCACTGTTCATCCCGGCTGTCGTCAACTTCGTCGTTCCCGCGGCACTGATGCACTTCGCCGTGCCGGACGAGAAACCACATGCCAAGGAGGACTGCGTGGTCATGCTGCGTGGCGCGCGGCGGATCATCGGATTGTTCCTGTTGACCATCGCCACCGCCGTCTCGTTCCACAACTTCCTGCACCTGCCACCGGTCATCGGGATGCTGACCGGTCTCGGTTATCTTGGCCTGCTGGCGTTTTACCTGACGAAGACTGCGCACCGTCAGGCCGTGCTGGCAGAAGGCGAGGAGATCGGCGATCTGCTGCCGTTCGACGTATTCCGCCCGGTCGCACGTGCGGAGTGGGACACATTGTTCTTCTTCTACGGCGTCGTTGCCTGTGTCGGCGCCCTCGGTTTCATGGGCTACCTGGCGGTGAGCTCCGACGTGATGTACAACCAGTGGGGCGCAACCAACGCCAACATTGCGATCGGCCTGATGTCCGCAATCGTCGACAACATCCCGGTGATGTTCGCGGTGCTGTCGATGGAACCGAACATGTCACTTGGGCAATGGCTGTTGGTCACCCTGACTGCCGGCGTCGGCGGATCCCTGCTGTCGATCGGCTCGGCCGCCGGTGTCGCGCTGATGGGACAGGCACACGGCAAATACACCTTCTTCGGTCACCTGAAATGGACGCCGGCGATCGCGGCCGGTTATGCAGCGAGCATCGCAGTGCATTTCTGGATCAATGCTGAGATGTTCTGAGACGGGCTGGCGAGGATTCTTGGTGTTGATGCGCGCGGTAGCGCGGATCCTATTTTGACAGCGCGCGGCGGCGCGCACTCGCCCTGCTTTTCTTTGCTTGCCCAAAGAAAAGCAGGCAAAAGAAAAGGCACCCCAAGGCTTGGTCGACGCTGCGCGCCGACTCCCCTGCGCTCCTCGGCATAAAACGGGCGCTGCGGAACTCCCTCGCTACGCTCGGTCAGACAGTCCTCGCGCTTTTCCGTTTTCTGCCTGCGGTGCTCGGCTGCACCAAGGGGTCGGGGAGCCCACC
>Ga0116152_10000353_pt1 | contig 37341 bp, 28 predicted proteins | sample AD_UKC119_MetaG_FD_89894 | JGI IMG/M metagenome (GOLD analysis project Ga0116152, IMG submission 89894) | Active sludge microbial communities of municipal wastewater-treating anaerobic digesters from Hong Kong - AD_UKC119_MetaG | ecosystem: Engineered > Bioreactor > Anaerobic > Digestate... | reverse complement strand
TTCCGGAAAGTCAGGGAAATCATAGGTAATGTAATCATTATCAATCCAGTATTTATTACCCCCGTAGTTGTGGTAATAGTCATCAGCGTTGGTAAATTCCGTAAAATGAATGGTTTTTGTGAAATCCATGATCATCGCCAGTGCAACAGCCGGACATCCTGCCACACTTCTTCCTCCGTTTACAATATCCAGCGGGCATAAGTTATTATAGGGTGCCGATTGTGACCACTGCGATTCAACCCAACCTCCAGTAGTGGTCGATCCTTCCGGCGGCCATTGTGAGAAATCTTTTACAGGGGTATCCCTCTTAAGTAATTGTTTCCAGCGGGTTAGGTTTTTTTCGTGTAGTGGGTGGCTTTTGTTCAATGCCTGCCGTCGACGAATATCCTCTGGTAGAATGGTATTGAATGGATGGCTTTCATCAAATACGCCTTGGAAAGAATAGGCGATAACTGGGGGAAGCGAATATAAATGGGATACAATAATAAACCCTTTGGGTTCAAGAGAAAACACTGTGGCAACCGGATCTGTCCCGTCAAAAAGTACGGTTTGTGCTTGTTTTACATTACATTGGATGGTGTTCTGTTCTGAAAGCCAGTGGATGGCAACTTTCTGGATTTCTTCTGAAGTGGCGGGTTGCCCGTTGGTTTGTAAAAGCAATCCGGTAAGGAAAAACAGCATTGCTATTTGCCGGATTATCCCGGGCCCAAAGCAGGATTTTCGTTTCATCGGTTGTAAAATTTATTTGATGTTGTTTTTGCGCTGTAGCTGTAAAGATAGGGGAAAAATGTTTTGTAAAACAAGTGGTGCCAAATGGGGATTATGGTGCAGACAATTCGATATTTGAACGACAAGATGGAATGCACTGATGTTTTTTTATTTGCGCAGCGTGGCCTTTAAGCGGTTAGGGTAAATAAAGAGATCCAGCGCGTCGGTAATCGTGTTTACAACAATATCGGCCGCCATCAGTGTTTTGCTGCTGGCTCCTTCGCAACCAATAACTGCAATACCGAGTGCCGCATGCCGGAGCATAAGGCCATCATTGCGCCCGTTTCCGATGCAGGCGCAGGTAGCACCGGAAATCGATTTCATGTAATCAAGTTTCGTTTGATCCTGTTTGTCTTCCGGGATAATGATAATTTCACAACAGATATTCTGAATTTGTTCTTTTACTGTACCAAACGTATCGGCTGTAACAATATGAATGGCATATTTTTCCGATAGTCGGTTCAGCTGTTTTTCAACGCCTTCGATCAGTGTGCCATTACAGGCCAATGTCCCATTGAAGTCAAAAATCAGATGTTGTAAATTGAGTGACGGAAAGCCAGGGATAAAATGTTCCATAGGAGTATTTGTTTTTTGCTAGTAAAAGATGTTTTTGTGGTGAAATGTTCATCTGTATAAAAAAAGGCGCAGATAATTTTCTGCGCCTTTTTTAAAGGTGTTGATAATTACTGAATTAATATTTTAAAGGTTTCTGCTTTTTTATTGTTGATAATTTTCAGGAAGTAAATTCCCGGTTCAAAAGCAGTCAGATTAAGGTGGCGGCTATGGCCATTCCAGGGAGACAAAAATACCTGTTTCCCGGCATTATTGTATAGCAGAATCGACGAATTCGGTTCGTAAGGTGCTCCGGTAACATGAAGTCGTATTTCACCCCGCGAGGGATTGGGTGTGATAGTAAGTGTTGAGTGTGCATAGTCATGGTTCTCGTTTCCGGTATAAGTGCCGTAATTCAGTGGTTCGGAGGAAAAGAGTACAATATTACAGGCTACATGCAACTCCGGATTATATCCGTCGTTGCAATCATCACAGGTGACTCCGGTTACGCAATCGGGGTGATGGGGATGGCAAAGGTCCACATACGATTCATCGAAAACGTAATCCAGTTCAACCTCGCCGTTTCCCAGAAAGGAATTCATATTAAAATCAAACCAGGGTGCAATAGATCCCGGGCACCATCCTGCGCGGTTGTAGAACCAGGTTCCGCTTTGGGGCGAACAACCATCGGGGTTTGGATTACATACCTGCCAGTTGTGTTGCTCAAAGGTTTGTTCTCCATTTACCCAGAGATGATGCGTTGCTTCAAAAAATTCAGCCGCGTTGGAGGTGTTCAGATCCCCCCAGCCATGGCCTGTGCTTACCACTTTCAGGGTGGCTGATTCCGTCTCTTCGGGAAAGGCTATATGGGCGGTTTCCACGGGCTGCAGGTTCGCATAGTCGCCAAAAGGATAAATGGCATGCCATACATTGGAAACAAAGGAGTGGGGATAGTCGGCCGTGCCTGCATAGTAATATAATGAGAGGTCATACAGGTATCCGTTATCGAATGTCGTGCAGTTGAGCCGGAATTTGGTTTTCCCTTCCAGAAGATAGGAATAATCGGTCAGGTCGATGGCGTGGGAACAAGCAACGCCATAGGGTGTAACATAGCGGATAATCTCAATCCATTCGCCATTGGGTGCCTGGGCTTCAACGCTGCCAACACGATCCCATTCACCGCATCCGCCGGGAGGACAGTTTACTTCCAGCGTGGCCATGATTTGATCAAAAGCACCGGTAAAACTCGGTAACTCTGCTTCCACGGTTTCGGTATTGACACTGTTATTCAGGTAAACATCATCAACAGCCAACAGATCAATGTCCTCCACATCATCGGTGATCGTGATTGGAATCGATTGGGTCTCCGTGGCGCCATAATTATTTTTAGCTACAACCTGTAGTGTATAATTTCCATAAGCCGGGGGCATCCAGAAGGCCATATAGTGCCCATTAAACCAGCTTAGTGGATAGAGGGTCTGTCCTTCGATAAGAAATTCCACAGAAGAAACTTCAAATAATTCCGGGTTGTCGATAGCCACATATGCGTTGATATGCAGATAATCCAATTCCGGCATGAATACATTGCCTTCCAGTGGATTGCGTGCATCTACAACCGGGGCATACGTATAGGGGTCGAGGACTTCAAACGACTGAAGCACATCTTCTGCCGGATCATATATTTCATTGCCTTCCTGACTGGCTTTTACGGTTACAGTACCCGTTTCGCCAGTGAGTGTGATCACATTTCCCTCGATGGTAGCGGGTCCTTCGGTGATGGTAAAACTTACCTCCAGCCCGGAACTGGCTTCGGCCTGAATAGAAAAGGGATCGTCGATGGTCAGGTGGTTAGCAATTCTTGGAAAGGTAATGGCCTGAAACCCTTGATTCAGATCGCCGCCAAAGTTGGAGGTTTCACCCACCAGCGCGAAATTCATGAGCATTGCATCCCTGTCTGGTCCTATCTCGCTGATCAGGTGGGTGATCGAGGTATTATCTCCTCCCGGAACACCCTGGTTGAATTTATAATAGGCTATCAATCCTTCTGGGGTATCGGTAATTTCATTTTCAACGATTTCTGCGATTTCTGATGCACTAAGGGCTTTATTCCAAAGGGCGACTTCATCAATCCTGCCTCCGTAAACAAAATTATAACCTGCCCCCAAGGTGCTTTTCCCTATGGCAAAAGGCAGTGTTGCATTAGTGAGAACCCCCGATGCACTGTTGGAACCAATTGGTATTCCGTTTACATAAAGCGTGATAGCACTGCCGTCGTAAACGAAGGCAAAATGTTGCCAAACTTCGGGCACGATGGTGAAGTTGGGTGCTACAAACTCAAATAATCCATCCGATCCGACGAAACGACATTCGATCATCCCATTGTTGAGAATAATCATGTAAAATCCGGAAGCCCCGTCGCGAAGTCCCATCATACCCTGTCCATACGCCAGTTCATCGGTATAAAACCAACCGGTCATAGTGATTTCACTGCTATTGAGTACATACTGCCCGGCGTCCTGTAGAATCACATAGTCGTCTACTCTGTCGAAATGCAGATATTGGTTCGTTTGTGCTGAAGTACGCCATGGGAGAATCAATACTGTAGCCAGGAGTACGAAGAAAAAAGTTGTTTTTTTCATGGTATAGATTTTAGGTTACGATATAATTATTGGTCCCACCATACATTTATGGTGGTCAGGTCACCGCCCATAGTTGCTGTTTGAAGGGCCCACTGTTCACTGTTATATTCTGATTCGGAAGGAGGATAGGGTAGCCTCAGGAAAGTCAGCGCTTCGCCTTCTCGGGGTGTATTTTCAGTCCTTCGGCAGAGTGCGTAGGCCTCCCAGGGCTGCCGGAATAAGTCGAGCCATCGCTGTTTACTGATTTCTGTTGCTTTATCTTCCGTAAAGAAAATCTGGTTGGCCAGATCATACGGATTCAAAGTTTCATATCCGGGAGCAGTAAATAGCCAGATAGCACTATTTTCTTTCATGGTATTCCAAAAGGTTAGGGAAGCAATAACACCCTCAAAGCATGCACCGGCAGCAAGGTTCTCATCGGCAGTAACCCCAATTCCGTAAAAGTATGCTTCTGCTTTTATGAAATAATATTCTGCCGCTGTAAGAATAATTTCCGGAATATCATTTTCGTCGCGTATGAGATAGTAATTGAAGGGAGAATAGATACAGTCGTTGCCTTTTATCGTATAGTTAACATCACGGTGCAGTTGGTAGGGCATACCCCCGGAGGGGGGTGTGTTAACATCAGGGCACTGGGGAAAGGCAACCCATTGGTTCGAGTTATTGGTTTCATAAAAGAGATAAGCCCTTGGGTCCTGGATGCCGCTACCGTCCAGACTGTCGTGTATGGCTACAGCATGCCAGAAATTGCTACCCATACGCAGGTTTTTATGCTCGCGGAACGACCAGTTGGTGCTCTCTTTCAGCCAGTTCTGTGTTCGTGGCATCATCACTACGTCTTCCCCTTCTTCAATTACCGGAAGATTCCCCTCAATAATCGCCTGAATGATTTTTCCGGCTTTTTCCGGGGCAACACGACTAATTCGCATGGCATGCCGCAGTCGCAGGGAGTTGGCGAATTTTTTCCATTTCCTGATATCTCCGTCGAACAGTTTATCATATCCGGCGATGGAAACCATGAGGCTCCCATTTTCGCATGTATAACTCTCCGACATATTATCGGTGGCCCATTTGAGTTCGTCGAGCAGAAACAGATAGATCTCCTGTTGACTGTCGTACGCCGGATGAAGGTAATCTAATCCCTGAAATCCGCGTCCTGCTTCAAAAAATGGGATATCTCCAAATAAATCGGTCACCCGAAAGGTTTTATAAGCTGTAAGAATTTTTAGCATTCCTTTTACATTATTCAATGAATCCGGAGCGTTAGTGCTTTCCATGGCAGTGATCCGTGCTTCGATGTCACGAATATGGGCCAGCGCCCTGTAATACTCTTTCCAGATTTCTTCGGAGCCAAGGCTGAGATTCGACCAGGCTTCGCGTGTTAAGGCGGCCAGTTGTGTTTGTCCGTATAATACCTCGTTATGCACATAAAATTGTTCATTCCATCCCAGTTTCAACGATTCCACCACTGTATTGAACAGGGGCCCGATAGTAGTCACTGTTGAAAAATAGGGGTTCCGGTTAATAGTGTCAAAATCTTTCGTGCAGGAACCCAGCATCAGCGCAGCTATTGTGAGCATTGCAGCAGTAAAGCATTTTATTGTGTGTTTCATTGTGCTGAAATTTAAAAGGAAGCATTAAAACCTACTGAGAACGAGCGTGTACCGGGAAAGGAGGCCCATTCAAGGCCTTGGGCATTGCCGGCTCCCATAATTCCTTCCGGGTTAATCCGATCGGGTAATGAGGAGTAGATATAAAATAAGTCACGTCCCACCAAGGTGATATGGAGTGCCTGAAATATTTTAAGCCTGTTTTTGAATCGTTCCGGCACTTGGTACGATAGGGTTACTTCCCGCATTTTTATCCAGGTATTTTCCAGAATCCCCGGTTTGGTGATGAACATACCCCACCCGCCGGCATTGGGCATATATTTGAAGTAATAGTGCACCACTTTATCATTCACTGTACCATCGTCATAAACCCCGGGCAGTAATACTCCGACATTTCGCGTTATCCCTGCTTCATCGGTGTAGGGGAGTCCTTCGCCATTGCGTTCTGCAAGTGTTTGCGGGCTTTGTCCGGTCTGAAGGGCGATAACATACGATCCGCAATAAATATCACCACCCCACTTGGTATCGATCAGTGTGGTGATTGTGAATCCTTTCCAGGAGAAGCGAGTGTTCCATCCGGCAATAAAATCGGGCGATGCATTGCCGATCGGAACACGGCTTTCGGTAATTTTATAAGTAGTTCCGTCGTCGTTGATCAGGGGTTGTCCGTTTTCATGATAAACGTAGTCATACCCGATAATTGTTCCATAGTCGTCACCGGCCCTGACGGCAATGGCAGGGCCGTTTAACCCCCAGATATCTCCAATAAGCAGTGGTTCACTATTGTCGCCAAGGCTTACCACTTTGTTTTTATTATGGCTAAGATTAAAACCGGTTTTTAGCACCTTACCGGGTTGATCCAAGAGGGCATAATCCATGATGAATTCAAAACCTCTGTTTTCTAAAATACCGTTGTTAATCACGATTCCGCTTGCCCCACTCGAGGAGGGTGTTGGTAAAGTAAGAATTTGGTTATCGGAGAGGATATAATAATAGGTGAAATCGATATTGAGTTTGTCGTTCAGCATACCTAGGGTTGTTCCTGCCTCATACGATTTAGCCCATTGTGGGGCCAGGGCAATGGGCGGAATAGTCGAAGGCAATGCAGCGGTTTGTGTGCCTCCGAAAGTGTTGGTGGAATAAACAAAGTCGAGTGCATACGGATCGGCATCGGTGGCTGCTTTGGCTACTGATCCTTTAATTTTCCAGAAATTAAACCATTCCGTACCAAACCGGAAAGCTTCTGTCGGAATGAAACTCATCGAAAGCGAAGGATAGAAATACGCATTTGCATTTGGTGGTAAGGTGGATGACCAGTCGTTTCTTCCGGTGAGCTCCATATACAAGTAGTCGTTGTAGCTGAGGTTCAGAAATGAATACAGGGAGTTGATGTTTTTTTCATACCAGAATTCGCGGATCCGTGAAGGATCGGTATAAAGGATCTGGGTGGGGTCTTCGTAGTTGCTCATACTAAAAAGCCAGGGGTCAACCCATTGCCCTGATTTTCCCCGCAGCCCGTATTTTCTGCGTTGCCACTGTGTTCCGCCTACCGACCATTTAACGTTAAGGTCGGTGTTAAAGATTTTTTCTTTGTGTGCTGTGATCAGAAATTCGTTGTTGAGTACTTTATCGCGTCCCAGCTCATTCTCATAAAAACCATTCAGGAGTCCTGCTCCATCTGTTGGATTGTTATGGGTCGTATATTGGTTCAACGTGAAATCCATACCCACCCGTCCTGTTGCCTGTAGCCATGGGGTTATATCGTAAACCAGGGCAAAAGCGCCCATTACTTTATCCCGTGTCAGTGTGGTATTGTTATTGAAAAATTCCCACCAGGTGTAGGGTGAAAGGTACCAGAAAGGATAATTACCGTCCCATTCGTTCCGTGTGCCGTCGGGGTTGGCATAGTACTGCGATTCAAGTCCTTTCCAGCTTCTGGGCCAGCTGTAAAGACTTCCTTTGCTGAATGAACTGTACGATTCTCCCAGATTGGGTGTGTTAAGCCTGTTGAAATTGATATAACTAACGGAAACATCGGCTTTTACTTTATCGCTGATTGTTAATTTTGATCCAAAATTCACCGTAGTCTGATCGAAGTTACTGTTGGGGATTATGGCGTCATGGTCGGTGCGAGTTAGTGAAACACGAACAGTACCCTTGTCACTTCCACCGGAAAAGGAGACATTGTGTGTGGTTGTGTGTCCATCATGAAAATAGCGCTTAAGATTGTCAGGTTGTGGGGAGTAAGGCCTCATTTCGCCATCCCACCATCGTATCATCTGTCCTTCCATTTTTGGCCCCCATGAGGCTGCAGTTCCGTAATAGCCGAAAAGCGCTGAGGTGGATTGTCCAAAAGGGCCATTTTCGGTATGGATGGATGAGGGATAAATAAAGGTTCCATTTTCGTCGGTCATCAGGGTAGGTTCTGCAGTAGTGAGTGGACCACCGGCACCATAGGTGTTTTGAACATCCCGGTAACGGTAAGGATGGATGTATTTATACGATACATTGTAATTAATACCAATTCCGGATTGTTTTTTGCCTCTTTTGGTAGTAATCAGCATCACACCGTTGGCTCCCCTGGAACCGTAAAGTGCAGCTGCGGTAGGTCCTTTTAAAATGTTAATACTTTCAATATCAGCCTGATTGATGTTATTGATGGCCGAACCCCAGTCCTGCCCCCGTCCAATATCGGTCAGGCCGGGGTCGTTTTCCAGCGGAACGCCGTCGACGACAATCAGGGGTTGATTGGTGGAGGTCAGATTGTTGTTTCCACGAATGGTAATCCGTGTGGTGCCACCGTCCACACCATCGGGCGAGGAGATTTGTACTCCGGCCGAGCGGCCGCTTAGCGCTGTTAACACACTGTTGGAGTTGCTGCGTTCAATTTCTTCTCCGGTAAACGATTCGGTCGTATATCCGATTTCCCTGCTTTCACGTTTTATTCCTAAGGCGGTAACGACCACTGCATCCAGATTCCGCGCTGAAGCGGTCAGTTTGATATTGATCTCCTCCTTGTCGCCAATGGCTACTTCTGTTGGCATATATCCCATGAAAGAGAATCGCAGTGTGTCGTCTTGCGTAAGTTTATCCAGACTGTACCGGCCGTTGAAATCGGTGGTTGTTCCATAAAAAGTTCCTTTCTTTATTACCGTAACGCCGGGAAGCGGCTGCCCGTCGTCGTCAGCTGTTACTGTGCCCCTGATGGTGCGGTTTTGGCCGTAAGAAAATGAACTTAAAAAGATGAAAATCAAATTAATAATAATAAATCTCCCCATATTTTTTGATGTATTAGCCCTTGATGGTTTTTTTTGAATTGTAGATTTATTTACAAAGTAAGTAAAAATACTAAATCGGTTTAGCTTTTTAATAAAAAAACAGACAAAGAATCTCTCTCCGCCTGTTTTCTCCACTAGTTATTTTTGTTCGTTGTTAGGGTAGTGTATCCGATACTTCACCGGTTTCATAATTATATACATTCTCCAGCGTACAATCAGTAAATATTACATTGCTGTGGGTTATGGAATATTCTTCTCCATGCGCGAATCCATAATTTTTTGAATAGGCAATTTCCACATCGGAGAGTGTGATACCTGCATCCCATCCAAGCCAGACAGCGGCTTCTTCATCAAATCGGCCGGCATAATCAATGTGGCAGTGTTGCAGGGTGGTGCCAATGTCAGAGCGGACATAGATGCCTCCCCAGAAGTAGGTTTCACCGGGCATACGGGTAAGAATAACCGGTAGATCTGTCGTTCCGTTGATGATGAGTTTTCCGGTAGACTCGTTGATGTCAATGCTTCGGTCGGCGTTCATATAGAGGGTAACACCTGCTTCAAGTGTAAGGGTTTTGGTTACATATATGTCGTATTCATCGATAAAGCGGGGTACGGTTGTGGCTTCCAGTGTGAGGTTTTCATCGATATCTGATTGACTTACGCGGATGTAGGGAACGGGGTTGTCCTGCATCAGGTTGGATAAATCACACATTCGGGTTTGATGCAGTCCGCTGGCATAAATTGGGCCTTTTGCACAGTTTGAGATTTCATTATTTTCAAAAGCGATAAGATCGCCTGTCGCATTGTGGAAGAAGATTCCATATCCGGATGAATTACTGATCAGGCAGTTACGCATAGCTACTTTTGCTCCGCATTCGATTTCAATGATCCCAAAATCGACCGATGCGCCACCATTCAGAAATGACGTGTATTCCAAGGCATTGTCGTTTCGGGCTGAACGGATAATCAGAGCGTACCATGAACCGGGATTTTGGTTATTTACGGGGCCTGTAAAAACAACCGGGTTATTTTCTGCTCCGGCCGTATGAATTCCGGCATTTTCATGGATATCGATACCTGATGATGCCGATGCGAAAGCGATGGTAACACCTGCTTCTATTGTAAGCATGGCATTCCCGTCTACATAAAGCCAGTTGTTGATAATATAATCAATGCCATTGTTACGATTTTTCAATGTGGTATTTTCCGACATTTCCCCTTCAAGGTACTGTGGATCGTCGGAGGAACCTCCACCTTCGATCGTAACCGTAACGATATAGATGACTTCACTTCCATCTTCAGCGGTAACTGTATAGGATACAGGCATAGAAAAGTCGTTGGGAATCCCTGACTCAGGCGTTACCTCTGCCTGGTCTGAAAGGGTTATTATGGGCGCAAGCCCGCTTACATCCGTACCTGTCGGCACGGTTGCTGCAATTGTATGTGCCGGTTCATTGATTATTCCCTCCACCGGAGGATCGAGTTCATTAAATACAAAACTCAGAATTTGTTTTTCTGTCCCTGGCTTGGTGCAGCCTGAAAATAGGAAGATGCCCAGGCATAACAATACAATGATGCCTTGGGCTGACCATTTTGTTTTATTCATCATTCAGTGTATTAAGGAGTTAATATTATTGTGTATGTGATACAAGAATACACTTTCCCCAATCCAAACGATTGTAAAAAATGGTCAACACGACTATTTTCCTGAAATAAGCTTTACATTTTCACGATTCCTTCTAAAAAATTGTCCGGGTGTCTCTCCAAGAATCGATTTGAAGTCTTTGATAAAATGCGCCTGATCAAAGTATTTCCCTTCAAAGACTAAATCCTGGTAGTTGACGGCTTCTTTTTTTTCTACCTGATCCCATAGGTAGTTAACGCGAATAATCCGCGACAGGGTTTTTGCACTAACTCCGGTGCGGTTAAGAAATTTTCTGCGCAGGCTACGTTCGTTTTCCCCTTTCAGACCTGTGATCTCCTTCAGGGGAGTTAGCACGGCGTGGGCCGATATCGAATCATAGATTTTATCGATTGTATCCGGAATATAGGAAGTCATAAGACAGGTGGATGACAAATAGGATTCAAAAAGGGCGATCATGGTTTTCGGATCATTGGCTAGGCGCAACTGCGCTACCAGGTTGGTTGTCGGAACCGAATCCAGCGTGATAAAATTTTTTCCGGGTATGGGCTTGAGCGAAATACTTAGCAGCCTTGAAAGACGCGAGGCATAACAGATTGCTATAATGCTTTTCATTTTTCCTGAAACTTCAATAATGAGTGGCTGCATAACGTTTGGTGTTACGAAATATTCGGGCAGGGCCTCTCTTTCCCCATTCTCTTTGCGCACATGAACCGCTCCTTCCAAATTAAATACAAGGGCTGCATCGCCTCTGGGAATGTATCTGTCAATAATATGAACCGTTTCCTCTGATTTTAAGTATTCATATTTTTTAATTAGCGAACTACAGTGTTTTCCGGGTAAGAAGTAGATGGGTTTCATTGTTTTTTTCTTCCTATTAAAAACTATATCCAGCGTGGAATTGCAAATTAAGTAACCAACTGTCGTCGTTAAACATATAGCCGTAATCAGCACGAAGGAACAGCCCGTTTTTACCAGAAAAGACATACCCGAAGACTCCTCCTGTATGCATATTCTCTGTAAAAACAGCAAATAATTCCCCTAGGAGAAAGTGTTTATTTTTTCCAATCCTGATATTATAGGCAATCCCCGGTACCGTTTCGTAAAAAATGTAATTATTGACAAAAATTCTGGCTGAGTGAATTAGTTTTCTGTGCAGCATAATTCGTTCATAGCTGAGACTGAACGGAAGCCCGATACCGGCCATTAGGGTATGTCGCCTGCTGTATGCTGTGGTATCCTTGTAAAATGAGAACTTTACGCCTGCATCTGTCGAAAAATAAGCAAGCCTTTTCGAATTTATGGTTTTTCCTCCCAGAAGGCCGGTGGTGCGCACAAAAAGCCCTAAATCTTTTGAGGGAAGGTAGGTGGCCTCAAGGCTGAGGCTTACTCCGGGAAGTATTTTTTTTACTTCAATAAAATTATCCTCCCAGTCTCCATAATAATACACCCCATAACGATGAAATGTATTTTCTCTAAAGTGGGTGAAAAGAAAATGAATCCCTGCATCACCTGTGAATGAAAAATGCGTTTTGTTGAGTATTTTATAGGTTGCATGAGCTCCAAAATAATGGTTGTAAGCACGAATTTGGATATCTGAATTGCTGTAATGCTTATAGATAGAATTCCATTCGTCATATACTGAATCTCCTTTCAGTGTACTTTCATAATAGGTTATATTACGGATAACCCAATGTTTACGATAGGATAACCCAAGCGAAAACCTTTCATTCAAGGGACACGAGATGCCGAGTTGATAATTTGCCACAGGTTCAGTTTCATCGTATACTGCATTCACCACCTCATAGTTGTAGGGAGTTGTAATGGGATTATAAAGTACCCTGGATATGCTTATTTCTGGTGTTAATGCCCATTTCTCCTGTGCGTTGGCGAGCAAGGAAAAAAGCAACAGGAGTATCAAAAATGGTTTTTTCATGGGTCAGGGCTGTCAGTTATCGTTTTCAATGGGAATATACCCACTGTTTTTCTGTTTCCGGTTCTTTATTGTGATTCCGGAAGAAACCGGATTATCGCTTTGGTTAATTTTTTATGCAACGGAATATTGGGCTGGCCATAGTTTTTTAATTGTTCTTTTTTATCTGTTGTTTTAATTTTTTTTAATACATGATTCATGTTTTTAATCACAACGAGTCGGCTGTCAGGCGCGGCATTGTGTAGCATTTCTGCTTCGCTTACTGCTACTTGTATGTCTTTGTCGCCCTGTAGGATGAGTATCGGGATCGTAAGGTTTTTGATTTCTTCGGCAGGTGTGTAGCGAAACCAGGAGATCAGATAAGGTTGTACGGAAGGCCTGAAAAGAGCGCTTAATGAAACAGGGATCGTATCGATAGTATTTCCTTGTTTTAATTCATTAATATAGGGTGCTACCATTTCTGCTACACCGGGGCCCTGATCTTTTAATTGGGTAAGCAGCAATTCATTGGCTGGGCGGCCCGGCCCGGCAATGCTGATGTAGCGGCTTACCAGTGGGTTGTCTTTACAGGCCAGCAGACCGATCAAGGCTCCTTCGCTGTGGCCTGCTACTATCAGAGATTTAAACATGTATTCTCTGCTCATTTTCTCGATCCAGGCGCGTAAATCGTGAACATAATCTTCAAAAAGCAGCGTTTCTTCCGATGTCATTGCCGCACTGCTGGCCGCAATGCCTCGTTTATCATAACGCAGTGAGGCAATTCCGTTTTCTGCCAGTGCTTCAGCTAATAGTTTCAGGCTGTTATTTTTTATAAACGCCTGATTGCCGTCTCTGTCGGTAGGCCCCGAGCCGGCGTGGAGCAGCACAAGCATCTCAGGGGAGGTGTTTTCCGGAATCAGCAGTGTTCCATACAGGGTTCCTGTCGCCGTTTCCAGTTGCACTTCCTGCGCGTTGATTGCAAAGGCATAAAAAAGAATTAAAATTACGATGGGAAGAATTCGGTGGTTCATAAAACGTTGGGTTTATTGGTAGTGAATCGTGCATTCGGCAGTAGTGTTGAGTAACAACCGGGTTGTAACTGTTTTATCCTTTTGATTGTAGTGGAATTCCATTTCCCGACCCAATGGATCGGTGACAGAAACGGGTTTTTTCTCACTGTTATGAAGGGTTAGAAGAATGGAATTGATGGAATCTGATTTTCCCTTTTTGGATGTTTTTATTTGGAGTATCGAATCGTTGTGTTGTGCGTTGAAAATATAGTGGGTTGCAAGTCCTTTTTCTTCGGCATTGGGAGTAATTCCATCATCATCATAGAGAGTATAGGCTGCATCAGGTACCAGTGGGTCGGCATAATAATGTAATTCCATCTCTTGTAACGAATAATGGGAGGTATTTCCTAAGGAAGTATTCATGGGAATAAAGGAGCCTCCTTTTACAAAGACAGGGATCGCATGGATGGAGAGGGGAATTGTAACATAGTGACCGCCCATGAAGGTTTCTCCGGTATAGAAATGATACCAGTGCTGGTTTCCGGGGAGGTAGATTTTCATTTCCTTTATTCCGGGTTGTTTTACTGGTGCCACCAGAAAGGCATCCCCCCAGTAATAGGCTGAATCGTAAGTAAGCAGATGATTATTATCGGGATAGTCAAAAAACAGGGGGCGCATCAGAGGTTTCCCGGAGCGGCTGTTTTCATAGGCCAGGGTATAATTGTAGGGTAAGAGTTTATAGCGCAGATCAATGGCATTTTTTGCAAGTTGCAGGGTAGAATCGATTTGAAATACTGGTTCAGGGGGGATATGTTCCTGTGCATGTGGCCGGAAGATGGGTTGAAAAACACCGTACTGAAGCCAGCGGATATAAAGTTCGTTGTCGATGGTATCACCGCCGGCAAATCCACCCAAATCAGAATGCATATACGCCAGGCCCTGCATACCCATCTGGAGGGCTAATTCAGGTTGTGGCACCAGTCCGCCCCAACTGCGGTTCACGTCGCCCGACCAAGGGATCATTCCATATCGTTGTGATCCGGCATATCCCGCCCGCATTAGAATAAAAGGTCGCCGATCGGGAAAATCTTTTTTGTAGCCATTATAAATAAGACTGGCCCATTCATGGCCATAGGCATTGTGTACTTCATCGGCGCTGCCGTTAATATGTTGTAATTTAGCGGGATGTACTTCCGGTTCGCCCAGGTCACCCCACCATCCTTCAATACCCTGCAGGGTAAATTCGCGGTAAATATTCCAGAACCAGTGCCGGGCCTGTGGGTTGAAGATATCAATCAATCCGGTGTTGCCAAAGTAGAAATCGTAGGTATAGGGTTCGCCTTTTTCGTTGGTTGCCAGCACCTTTTTCGAAACCGCCTCCTCCCAACGGCTCGATGTGGTTAGAATAAAAGGTTCGGTAACCAGAATGGTTTTTACTCCTTTTTTAGCCAGGTTTGCTATCATACGTTGCGGCTCCGGAAAGCTGTCGCGATGCCACTCCAGTGCCCCCATGGTACCAAAAATTCCTTCACCAAACCAGTAAATATCAATAATTGCTGCTTCCACAGGGATTAAATGATCAAAAAAGAGAGAAATTGTTTCCTCCACTTCTTTTTGCGAATGATATCCGAAACGGCTGGCGAAGTTTCCCAGTGCCCAGCGTGGTGGAAGGGGCTGGCGCCCGGTTAATATGGTATAATTATTTGTGAGGTCATACCAGTCGTCCCCGGCAATGAGGTAGTAATTTAGGGTTCCGCTTACCGTTTCGTAGGTCACTGTATTGTTTCCCCGGCTGTCGAGGTCGAGATAGCCTGCTGATGCATTATCAAATAGTATAGCATAGCGGTTCGAAGAGAGGAACAGGGGTAGGGTATAATTCATTAGTTCTGAACGGGTTTCATATCCGTAATGGGCCCGGTTATAGAGTTGCAGGCGGTTGCCACGACGGTTCATTCCCAGTACACGTGCGCCACCTCCGTAAAGTACTTCGTATTCGGTTATAGTAAAGTTAGACGTTAGGCTTTTGCAATTTGGTACCTCCGTTAACAACTTTTTGTCTTTATAATAATAACTGATTCCAAAGGGTTTTTTACCTATTCGGATTGCCACGCCGGAAGTAACCACGAATATGGAGTCGGAGGTTTCTGTAACCTGGTAATGCACATTTCCGGGGGAAAGAATCCCCGCAAAGGAAAAATCTTTGTTTATTCCTTTTTTTTTCAAAAAAGTAATATGAATGATTTTATCAGAGTATGGGGTAAGAATGTATTTACCGTCATTTACCTGAATGGTTACGCAGTTGTCTTTTTTTTCCAGTGATTTAAATTTTCTTCCAGCGAAAGCTGCAGAAGAAAGCACCAAAAATAAGAGGAGTGCGGAGAGGGCTTTGCCAGGGGTGCTCATACTTTTTAAGTTCGTGTAACATCTTGAGCAAATATATAAAAAATGACCGTTTTCACTGGGTGAAAATTTTGTTGTTACTGTAGTACTTATGGGTTGCGATAACTGGCTTTTCCTGTTATTTTTTACTCCTTAAAAAGGCCTTCTCTTGAGAGCAGGTGGTCAAGATCGGCGATTCCCAACACTACGATGGCGGTAACTACTGCACTGTGTTCGAGGTATTCGGGAATACTTTTATTGTAGAGGTCGCGTTCGGTATGCCAAATTTCATGGTAGTTGAAATTATAGCCTTTTACATCTTCACATCGGAATTCAAGGGTTGGTACGCCTTCAACAGCAAATGGCCCGCTGTCGGTCCCCCAGGCTTTTTCAGGGCGGGTGGAGGGTTCGCGGGTTTTGAGCTCAAAGGGGAATTCGGGGTTGATGTGGTTTAGTGGTTCACAGATTTTTTCAAAGTCTTTCATTTGTTCCTCCGTAACGCTCAGGCTTGTCGTTACAAGTGGTCCTCCGTCGCGATTGAAGAGGTTAGAGATATTGTCCAGTTTTTCCTGATTTCGTTCAATCCAGCTTCTGGATCCCAGGAGCCCAAATTCTTCACCGGCCCACAGGCACACCAGTATAGTGCGTTTTGGCCTGGCACCTGATTCCATTATAAGTCTGGCCGCTTCCATGGTTACCGCCACACCATTGCCATCGTCGACTCCACCGGTGGCAACATCGTAGGCGTCAAGATGTCCGCCTAACATTACATATTCATCGGGATATTCCGTTCCTGGAATAACTCCGATTACTGTATGGTAAGGTACTGGCCCTAGCCTGAAGTGATTCCGGATATCAAACTCCAGTTCAAAATACTGGCGTTCTTTGGCCATTTGATAGATTTTTTCGTACTGATGCCTGTTGAGTTTAATATCAGGAACTTCGGGGAGATGATAAAAACTCAGGTTATCGATATTTTTTCGGTCGTAGAGCGCTCTGATCGGGAGTTCTGATTTTTGGATTATCCCCAGAATACCGGCTTCAACCATCTCTTTATAGAAGAGTGCGGGCTCTTCCAGATAGGGTATTTCTTCTTTTTTTACTGAATCAGTATTTCTGTTTTCATAGTTAAAGCGTCTTATTTCATTGTTTTTTATGGCAATTTCTTCGTTTTGTTGAATAATGGAATCTCTTTTCATGGTTGCCTCTTCCGAAAAATCGATTGGCCACCCTTCATTGGTTCCTTCAATCAGCACCCATGCCCCTTTGAGCGCGCCTTTCATACGTTCAAATGCATTGCGGTTTTGTGGTTCAATCAATACGTGGCCCCGCTGAACGCCCTTGGTTCCAACGGTGTAGGAAGGGGTAGCAAAATGCAATACCATGCCTTCCTCTGCAATAAGTTTTCCGAACCAGGGCCCGCGGTTGAATCCCACAGGAAGTACCCCGGCCGAATCCATCATCACCTCCATGCCCCATTCTTTAAATTTTGAGGCCGCCCATTCCGCTGCATTGTCATACGCATTGGAACCAATCAGTCGCCCGCCGAAACGGTTGCATAAAATATCCAGATGCTCCATGGTTCGGTTGTCTGTTTGTCCGGTTTCGATGATTTTATTTACCTGTGTCTTTGTCTGGCCAAAAAGTATTGGTGAGGTTAGCAACATGGCTGCGATAAGTAGAATGGATGGGAGTTTCATGTTTGAATTGGTTTTTTGTGTGTTTGCAAATGTAAGGAAATTTTTTCCTGTATAATGCGGTAGAAAACGTTTAAGGCAGATAATTGTTACAATGAAAATAGTAATATTTAACGATTTTTTTTTGATGGAAGGTCGATCTGCTGGTCATTTTTTTGTTTGTTTGTTTCCGAAGTAAAAATACGCCTACCTATGGAATCTTGTTTTTTATCCACTGATCGGCTGGAAAAATTCTTTCTGCGTGAGCTGTGTTGTTGTTTCCTGTTGAAAATTAGTGCTTTGTTTTGTGAGTTCTATTATTTTTGAGAAAAGTATGTAATTTACACCTTAATAAAGACTATTTTTGCCGATCTTTTAAAAATGGGAAATACCGTTATGTTAGATATCAGAAATATTGCCATTATTGCTCATGTGGATCACGGGAAAACAACACTGGTTGACAGGTTATTATATCAGGTTAAAATGTTTAGGGAGAACCAACAGGTTGAGGATTTGATTCTGGATTCCAACGATCTGGAACGGGAGCGGGGAATTACGATTCTCTCAAAAAATGTTTCTGTACGGTATAAGGGGGTGAAAATTAATATTATTGATACCCCTGGGCATACTGATTTCGGAGGTGAAGTAGAGCGTGTATTAAATATGGCCGATGGGGTTTTGTTGGTCGTTGATGCTTTTGAAGGCCCGATGCCCCAAACACGGTTTGTGTTGCAAAAGGCTCTGCAACTAAAGCTTAAACCGATACTCGTAGTCAATAAAGTAGATAAGCCCAACTGTACACCCGATTTGACCCAGGAAGCTGTTTTTGACCTGATGTTTAACCTTGACGCAACGGAAGACCAATTGAATTTTCCTACGGTATATGGCTCCTCCAAGGTAGGATGGATGGGAGAAGACTGGCGTGAGCCGGTGAGTGATGTTAGTTATTTGCTTGATGTTATTCTGGAACATATTCCGGCGCCGAAACCCAATCCGGGGCCATTGCAGATACAAATCAGCTCACTCGATTATTCGTCATATCTGGGCCGCATTGCTGTAGGCCGAATTACCCGCGGGGAAATTAAGGCCGGGCAACAGGTGCTCGTTATGAAACGCGACGGCACAACGGAAAAGTCGGTGATTAAAGAATTATATGCCTTTGAAGGATTAGGAAAAGAAAAAATTAAAAACCGGTCGCTCACTTCCGGAGAAATCTGTGCAGTTTTAGGTCCGGAGAATTTTGATATCGGCGATACCATTGCGGATCCTGAAAACCCTGAAGCACTCCAGCGTATCCTTATTGATGAACCTACAATGTCGATGCTTTTTACTATTAATAATTCTCCGTTTTTTGGTCGTGAGGGAATATTTGTGACTTCCCGTCATTTGCGTGAGCGTTTGTTCCGTGAAACAGAAAAGAACCTTGCCCTGCGTGTGGAAGAGACTGATTCGCCAGAGCGGTTACTGGTTTATGGTCGGGGAATTCTGCATCTCTCGGTATTGATTGAGACTATGCGGCGCGAAGGGTATGAATTTCAACTTGGTCAGCCTCAGGTTATCAAAAAAGAAATCGATGGTGTAATCCATGAACCGGTGGAAAGCCTAACGGTGGTCGTTCCTGAATTATTTGCCGGCAAAGTGATCGAAATAGCCAATCGCAGAAAAGGCGAAATGACTAATATGGTGACCAAGGGAGACCGGATGGTGTTGGAATTTGATATTCCTGCCCGGGGCATGATCGGGTTTACGAATCCCGTGTTGACGGCTACCGAGGGTGAAGCCGTGGTGGCACATCGTGCCAACGGTTATGTGCCCTGGAAGGGTGAAATACAGCGCCGCCGCTCTGGATCGCTGATCGCTATGGAGACTGGAACGGCTATTCCTTATGCTATCGACAAACTACAGGATCGTGGTAAATTTTTTATTGACCCTGGCGTAGAGGTTTATGCTGGTCAAGTAGTTGGTGAAAATACCCGCCAGGATGATATTGTCGTGAATATTACCAAAACAAAGAAATTGACGAATGTGCGGGCTTCAGGTACAGATGCCAAAGCTATGATTACCCCTGCCACTAAGTTTTCGCTCGAAGAAACGATGGAATATATCAAGGAAGATGAATATATCGAGGTTACCCCCAAGTCGATGCGAATCCGGAAAATTTTGTTGGATGAAAATGAGCGGAAACGGGCAAAAAATGCGGCTCAAAATGAATAATGACGTTCGCTTAGGCTAAAGAGGGCAAAATCATATTTTACCGGATCCTCAGGATCCAGCCTTCGCAATGCGGCAGTGAGTTCCTCTGCACTTTTCCGGTCATTGGTTTTGCGTGTGAGTAATCCTAAACTCCGGGCCGACCGGCCACTATGAATATCCAGCGGACAGATTAATGCAGAGGAAGGAATCCCTTTCCAGAGATTAAAGTCAATGCCCTCCCGGTCGGTGCGCACCATCCAGCGTAAAAACATGTTGATTCGTTTTGCGGCACTTCCGGAGGCCGGATGGGCAAGATGACGCTCGCTCGACCGAAGGTGCGGCGTTTCAAGAAAAACTTCCCTGAAGTGGTTAATGCTTTCCATAACTGAGCCGGAGGATCTGTATGCGGTGGCAAAGATTCCTTCCAAACCCCCGTGTTGCCCGTAAATCGTATGTAACGCTGAAACAAAAAAGTGAAAATCGTCCCTGTTAAACGTACGGTGAGCGAAGGTTTGCTGTGTTAAGTTTCTGAAATCACCCGCACTGACGTAGTGATAGGGTGTATAGTCCATCAGCTGGAGCATCTTTTTTGCACTGTTTTGTATGGAAACCCGATTCCCCCATGCAATTATCGCCGTCAGAAATGCGGAGATTTCAATGTCCTCCTTGCGTGAAAATTGATGAGCTACAGCCACCGGATCATTTAAAATAAATGCTCTGGTGGCATATACAGTATATGCTTTGTCGAGTACAGCAATTGCCGAAGGGGAGATTTGCATAGATTTAAAACAAAATCCTGATTCATAAGTTTATTAGTTATGTAAAAGAAATGAAATCTATTTATATTTTTGTGGAAATGAAGATGGATAATACTGAATTGCTGAAGCACTGCCTGGAACTGGAAGACCGTGGAGCTATGGACGAAATAGTGTCGTTGATCGAAACTCACGGGCTTGACGATTGTGAAGATCCGGATATGCATTATTATTATGGTAGGATTTTAAAAAAGCAGGGGAAGTTTGGAGAAGCGTTGAATGCATTTAATAAAGCCCTTATGTTCGACAGTGAACATAAGAAGGCTTTAGCCGGTATCGAATTGGTTAACAGTATTTTGAACATTGAAAATACTTTGTATTATGGGAATCCCTATACGGATGAAGCATTATTTGATCTATAGATTTCCGGGATAGGATGCGTTCTTGTTTTTGTTATACTACAATCAAAATCATATAATTATAATTATACGCGTAGGAGAGGGGTAAAATGCGAAAAGTTAACAGAGAAGCACCCATACTGGTGACGGGTGCTACAGGGTACATTGCCTCCTGGATCATTAAAAAGTTGTTAAATGAGGGATGTACGGTACATGCAACGGTCAGGGATTTATCGGATACGACGAAGTATGGCCACCTGATCACGATGGCGGATGCCTCGCCGGGAAACCTGCAGCTCTTCGAAGCAGATCTGCTGAAAGAGGGCTCATTTGTTGAAGCAATGCAGCGATGTGAATTGGTGCTGCATACGGCCTCCCCTTTTATCATTCGAAAAACGGCTGACCCTCAGCATCAGATCGTCGACCCTGCAGTCAAAGGTACCGAAAATGTCCTGCATACGGCTAGTGCCACTGATACCGTTAAACGGGTTGTACTTACTTCCAGTGTGGCCGCAATTTATAATGATGCCATTGACCTCCAGTCGACGCCAATGAAAATTTTTACAGAAAAGCACTGGAATACATCGGCCTCGGTTTCGTATGATCCGTATTCTTATTCGAAGACTATGGCTGAGCGAAGAGCCTGGGAGATTACCGCTGATGCCGCCTGGGATTTGGTGGTTGTGAACCCTGGGCTCGTCATGGGACCCTCGTTGACACCCCGCACTGATTCGACCAGTATTGACCTGATGCGGTCGCTATTTAACGGCACTTATAAATCCGGGATTCCGGAGTTTTATTTTGGAATTGTGGATGTTCGGGATGTGGCGCAAGCGCATATCAATGCTGGTTTGCTGTATGAGGCGCAGGGTCGGCATATTTTGGTTTCCCGTACCTGGAGCATGGTGAAAGTTGCAGAATACCTTTTCTCACTTTACGGCAAGAATTATCCTTTGCCAAAACGAAAATTGCCTGTGGGATTGTTTTATCTCGCCGGGCCGTTTCGTGGCTTTTCATGGCGGTATATCTACCGGAATGTGGGAAGGGTGATGTCGTTCGACAATTCACGGGCTATCAATTGTTTGAACATACATTTCCGGCCAGTGGAGGAAACCCTCAAGGAGCATGCAGAACAGTTGATGGCCGATAAGTTGCTGTAAATCAGAAAACTGTTTCTATTGGGTTTTTTGATTTGTTTTTCGCCCCATTGAACTATAGATTGCTTATGTATCTGGTTTTTGATTTCTTCCTAATTTATTTATAGTTTCTATTTTATTATGTAGGTTTGTTCGTAGTAAATTATTGGGTGAGCGTGCATGATATTTAGCTGTATATCAGTAGTTTATTGAATACATTTTATTATGCGGAATAATACCGATGATTGGGCTTGTTAAGTAGTTGTGCAATTTTTTTGCTTCAGCCTATACGTATATTTTGCTTCTCCATTTATTTTCTCCGTAGCATTAAACTGCACTTCTATTTGTCTGGTATTCAGTGAATACGTCCAATAATCGCTGATGGAATCGTTTATGAATATTTGTTTGATCCTTCAGAAAATAGCCATTCATAGCCTCATCGTGTTTTCATCGAAATCTCATGGTTAATACGATATCCTGAAGCATGGTAATGGTGGATGTTGCAATTTGTGCATCAAAATCGTTGGATTAGTATTAGCCAAGCCCATCCAGAGGTTTCGATTCGTTAACGGATCTCTTCACGGTCGGGTGTATCACATAAATTGCAATACTCGCGATAAATGATATGGCGTATCTGAGCAATGAAGCCCTGCAATAAGCGCCTGTTGATTTGTTAATGGTTTTTTAATCCCAAGATCGAATCTTTCCCTTACCGCATGATTATGATTTTACAATTTTTGCCTTGTTGAATTCGATTTGGATCTTCGTTAGAATGAATAATATTCAATAAATGATCAATAATATTCAATGCGATAGTTTACTTTAATATTTATTATTAGATGTTTTGTAGTGTATATTGAATATTCGTTAGTAAGCGTGACCCTAACAATAAAATGCGAACTTTGAGAAATTTATCGCTCGTCACCCGTTTCGTGGGATTGCTTTGTATGTGGAATAAAACAAAACAGGAGGAAAACAAATCCTGTCTTCCTCCTGTTTTGTTTTATTACTATACGGGTTATGCCATTTGTTGTACCGCGTTAATCCCTTTCTGAATGGCTTGTTCGTTAAGCGGAATCAGGTGGTGATGGCGTGAAGGGATAGATTTTTCTATTCCTTTAATCACATTTTCCATTTTTACCACGGGTTTAATTTTCAGGTAGGCTCCCAGCACAATCATGTTAAATATTTTCATATTTCCCATTTGTGCTGCTTCTTCTGCTGCTTCAATTTTAAATACCTTAATATCTTTCCTTTTTGGGGGACGTGTAATTCCGTTAGGGTCGTATAATAATACTCCGCCGGGTTTTACCGTTTCCTCAAATTTATCCATGGAAGGTTGATTAAGAATGATGGCGGTGTCGTAAACATTAACGATAGGAGAGCTGATTTTCTTGTCGCTGAGGATCACCGTCACATTGGCAGTTCCTCCGCGCATTTCAGGCCCGTACGAAGGCATCCAGGATACTTCCTGATCTTGCATTACTCCTGAATAGGCCAGGATTTTGCCCATGGAAAGTACACCTTGCCCGCCGAATCCGGCTATGATTATTTCTTCTGTCATGGTTTTACTTTTTAATGATGAAAATAATTTATTCCTCCATGTACTTGTTGTACTCTTCTGCAGGTGATTTTTCACAATCCTTCAGATCGCCAAGCGGGTAGAATGGGAACATATGTTTTTCCATCCATTCGTTGGCTTTCACGGGGTTCATTTTCCAACCCGAGTTACAGGTGGCCACTACTTCGATAAAGGAGGTTCCTTTTTTCTTGTTCTGGTTTTCGAATGCTTTGCGGATAGCCTTTTTGCATTTTCTGACGGCAGAAGCTGATTGAGCTGATTGTCGTGTTACAAAGCAAGTTCCAGGAAGCTGAGCTACCAGTTCGGTCATTTTTAACGGATACCCATTAAGGCTGATATCGCGTCCGTAAGGGCAGGTAGCTGTTGGCATTCCTACCAGGGTGGTCGGTGCCATTTGTCCGCCGGTCATACCATAAATGGCATTATTGATAAAAATAACGACAATATCTTCACCCCGGTTACAGGCATGAAGGATTTCAGCTGCACCAATGGAGGCCAGATCGCCATCTCCCTGATAGGTAAATACGTATTTGTCGGGCATGAGCCTTTTAATTGCTGTAGCTACGGCGGGAGCCCTGCCGTGAGCTGCTTCCGACCAGTCGATGTCGATGTAATTATAGGCAAATACGGAACAACCAACAGGGGATACCCCAACCGTTTGTTCCTGGATGCCCATTTCTTCAATTACCTCGGCTACCAGTTTATGTACAACACCATGGGTACAACCCGGGCAATAGTGCATTACATTGTCGGTTAACAGCGTACTTTTTTTATACACGAGATTTTCTTCTCTGATAATATCTTTAATATCTAGTTCTGCCATGGCTTATCCTCCTATTATTTTTTGTTCCAATGCGTCAACGATTTCCTGTGGAGAAGGGATAATACCGCCAAAACGGCCAAACCATTCAACCGGAACTTTACATTCAACGGCAAGTTTAACATCTTCTATCATTTGGCCGGCATTCATTTCCACCGAAAGGATTCCTTTCATTTTTTGTCCCCGTTCTTTCAATTGTTTGGTTGGGAACGGATAAAGGGTTATAGGCCTGAACAGTCCCACTTTAATCCCTTTTTCGCGTGCAATTTCAATGGCTTTCTGGCAGATTCTTGAAGAAGATCCGAATGCTACAAAGAGGTACTCAGCATCTTCCGTCATAATTTCTTCGTACATCACATCCTGCTGCATGGATTCATATTTTTTCAGCAGGTGTTGATTTCGTTTTTCCATTATTTCCGATTGTAGCTCCAGGGATGTGATCACATTTTGATTTCTGGTTCCGGGTTTTCCTGTTGTGGCCCAGTCGCCATATTTTTCAATGATCTCTTTTTCTGTTAAACGGGGTTTAAAATCGGAGAGTTCTACTTTTTCCATCATCTGGCCGATTACGCCATCGGAGAGGATCATTGCAGGGTTCCGGTATTTAAAGGCGAGGTCGAAGCCCAGGGCCACGTGGTCGTTCATTTCCTGTACTGAGTTTGGTGCGAGAACAATGAGGCGGTAGTCGCCATGTCCGCCACCTTTAACCGCCTGAAAATAGTCGGCCTGTGAGGGCTGAATGGTACCCAGTCCGGGACCTCCCCGTACAATATTCACAACCAGACAGGGGAGTTCAGCTCCTGCGATGTAGGAAACACCTTCCATCATCAGGCTTACTCCGGGGCTCGACGATGAGGTCATTACTTTTTTGCCGCATCCAGCACCTCCGTATACCATATTAATCGATGCAACTTCACTTTCTGCCTGTAATACGACCATTCCTGTTTCTTCCCATGGCTTTCGTGCCATAAGGGTTTCCATAATTTCAGACTGGGGAGTGATCGGATAGCCAAAGTATCCGTCGGCACCGGCACGTATTGCTGCCTCTGCAATCACTTCATTGCCTTTCATTAATCTAAGTTCACCCATTATTTTAATTTTTAAGATTATTAATAGCTGTCAGCAGTTATGATACTTTTACTTTGTACACGGTAATTACGCTGTCGGGGCATACCAATGCACAATTTACACAACCGATACATGCCTCTGGATTTTCCATATAGGCATAGTTGTATCCTTTGCTGTTTACTTCTTTTGCAAGGCCGATGGTATTTGTTGGACACGCTACCACACACAGGCCGCATCCTTTACAAAGTTCATTATCGACAACAATTGCACCTCTGACTTTTGCCATAGCTTTTGATTTATAGGGTTATTAATTTTCTCATCTTTTCGCTAATGCAGCGAAATTAATAAAAAAAAAGATTTTTTAAAATTTTCCCGGTTTTCTTTTATTGATTTTCAATGGGATGATGTTCATGGAATTTCTGAACCCTGTAGCGCAGATCATCGAATTGTTCCGGCATTACCAGCGAAACACAGGCGCGAATTCCCTCCAGCCGCTCGCTTCCGGTTATGGATAACGATATGGCGCTGATCCCGTAATAGATTAATTCATTCAGTAATTCTTCCCCCGTGAAGCCAGGATAGGAGATGGTAAAATAAAATCCGTCGGCTACGGGCTGGTCTTCATCTTTATCGTATACAATCCGAAAACCGTTTTCTGTAAAGACCTTTTTCATTATTCCGGCTTTCTCTCCATAGCTTCTTACCGCATCCACAAAATTGTATCTTCCTTCATTAATGGCCTTCAGAATGGCGGTCACTGCATATTGTGGTGCGTGTGCCGTACCTGAACTCAGGCAGTAAACGGTTCCAAAGACCATCGCGTATCCAAACCGGTCTGAATTGTAATATTTGGTAAGTCCTTCAGCCTTCCGGTTAAAGAGCGTGTCGCTAATGATCATCATGCCAATGCGTTGTCCGGCGTAACTGAAAATTTTTGAGCAGCTGATAAATAGTATGTAATTATCGGTGTAATGGGCAACTGAGGGTTGATAGGGGGGTACCCCGGGCGTAGAAATGTCGTTTCTGAAATCCATTCCAAAATAGGCCAGATCTTCTATAACGATTACTTCATATTTGTTGGCCAGTTCTCCGATGATTTTTAATTCTTTTTCTGTAAAACAGATCCATGAAGGGTTATTCGGATTGGAATAGAGCATGGAGGAGATATTTCCCTTGCTCAGGTAGGATTCCAGTTTTTCGCGGAGCTTATCTCCACGGTAGTTATATACATCGAACGATTCAAACGGGATGCCCAGTACCCGGTGTTGTTGCTTGTGAACCGGGAATCCAGGATCAAGGAAAAGGGTTGTGTTTTTCTTGGGATTCATGCGGCTCACGGTCATAAAGGCTGCGAATCCGCCCTGCATCGATCCTACCATGGGAATACATCCGTCGGGATGAACCTGTATGTCAATGAAGTTTTTACAAAACAGACTGATTTGTTGTTTTAATTCCGGCAGACCTTGAATATCAGGGTAAATGGCTGCAACGCCATTTTTTAGGGCTTCTATTTCCGCGTCGATTCCGATTTGAACTGCCGGAAGGCCGGGTATTCCCATCTCCATACGGATGAATTTTTCACCGGTATTTTTTTCGATGAGATTGATCAACCGCTTCACTTCCCGTATGGAGGCCTTACCAACGCTTTCCAAGCCGCTGTCGCGGATAATCTGCGTTACAATGTTGTAATTTATGGGTGTATCTTTCATTTTGGGTTTATTTTATTTTTCAATTCTGATTCGTGCATCCACGGCCACAACACGGTTTTTTGAACCCAGCAGCGGGTTGAGATCCATTTCAACAATTTCCGGTGCTGCGGTAACCAATGCACTAACACGCATAACCATTTCAATAAACTTTTCTTCATTTACCGGCTCCTGGCCTCTGGTGCCTTGTATGATTTTATAACCTTTGAGATTTTTAATCATATTTCGTACTTCCTCCTTCGAAAGGGGAGCCAACCCGGCATTGATGTCTTTAAATACTTCGATAAAAATTCCCCCGAGTCCGCAGAGGACCATCGCACCGAATTTGGGCTCTCTTTTGGCGCCTGCAAACAGTTCACTGCCCGAAAGCATCGGTTGAAGAAGAATGGCTGTGGTTTCCGGAATCTGTATCATCCGGTTGAATTCTTTGATAATACGGGTTTCGTCGCTGACGTTTAGCACTACACCGCCGACATCTGATTTATGCACCGGCCCTACCACTTTCATGGCTACCAGGTACCCTGATTTTCGCGCAGCGGCAAGGGCCTCCTCTATGGACGTTACCACAGCTTCTCCTGCCCGGTCGATTCCGGCTGCATCAAGTAATTGCTGTATTTCTTTCGGGCTCAGGTACCCATTGTTGGCTTCATCAATACATTTTCGAATGGCTGCTTCATTAACGCCGTAGTATTCCGGATTTTCTTCTGTGGGTGCCGGAGTGTTGATGACTTTTGCCAGCGAATTGCCAAAAACTACTTCATCAGGAAAGAAAGTATTCCCTTTGGACACAAAATGTGCTATCTCGTCTTTTACATTGATGATGGAGGGAAGAATGGGGAAAATGGGTTTGGTACAGATTCTCATTTTCTCATGCAGAAGGTCGTATACATCATAAACCGGTGTTAGCCCGGGGCTGCCAAAAATTATGGCCATTCCGTCGATCGTTGAAAAATCATTTTCACAGGCATCGATAATATAACCCAATTGTTGGGCTGTACCCGTAGCGAGAAAATCGATGGGGTTAGCTACGGAAGATCCGGGATAGAGCTTTTCCAATAGCGCCGGGGATTCGAGGTGTGGTATTTTTAGTCCACCGTTTGACAGTGTATCGGTAAGCATTACGGCAGGGCCTCCGGCATGGGTTATGATGGCGATATTTTTTCCCTGAAGGGGCTTTTGCATAAAAATACAGGCGGCAGTCACTAATTCTTCTCTTCCATAACATCGTACAATGCCTGCTTTACGGAATAGTGCGTCGACTGCCACATCAGGGCTGGCCATTGCGCCGGTATGGGACGAGGCAGCACGCGAGCCGGCTTCTGAACTTCCTGCTTTAACTGCCGCAATTCTGGCTCCTTTGCGAATTAGCGAAGCGGCATGTTTTAACAGTTTCTCCGGTTTGTTTACACTTTCTACATAAAGCAACTTCACGGGTGCACTCTCTCCGTGTACATAGGATTCGTCAAGGTATTCCAGTAGATCTTCCACACCCAGTTGTGCGCTGTTTCCCACCGAATACAAACTGTTAAAGGTTAATCCCATGGAAATTCCTGATTCCATGATAAATACCGCTGTGGCTCCTGATCCGCTGATAAAATCAACTCCAAGCGGATTGATGGTGGGTATGGGTGTGGTGAATACACTGTGGTGATGGGTGTTGAACATCCCGACACAATTTGGGCCAATCAGGCTTCCGCCTGTCTGATGTATGGTTTCCACAATTTGTTTTTCCAACAATGCACCCGCTTCATTTTCTTCACTAAACCCGGCAGATATGATAATAAATCCTCCGGTCGCTTTTTGATGTGCCAGCACATCGACCGTGTGTGGGCAGTATTTTGCTGCAATGGCCAGTATGGCCAGATCTACTTGGGGTAAATCTTCCACACGTTTGTGACAGGGAAGGCCCTGAATCTCTTCTTCTTTTGGATTGACTACATAAAGCGTTCCTGGATAATTTCCTTCAAGAAGATTCTTCAGAATCTTTCCTCCTGGTTTCTTAAAATCGTTGGATCCACCAATAACGGCAATGCTATTGGGGTTTATCAACTTCTTGTTAATCATGGTGTTAATCTTATTTTATGGGTTACTTCTGCCTCTTTGGAAGACAGGTTGCTAAGGTATGAATTTCTAATAAAATCTCTACTATCTTTGCAAAAATTCCATATTTATGTTTAAAAATGATCCCCTTGGGAAGGCATACCATGATTTATTGACGGGCAATCAAAAAGGAAAAATTTTGGTGCAGTGTTCTGTGGCTGAAGATGAATGGCTTGACCCGGAGTATTTTTTTCGTAGTTTTGATCAGATGCCAGAGACTGAACAGACAGCACTGAATCGTGCCCGGGGAAAAGTGCTCGATGCGGGTGCCGGGTCAGGGAGCCATACGTTATGGCTTCAGGAACAGGGGCTTGAGGTTGTCGCTATTGATATTTCCCCTGGGGCGGTGGAGTGTATGAATCGTCGGGGCGTAAAAAGTGTTCGTTTGCAGGATATTTTTACCCTTAAGGGAGAAAAATTTGATACCATTCTGATGTTAATGAATGGTATTGGAATGGTACAGGATATTGATGGACTGGAATTTTTTCTTTCCAGGGTAAAAGAGCTCTTGCACCCCGGCGGACAAATATTGCTTGACAGTTCTGATTTGCGGTATCTTTTTCAGGAAGAGGACGGTTCCATGTGGATCGATCTCAACGCTCCCTATTATGGCGAAGTGGAGTATAAACTGGAATACAACGGTGTTAAAGGGGAACCCTTTAAATGGTTATATGTGGATTATTACACCTTGGATCATTATGCACAACTGCATGGTTTTGAAGCCACCCATCTGTATGAGGATGATCATTTTAATTACCTGGTGGCGTTGCAGTTGAGGCCCTGACAGGAGGTAGTTTTTTGTGCGAAAGAAATGCAGTAGCCTCACGTCTTTTTTCCTTTTTGTATGGTTAATATCGATGAGCTGGCTGGGTGCCTTATTTCTTTTTTCCGCTTCTGTTCTGGCTTTTCCTTTTTGGTCGTTTTAAGGCCGGACTTCCAGAGTTTTCCTGGCGGTTTTTGGCACTCTTTTCATGAAATGCACCGCCACCTGTAAGCCGGGAAGGTGTTCCCAGATAGTTTTTATCGTATAACCTGGGCCGTTCTTCAGGAGTAAATATTTTTGATATTTCCACCTCCCCGGGCAAATCGTAAATTGCAAACTCTTTCTGCATCAGTGCCTCCACTTTTTTTTGCATCTGCTGTTCCGGTTCATTGATAAAGGCCAGAGCTGTTCCCTCTTTCCCTGCGCGACCGGTTCGCCCTACACGGTGGATAAAATCGCCTGGTTCATCCGGCATATCAAAGTTGATGACATGGCTGATCTCCCGAAAGTCTAGTCCACGGGCAATAATGTCGGTGGCAATGAGAATCCGAAGGGTTCCCTGCTGAAATTTTTCTATGGTGTTGAGTCGTGTATTTTGCGCCTTATTGGAGTGTATCACTCCGGCTTCTTCCCCAAAAATGGGATGAATACTCTCATAGAGCCGGTCGGCCAGTTTTTTGCTGTCAACAAAAACGAGCACTTTTTCATATACGGATGCGTCTTGTAAAAGATGCTTCAGGAAGTTGATTTTCGTATGATAGTTGGGTACATGATAGCCGCATAATCTGATTTGTTCCAAGGGTGTTCCGTGCGGTGCCACAATGATCATTTCCGGATTGGCAAAGTGTTTCATGATTACTTTTTCTACCGTTTCGGTGAGTGTGGCGGAGAAGCATATATTTTGCCGTCGGGCAGGCAGGGTTTCCATGATGGCCTCCAACTGTGGCCGGAATCCCAGGTTGAGCATCTCGTCGACCTCGTCAATGATTAGTTTTTGAATGGCGCTAAAACGAAGAATCCCCGTCATAGCCAGATCATAAATGCGTCCGGGCGTCCCTGCAATTATGTCTGTTCCCGCAGAAATATGCTGTTTTTGGGTGTTCATATTTACCCCGCCATAAACCCCCAAACTTCTGACGCTGAGGTATCGGGTGAGTTTTTCTGTTTCATTAATTACCTGTACCACCAGTTCGCGTGTGGGGACTATTATGATTATCCGCGGATTGCGTTGCGCTGAAAAGGAAAGTTGCCGTAATACTGGCAGCAGGTAGGCGAAGGTTTTTCCGGTACCGGTTTGGGCTATTCCTACCATATCTCTCCCGGATAAAATTACCGGAAAGGATTGTCGCTGTATTTCGGTTGGGTAAACAAACTCTAAATCGTTCAGAGCCTTCTGTAATGGTTTGCCCAGTGATAGGTCGTTAAAAGTCACGGTATTTGTTTTCGTTTTCTGCGGTTATTTGTATAGTTCGGCCTAAATATTCAATGGTATCGCCGGATTTTAATTTTTTTCGTTTTTGAAATTCAGCCTTTCCATTAACGTTCACGCTCCCTTCAGGGATGATTTGATTGGCCATGCCACCGCTTTCCACTTGCCCGGTGAGCTTTAGAAATTTATTCAATGCGATGAATTCCTGTCCGTTTAATTGAAATTCTTCCATAAAATGGAATTAGTGATTTTCGTTTTTCTGCTTTTTTGTTCCGGTGTATAATTCGTATTTATCCAGCCGGCTTTCCAAGGGCCCATTAAAAAGTTTTATCTTTCTTGATGGACGTAATCCGATATATTTTAGTGCTTCAATGTTGCCGCTGATAATCCAGGCTTCCCATCCCTGATAATTGTGCTTCAGCCGACTGCCTATTTCCGCATAGAAGGGATTAATTTCTTCCTTGGTTTTCAGTCGCTCACCGTAAGGTGGGTTCATAATCATGGTGCCGACGATGATCCCTTCAGGCGTGTGCTGGAGGAAATCATTTTCCGTAAAATGGATATACTGATCCACACCGGCATATATGGCATTTTGACGGGCTATTGTGATGGCTTTGGGGTCGATATCCATTCCGGTTATCAGGGTATTTACCTTAGTAATTTGTTGGTCGGCATCTTTTTGGATTTTTTTCCAGAGTTCGGGGTTAAAGTCATGCCAGTTTTCAAATGCAAATTCCAACATTCTTCCCGGTGGAATATGGGCAGCAATCATGGCGGCTTCGATGGGAAACGTACCCGATCCACACATAGGATCTAAAAAGGATTTTGTGCCGTTCCATCCTGCGTGCAGGATGATTCCGGCCGCGAGGGTTTCACTGATGGGTGCATCTACCTGCATTTCACGGTATCCACGACGGCCGAGTTGCACGCCGCTGCTGTCCATCGAAACGGTGCACCGGGTCATAGTAATATGAATATTGACCCGGATGTCCGGTTTTTCGGGATCAACGGAAGGGCGTTTGCCAAAACGGTCCCTGAATTGGTCGACAATGGCATCCTTGGTTTTCAGGGCAACAAACTTTGAGTGGGTAAAGCGGGTGCCCTGTGTGGTTCCATCAACTGCAAAGGTTTGTTCCACATCAAAGAGCTCCGGCCAGTCGATGGTACGGATCCGATGGTATAGTTCTTCTTCATCATGGACTTCAAAAACTTGTATCGGTTTGAGGATTTTTTGGGCTGTCCGTAAAAGGAGGTTGCTTTTATACATCACTTCCAAATCGCCACGAAACATTACAGCGCGGTTGAGTGGTTTGATATCTGTAGCCCCGATCTGCCGCAGTTCTGTTGCCAACACCTCTTCCAGTCCGAAAAGTGTTTTTGCTATTAATTCAAAGGATTCCACGTTGTTTTTTGTCATTTATGAAAAAAGAGAAACTTTCTCTCCGGCAGCAAAGATACAAATAGAATTGGTAGGCGCGTTTCTGAATGGTTTTTTCGCATGAATAACCCCGAGTGCTAATTATAAAGGCACGAAGTTTATTTCAAATGATTACTTTTATGGCATGAAACTGAACCCTTTTGAAAACCTCTATATCAAGCTCATGGCGCTTTATGGGCCTCGGGGCTGGTGGCCTCTGATGGATTATGCCCGGCAGCCCGACCCTTTTTTAATCCCGGTAAAAGGGTATCATCCATTGGATTATTCGCTTCCGAATAACGATGATCAGCGTTATGAAATTTGTATAGGTGCTATTCTTACCCAAAATACAACGTTTGATTCGGTTGTAACGGCCTTACAAACTATCCGTAGGGTTGGCCCTATAACGCCTGAGGTGTTGATGGGATTTTCGGATGTTGCACTGAAACAGGCCATTCGTCCGGTGGGGTATTTTAATCAAAAAGCCGATTATCTGCGTTCCTTTACTTTATGGTTTCTTAACCGTAACCCGAAAATTCCAACACGAAATGCGTTACTCAATTTGCGGGGCATTGGACCTGAAACCGCTGATTCCATGCTCCTTTATGCATGGAAACAACCCCAGATGGTTGTTGACGCCTACACACAACGGTTCCTCTTTTCTTTGAAACTGTTCCCGGAAAAATCAGGGTATTCAAATGTAAAATCAGCAATTGAACAGGCTTTTTTCCAAAGCAAAACAGCGGATAAGGTTATTGTTTTTCAGGAATTTCATGCCCTGATGGTGGAGCATGGGAAACGTTTTTATTCCCGTCGCCCTTATGGTATAAATGATCCATTGATTGCGGCAAATGAAAATGTAAAAAATGCAGATGAATTACATTTTACGGCGAAATGGTAATGCAGCTGGTAAAAGCGACAACCCCTGTTAATATTATTACCATGTTAAAAAAAATTACATGGGTAGGTTAAAATGCAATATATTAATGGATTAATTGAAGAGATAGTGATTGAACAGGAGCGGAGTGTACTTTTTCTTTTCATGGGTTACTTTTATGAATATTTCCTTGTATTGACAAAATATTTTTTATATAACACTAATAATCAATATATTCGGTTTAATGAAGGGTAACTTGTTAAGAATTTGGCATTCATCTTGCCATGGGGGTGCCACGAAACCATTATATTTATTCATGCTAAATTTATTGTAATATGGCAAAAAGTTTTAAAGAAATGCTGGCTGAATCTGGTCAGGAATTGGGATTCCAATCGGGAGGTAAAGCTCCGGAAGAATTGACCTCAAGAGAAATTCTTTGGGAACCCCACCCCAGAATTGCGAAACTGAAAGAAATCTATATGGATTCTCTTTCTTCTACTAACAATGAGTTTCCCTATTGGTATACGCGGGAATATTTTCAGCACGACAATGAGATTCCTGTGGTTCGCAGGGCGCTTGCCTTACGTACTGCTTTTTCTCATCTGACTCCGCTTATTTATCCCGGCGAGTTGATGACCATGCGTAAAGGTGCTTTTTTCCGTGCATCTTTCCCTATGCCATGGCTTTCAGAAGGCTTTTATATGGCTAATGAATCCTCCTTCTATCAGGAAGCTCTTAAAAGAGGTTCTGCCAGTGTGGATGAACATTCAAAATTTGGCCAAGGCGGTGGTAATGTTCCGAAAAGTTTTGGAAAAGTAATATCCATTGCCGGAAAATTTGGCATGCGTCAGGAAGAGATCCCAATACTACTGGAACTTGCAAAAATGTGGGATGGCAAATCAGTCGATGACCTGGGCCATAAATACGAGCAAATGGTTCCTGATTATGATGTAAAGGAAGCCATTATGCGCTCCGTCGCTTGTATGTTCGACTCTGGTTTTACCCTTCCTCAGGGTCGTGAAGTCGCCAATTACTACTATCCGTTGGAATATGGATTTGAAGGAATAAAAGCGATTGCCCGCGAAAAGAAATCGGAAGTTGCCGGCCGTGCCGATGGTGATGGTATGGTGGGAACCAATCGTCTGTATAATTACGAGGCCATTATTATTGCTATTGAAGGAGTTCAGAATTGGATTCACAACTACGGCGATCATGCCTCATGGCTTGCCAAACGTGAGAAAGACGCTAAACAGAAAGAAGAATATCTGGCTATGGCCGATCGTTTATACTGGATTGAGAAAAACCAACCCAGAACGTTCCTCGAAGCCTTTCAGCTTATTGAAACGTTACATTATGCCATTATTAATGAAGATGCTATTTCCGGTTTATCTTCCGGTCGCATTGGACAGGTTTTGTATCCTTGGTTTGAACAGGATATCGAAGCAGGCCGCATCACCGAAGATGAAGTTCTTGAACTGCTTGAACAGGATCGTCTTATTAAAACTTCCATCGACTGTTTCGCCTCCGTAGGGGTTGTTGGGGGTGTGCTTTCCGGGAATACCTTTAATACACTTTCTGTAGGAGGTGTCGATCGTCATGGAAAAACTGCCGTGAATCGGTTGGAATACCTTATTGTTAAAGCCGGAGGTACCAATGCTATGCCTCAATCGAATATTGCATTGCATTATGATGAAACCGTACCTGCCGATTTCCTCTCGCTTGCCGCAGATGTCATCAAAACCGGATGTGGTTATCCTGCCTTTATGAATAATGATGTGGCTCAGGAATTTATGCTGAACCATTACGGCCATGAAGGGATGACGGTACAGGAATCGCGCGCATGGTCTATCGGGGGATGTCTCGAAACTTCTCCCGGATGCTGGAAACCACTGCATCTTAACGGAAAAGAATATTGGATTCCCGGTGGAGCCGGTCAGCCTACTTCTGTAGGGGTTCACTTCATCGCCATGCCAAAAATTCTTGAATTGGTTCTCTTTAACGGGGTTGACCAGCGTACGGGTATTCAGGTATTTAAACCGCATAACCAGAATCTTGAAACTTTTGAAGAGTTATTCGAACAGTTTAAAGCCTATTGGGATAAAGCCGTGGATGTTCTTGCCCTGACTAATAATATCCAACACGATGTTTGGAGAAAAAATAATATGGGTGTATTCCATTCCATGACTAAACCCGACTGTCTCGAATCCGGACATCTGATTAATGAATTGGGATACCGTTATAATGCTACATTCAATGTGGAAAGTGCTGGTAATATCACCTGTATCAACAGTTTGGCCGCTTTGAAGAAACTCGTTTACGACGATAAAAAGTATACCTTTGAGCAGATGCTGGATGCAATCCGTAATAATTTTGGGTTCAAAACGGCACATGAAATTGGTAAGTTCTCACTGCTGGAGCAGGAAAAAGAGGAAAATGCAAAAATGGACTACGAACAGATGCATTATGATTGTTTGAATGCACCGAAATATGGTAACGACGATCATTATGTAGACGAAATCCTGTTGGATTGGGAAAATTGGTTCTGTGCACATTCTGAAACCGTCGAATCCCTGTACGGTGAACCAATGTATTCTTGTCAGATTTCTGTTTCCACGCATGGTGCCATGGGTTCTGCTGCACTGGCTTCTGCCGATGGACGTCTCCAGGGAACTACTTTTGCCGATGCTTCTCTTTCCGCTTATCCGGGTACCGACCGGAAAGGTCCTTTTGCGCTGATGAATTCTGCAGCAATCTGGGATCACTCCATGTCACAAAATTCCCAGATGAACGTTAAAATCCACCCCACCGCCATTAAAGGGCAGGAAGGTTCAAGAAAACTTATTGAACTGGTACGTAGCTATATGCGTCAGGGTGGTTTCCATGTTCAGTTTAATGTTGTTGACTCCAAAGTGTTGAAAGATGCACAGAAAAATCCGCAGAATTACCGCGATTTGATGGTTCGTGTTGCCGGTTTTACGCAATATTGGGTAGAGATTGGTAAACAAGTTCAGGATGAGCTTATTGCCAGAACTGAATACGAAAGCGTGTAGTAAAGGAAACAATTAGTTAAACTTTTTAAACTGAAAAAAATGGAAGAAAAAATATTTCGAAACAGCTTAAATTATATTCCTGTTGATGTAGCTAAAGGAATCGACCGAATCACAGGAAAACGTGTCAATGCCGATGATTTGGATCCGAATTATGAGCGTATGCCTAAGTGTATGCACTGTAAAAATTTCCGGTTAAACGAAGAAAAAATTGGCCTTGGCTGGTGTCACATGAAGGATAAAGACTTCATTGCCTATCCGGATATGGTCGCTGTTACCTGCAAAGGGTACATGGAAAAATAAAAGTTCAGCTTGCGTACAGGGAGGGTTCTCCTCCCTGTATTTTTTTTCGCTCATTTATTCACTTTAATATTTGAATTATGCAATATAATAGAGCTAAATTATATGGCCCGATGGTGGTATTTGCTTCCTGGTTGGCCGTATTCAGCCTCTTTGGTTACCGCGCCACCTTTGCCATGCTCAAGGGACCTATGGCCGCTGATTTGGGCTGGACGCAGGCGGAAGTTACTCTCGGGTACTCGCTCATGATGACGATTTACGCCATTACGGCTTTTTTTGCCGGA